>Ga0209023_10000351_pt1 | contig 73584 bp, 67 predicted proteins | sample LakOneMetagenome_FD_187468 | JGI IMG/M metagenome (GOLD analysis project Ga0209023, IMG submission 187468) | Freshwater and sediment microbial communities from Lake Erie, Canada (SPAdes) (version 2) | ecosystem: Environmental > Aquatic > Freshwater > Lentic | place: Lake Erie, Canada... | reverse complement strand
GTGCGCGACATCGTCGGGCCGGACATGTCGGACGGCGACGCCGGGATTGAAATGCAAACGATCGATTTCAAGGTGACATTCCACGAGCCGAACTAGCAACTGTTTTTCTCAACCCGAACCGCAGGCAGCCGCTTGCGGTTTTTTTTTGCGTAAAGGATTTATATGGGCATTGGAAGCGGAGTATTTAAACAGGTCAGCTACAAGCCGGAGGTCACCTATGCGTTGATCCCTGCCTCGGCGGGTGCGCAGGCGATGCGCCGCACGACGTCGAATCTGGCGCTGTCGAAGGATACCTATCAGTCCGGCGAAATTCGCCCGGACTTTCAGGTCGCGGACTTCCGTCACGGTCTCCGTAAGGTGGGCGGGACCCTGGCCGGCGAATTGTCGGCCAAGACCTATGCCGACTTCATCGCTGCGGCGGTCAAGAAGGACTTTGTCGCTGGTGTTTCTGTCGCCGGGGCGTCGATCACCATCGCGGGCAGTGCCGGCGCCTGGACGATTACGCGTGCGGCTGGCTCCTGGCTGACCGATGGCGTCAAGGTTGGCGATGTTGGTCGCCTGACCCTGGGTGGCTTCAACGCTGCCAACCTGAACAAGAACGTGCAGGTGACCGCTTTGACCGCCACGGTGCTGACATGCGTCGTCTTGAATGCATCGCTGCTGGTCGCGGAGGGACCGATCGCAACGGCGACTTTTGCTGTCATTGGCAAGAAGACCCTCGTTCCACAGACCGGCCACACGGACAAGTCGTTCTCGATCGAACACTGGCACCCGGACGTCCCGGCCAGCGAAGTTTTCAGTGGCTGCAAGGTTAGCAAGATCAGCTTCAACCTTCCAGCTACCGGCATGGCGACGGTTTCGGTCGAGTTTGTAGGTAAGGACGTTACGCCTGGCGTCGCGCAGTACTTCACAGCTCCGACCGCCGTCACGGTTACCGGCACTATGGCTGCCGTCAACGGTGTTGTTCGGGTGGGCGGCGTGACGGGCGGCACCATCACCAGCGCGACCATCGACATCATGTGCGGGCAATCCAGCGAGCCTGGTATCGGCTCGAATACCACCGACCAGGTGGCGACCGGACGCGTCATGGTGTCCGGTTCGATCACAGCCAAGTTCGATACGACGACGCTGCGCGACGCCTTCTACAACGAGACCGAAGTCGGCGCAGCATTTGCGTTCACAGCGGATAACTCGGCGTCGTCGGACTTCATCGCGTTCACGCTGAACCGTTTGAAGCTCAACGGGGCCGACAAGGACGATGGCGAAAAGATTCTGATCCAGACCATCCCGTTCCAGGCGCTCCTGAACGTTGCCGGCGGCGCTGCACTTGCCACCGACCTCACCACCATCAGCATCCAAGACTCGGCTGCCTAACCGCAGTCCTTCCCTGCACCGGCTGGTCGCCGTCGCCTTCGCGGGCGCGGCGGTCGGCACGGGCATTTTCTACTACCCGCGAAAGAAGCTATGAAGATCGAAACTAACGAGAGCACCCTCATGAACAAACTGATCGCCAGCCTGGATCTGGACGACTTCGAGGACATGCCGACCGGGCGCCTCACGCTGCTGAACCCGAAAACGAAAGAGCCGACCAGCTCCTACGTCGAGCTGGCCAGCCCGGAACACGAGATCCGCAAGCGCCTGGATATGAAGCGCACCCGCGAGGTCCGCGCCCAGTTCCAAGCCACCGGCAAGATGCCGACCTCCGATCCGGTCGACGAAATCGAAGACGAAACCGACTACCTGGTCGCGACCACCTTGGGGTGGAACGTGGTGCAGGGCGGACAGCCGGTCGAACTCACGCCGGCAAACGCGCGCGCGCTGTACACCGACCCGAAAAAGAAGTGGTTCCGCGACCAGGTCCTCGCTGGCCTGGCCAAGGCCGAGCTTTTTATCAAACCCTCCGCCAAAGCCTAGCGGAGTGCTGCCGGGCCGAGTATGAACTCTCGGTCCGGCAAGGCGACGGGGCGACACTTCGCACGACCCTTCAACGGGTCGCGGCGAACACGGGCGAGGTCGACCCTCGCTTGCTACTCGAATGGCCGAAGTTGGGACGCCCGATATGGGAGGCGTTCAAACGCCTGGGGCGTCCCTCGTCGATGGGCGTCGAGAAGATCTCGACCCAAGAAATCATCGCATATCAGACCTTATACAACGTCCGCTTCACTCGCTGGGAGCTGGAGACGCTGGCCATGTTTGACGCCATCGCAATCGAACTATCGAACAAGAAAGCTGAGGGGTAATGACTACTATCGTCGGTGATATGGAAATCCGCCTGCGCGCGGATATTGCGCGCCTGCAGCGCGACATGGATGACGCCCGCCGCATCGCTGGTGACGCGATGGACCGCATCGGTCGTGCCGCCGGCGTCGCAAAGATGGCGATCGGCGCGATCGCCGGCGCGCTGTCGGTCGCCGCTTTCGCGCACTGGATCAAAGGCGCCATCGACGCCGGCGACGCGGCGAACAAGCTATCCGCGAAGACCGGGATCGCAGTCAAGGACCTGGCCGGCCTGGAGATGTCGTTCAACCTGGGCGGCGTCAGCACCGACGCGATGACAAGCTCGATGTCCCGCCTCTCCAAGGGCATGGTCGAAGGCAGCAAGACGCTCGACGTCCTGCGGATCAGTACTAAGAATGCGGACGGCTCGTTCAAGAGCACCCGCGACGTGCTGTACACCCTGGCGGACAAGTTCGCCGGTATGAAGGACGGCGCGCAGAAAACGTCGCTCGCCCTCGAACTGTTCGGCAAGTCCGGCGCGGAGCTTATTCCGATGCTGAACGGCGGCTCCGAGGCCATGCGCGAGATGGACGCAATGGCCGTCAAATTGGGCATGTCGATCAGCGAGGAGGCCGCCAAAAAGGCGGAGGAGTTCAACGATACGCTGGATTTGCTTCATATGGGAAGCGAGGGCGTAGCGCGCAGCCTGGCCGCCGAAATGCTCCCGACCTTGACCAGCCTGGCCGGCACGTTCCTTACCACGATGACCGAGGGCGACAAGCTGGCGAAGACTGCCCAGTTCCTCGGAAGCGCCTTCAAGATCCTGTACACAGTAGGGCTGTCCGTGGTGGAGGCGTTCAAGACCGTGGGCACGATCATCGGCGGCACGATCGCGCACATCACCAACGTCCTGGGCGGCTTTGCCGAGGTGGCGCAGAAGCTCATCGCGGGCGACTTTAAAGGGGCAGTGGAAACAGTTGGACAAACCATGAGGCAGTCCGGTGCGATCGCGATAGGCGTGGGCGAGGATATCGCCGATAGCTGGAAAGATACCGGCAAGACAATTTCGCAGGTATGGGACGGCTCCGGCGCTGACGCCATCAATGCGATGAACAAGATCCGAAAGGCGGCGACCGTAGTTGGAATCGATGCCGACACGCTGGCCAAACAAGACGCGAAGCGCAAGAAGGAAGCCGAGGCACTGGAAAAGGCGCTCGCGAAAGCCCGCGAGGACAGCTACAAGATGCAGAAGGAGTACATGGCGCAGCTCGCCGCCGTGGACAAGCTGAAGTACGGCGATATTACTGCGGAGATCGCGGACACAATCAAGCAGGCCGAGGCGAACGAGAAGCTGGTCGCCACCTACGGCATGTCGAAGTTGGCGATCGAGCAGGCTAGCCTGGCGCGGGTCGAGGAGCAACTGGCGCAGGCCGATTCCATTGGGCTGACCGAGGTCGAAACGGAAAAGCTGCAGGCCCTGATCGATGCGAAGAAGCGCAACATCGACGCGGTCGGCAAAGTCGAAAAGCTCGATAACGCTTCCGACGTGGGTCGTGCCAAGGAACTGCTGGACATCATGGCCCAAGTCGACGAGGTGACAAAGTCGGCGGCAGCCGGCATGGCCGATTCGTTCGGGAAGGTCGGTTCGGCCATCGGCAGCTTGACCACCGCCATCAGCGCCTATGGCCGCACGCAAGCCGCGATCGCGGCGGAGCTGGCGGTGGCCACACAAGGCGCCGGCGGCGACAGCAGCAAGATCCAGAAGGCGAACGCGATCGCGGCGCAGCAGTCGGCGCAGGCGCAGGTACGTTCCTACGCCGACATGTCGAAGGCGGCAAAGGGATTCTTCAAGGAAAACTCGACTGGCTACAAGGTCATGGAGGGCGCAGAGAAGGCGTTCCGCGCTTACGAGATGGCGATGGCCATCGAGACGATGGTCGCCAAGAGCGGCTTCCTGACCGCCTTCACGGGTCTGTTCGTCACCAGCAAGGCGACGCAGACTGCGGCGGAGACTGCCGCCGTAGCGCCATCGGTGGCGGCTGCAGGAGCCCAGTCGAGCGCCTGGGGCATTACGGCAGTGGTCAAGGCCATCGCCTCGATGCCGTTCCCGATGAACCTGGCCGCCGGCGCGGCCACGCTGGCGGCGGTGGTCGCCATCGGCGCGAAAATGGTGGGTGGCGGCGGTGGCGCCCCTGTCGGCGTAACAACCTACCAGGACAAGCAAAAGGTGCAGGGGACTGGCACGGTACTGGGCGACGAGACGGCGAAGTCGGAGTCGATCGCGCATTCCCTGGAGACGATGGAGAAGTACGCATCGCTGGAGCTGGAGTATCAGAACTCGATGCTCACGGCGCTCAAGAACATCGAGATCGCCCTGGGCGGCGCTGCCAAGGGCATCATGCAGACGACCGGCATCACGGGCGGCAGCGCCTTCGGCACCGTGAACTCGTCGAGCCAGAACTTTTTCGGTGCCGACAAGACGACCACGATCGCGGACACCGGCGTCAAATTCAGCGGCACGTTCGGCGCGTTGCGCGCCGGTCGCGGCAGCGGAATTCAATATGAGGACGTGATCAAGACCAGCGACGGCGGCTGGTTCCATGGCGACTCGACCAGTCAGTCGACGAACACGAAGAATCTGTCGCAGGAGGCGATGAAGCCGTTTGCCCTGATCTTCGACAACATGGGCAATCTTCTTGTCGACGCCGGCGTCAAGCTTGGCCGCAACGGCGCGGAGCTGACCAGTGCGATCAACGGCATCAACGTCGGGTTCGAGGTCAGTCTCCGCAACCTGAAAGGACAAGAGCTGACCGACGCGCTCAACGCCGGCATTTCGGTGGCGTTCGACAAAGTCACCCAGCAGCTTTTCCCCACGATCGCGCAGTTCCAGAAAATGGGCGAGGGCCTGGGCGAGACGCTGGTTCGGGTGGCCACAGACATCGCGGCGGTCGACAGCGTGTTCGCCGCCATGGGGAAGACGACTCTCGTCACGGTTCGCGGCACCACCGAGACCTTCGGCGGCACCCTGCGGGCCGGCCTAGTTTCGGTGAGCGAGATGTCCCTGGAGGCGAAAGAGCGCCTGGTCGAGCTTTCCGGCGGCATGGAGAAGTTCGCCAACAGCGGCGCGTCGTTCATGCGCAACTTCTTCTCGGAAGACGAGAACAAGGCCGCAACGAAAGCGCGCCTCAATCCGGTACTGAACAAGCTGGGCCTCAGTACCGACGGTCCGGACGCGCAGAAGCTGTTCAAGCAGTTCGTGATCGGCCTCGATACGTCGACCAAGTCCGGCGCCGAGACGTATGCGATGTTGATGAACGTGCAGCAGGCGTTCAAAGACGTCACCGAGGCTGGCGCGGATCAGCGCAAGGACCTGCTCAGCCAGCTCGATAATCTGACGATGTCGACGTCCCAGAAGCGGGCCAAAGAGCGCGCGGAGATGGACGCCAGCAACCGCGCCCTGTTCGACCTGATCAACGCCCGGACCGACCTGGCCGACGCGTACGACCGGGAATCCGATGCCTTACGCTCCCTGGTCGACGGAATGAAATCGGCCCAGACCAGCACCTTGGCCTACCGCGATTCGCTGTCGCTGGGCAGTTTGTCGACGCTGACGCCACTGCAGAAGGCGGCAGAGGCCCAGCGGCAGTACGAGGCGAGCGTGGCGAAGGTTCTTGCCAATCCGACCGATTCGCAGGCGTACGGGGCGTCTCAGTCCGCCGCAACGGCATTCCTGACGGCGAGCCAGGTGATCAATGCCAGCGGCGACGCCCAAGTCGCTGCCGTGGCGAAGGTGCAAAGCGACATGGCGATGCTGGCCGGCCTGGCCGGAAGCCAGCTCACTGACGCCCAACGCCAGTTGTCTGTCATGGACAAGCAGTACGGCGCCCTGGTGACGTTGAACGAGAGCGTGTTGAGTTTCAAGGATGCCCTGTTGAAGGTGACAGAGCTGAGCGCTGCCCGCGAGGTTGGGTCGTCGTCGGCAACGGTCAATTACGCCGAGATCGGCACCTCGAACATGGCTCCCCTGGTGGCCGAGATCAAGTCGCTGCGGGTTAGCAATGAGGCCATGGCGTCCGAGCTGGAGGGGCTGCGAAAAGAGGCGTTCCAGCACACGGAGGCTCTGATCGACAGCACCCAGTCGGCAGGAGCGAAAACCGCCGACACCGTCGTCGCCGGCCAAACGGTGGCGTACACCAACGCCGGATGGATCGCTAAATCTGTTCAGAAGGAGATGTTGAATTGATCGATGACACCCAATTTGCCGCATGGCTCAGCGACTCCACAGCGCAACGCGTCGCGCTGTATGAAATTGGCGTGAACACCGGGGGAAGCGAGATCACCCGCTACCTCTCGAACGCCATCTACACGGGAGGGACGGCTGCAATGCCGTACGTTCCGGCCATTGCCGGGGGGATCAAGGTCCCGGAGTCGATCTCTTTGAGCGCGGAGGCCAGCCTGTCCGCCGGCGATGTAGAGATTCACAACGTCGACGGCACCTTTGACTCGTGGCTCGATGACATCTGGATCAACAGATCGATCAAGGTCTTCGCCGGCGACGTGCGGTGGCCGCGCTCGGACTTTCGGCTGATGTTCAACGGCTATGTGGCGAACTGCGTCAGCAAGAACCGGGACCGGATCAACCTGGTCTTGCGCGACAAGTTCCAGGCGTTGAACGCTCCGATCCAGGAGGCGAAGGTGGGCGGGACCGGATCGAACAAAGATGCGCTGATACCGCTTTGCCTGGGCGAGTGCCACAACGTGACCCCGGTACTGGTCGACCCTGTGAACCTGGAGTACCAGGTACACGACGGTCCGGTCGAAAGCATCTTTGAGGTTCGCGACAACGGGGTCCCGGTTGCTGCCACGGTCGACAACGCGACGGGCAAATTCAGGCTCGCGGCGACGCCGGTGGGCGCGGTCACCTGCAGCGTACAGGGAGACAAGTTTGCCGGGGTCTACAGCAACACGATCTCCAAGCTGGTGCAGCGGATCGTCACCGGGTTCGGAAAGGCCAGCCAGCGCTTCATGGCTGGCGACCTCGATGCGGCAAACCTGGCCGCGTTCGAGACCGCGCATCCGCAGCCGGTCGGGCTGTACATCCCTGCTCGCATGAACCTCATCGAGGCGTGCCGGCAACTGGCAAGCAGCGTCGGGGCGCAGATGGTCCCGTCTCGCGCGGGTCTGCTGCGGCTCATTCAGATTTCGTTCCCTGGAAGCGCGACGGTCAACATCCCCCGATCGGAGCAACTGGACCGCTCGATTTCGATCGCGGGGCGCACGGATGTGGTGGCCGCGGTGAAGGTGAACTTCTGCAAAAACTGGACTCCGCAGCCCGGTTTGCAAACCGCGATCCCTGCGGAGCACCTGAGTCTGTACGCGACCGAGTGGCTGTCGGCGACAGCGAGCAACACAACCGTGCGCGACACGTACAACCTGTTCGTGGACCCGGTCCCGCGCGATACCTGTCTGCTTGTTGAGGCGGATGCGCAGGCCGAGGCCGCGCGCGACTTAGCGATCCGAAGCCAGGTCCGGACGACGTACCGGTTTGATGGCGCGCCGTCCATGCTGCTTCTCGAACTCGGCACGGCGTGCAATCTGTATAGCAATCGGTTCGGCCTGGCTGCCGGTAAGGTGGGCGTGATCACCGGCCTTACTCCAGACCCGTCAGATTTTCATGTAACGGTTGAGGTGACAGTCTAGATGGCAACTATCAAGAATTATCGTGATGTCCTCTTGCAGGGAGCAGCAGCGCGCGGCGTGAATCGTCCATCCGCCGCATTGCTCCTGGTGGCCAGCACGCCGGCGTTCCACGTTGCGATCGGCGGCGCTGCAGACCCGGCCTCGATTTCATTCGCGGCGACCCTGGTCGACCTGAAAGGAACGATCACGTTCTCGGCCAGCGGTGCCACCTTGACCTCTGTGACCGCGAATGGCGCAGTCGTGACCTACGCGAATATGCCAGGGGCGACCGCGACGGTGACGGCATCCGTCACTGTCAACGGGACAGTCTTTAGCAAGACGGTGCCGATAACTAAAGTCGTCGATGGAGCGGCGGGCGCGACGGGTGCTACGGGCGCAACAGGCCCAACCGGTGCAACAGGCGCTACAGGTGCTACTGGTGCGACGGGCGCGAATGGGGCGAATGGCACCAACGGTGCGCGCGGAGCGGGCACGTTTTACGCAACTGGCAGCGCATGGTCGGACGCAACCGCAGACGCGGCCACGCCCGGTTCGAACGTCACAGACGACATAGTCACGATTTCGAATGGCACGAATTTCGTATTCAGCAAGCGGTGGAACGGGGCGGCCTGGGTGAGCACTACCACCGTGATCGATGGCACGCTGCTCGTCAGCGGAACGGTCGGAGCGGCCGCATTGCAGGCGGGATCGGTCACAACAGCAAAATTGCTGGTCACTAGTCGCGGGAACTGTATCAACGACGACCCGAATCTTGAGGATGTGGTTAATAGCTGGGTGTATAGCGGTACAGGAATGTTCGTTGGGTATTCGACGACAGCACCGGGCGCTTCGGGCGGATCGTATTTCGACAATTCGACAAGTGCTAGCAATGCGACGGTTAGCACCTCACGGCGCTACGGCATCGACCCATCGAAGACGTATTCGCTGACTGCCAATCTCTACGCCGGGCCGGGAAACAATCGCGAAATGCTGATTTTTGTCAACTTCTTCGACAACGCCGGCGCTGCAATTTCTGGTACAGGCTGGGGCGGAACAATGTCCGGCTACGTCTACGAAGGTATGCCAGCACCAGGCCAATTTACTCGGTATGGCGGGCAGTTTGGTGTCGGCACCTCAAGAGCAATTCCGGCCAACGCTCGCACCTGCACGGTTGGTGTCTGGTTCCAGTACTCCGGCGTCGGCAGTGGGGTGATTGAGCAGGCGGCCCAGGACATCCGCCTGGAGCGAGCAGTGGACGCCTCGGTCGTGGTCGACGGCACCATTATTACCAGCAAACTGGCCGCCGACAGCGTTGCTGCGGGCAAGATTGCAGCCGGGGCCGTCAGCGCACGTGAAATCGTAGCGGACAGTATTCTTGCAAGGCACCTGGTGCTCACCAATCGTGATGCAGTTGACCCAGATCCGACGTTCTACGACCCTTTGGCGTGGTTCCCCGGCAACGGTGGCGCGTGGCCCACCGCTGTAGGGCCAGCGTACGACATAACCTGGCCAGTGAACCGAGTTCTACAGTTTAGCCCTGGGGCTAGCGTTAACAGCATGTGCAAGGTGTTTAACGTTGAGAAGGGCGCCACGTATCGCTACCGCATTACGTTATGGAAGAACAGTGGAACTGCGGGCACGTTGGCCTTTAACTTGCACGTCCCTGGCGTCATTTATCACGCTCTTGGAATCCCGCGAACTGGGTCTCCAGCAGTCTACGGATTCTCCCACGACTGGGCATCAATCCCGAGTGACACGTGGGTCAACTACAGCGGCGTGTTAACAGCGTCAACGTATAGCTATTTGCAGTTTGTCATATCGGGAACAGTCACCGCAGGGGCGTTCTACATAGCGGTGGAACTCGTCCGTGCGAGCGATTCCAGCCTCGTTGTGGACGGTGCGATCACCGCGCAGAAGATTAGCGTCTCCTCGCTCTCTGCAGTGTCGTCCAACTTTGGCACTGTCGACATTGCTGCGGGCGGTTACCTGAGGTCCGGACAAACTGGGTACAACGCAGGGGCTGGCTTCTGGCTGGGCTCCGTGTCTGGAGTCCCGAAGTTCAGTATCGGAAATCCGAGCGGTGCACGCCTTTGCTGGGACGGTTCGACCTTGACGATTGCAGGAGAAGTAAAGGACACCTTCAGCGTCAGCATGACCGGAACCCTGTCGTCGGTCGTCAGCAACGGCTACGTTACATACGGAAACAAGTCTACGTCGATTACCGGAGGTGTTGCGCCATACACCTACCAGTGGACGGTCTCCGGACTGGAAGATGATAACGATGTCGCTGTCTATTTCGCAAACGGTAGCACGACGGGCTCCAGTTGCTCGATCCGAGGGTCCGCTACCAACATGTGGATTTACGGCAGCATCACTGTGACCGTGACGGACGCCAACGGGCGCGTCGCCACTACTTCAAACGGCCATACAGCGAAACACGGGACATACACGCCACCATGATAAAAACTTTTGCAAGAGTGGATGGACCCATCGAAGCCGGGACCAGGGTGTTGGGGTTCTTTGAAGCTGACGACGAAGGGCCGCTAGACGTTGATTTTCATCATCGCTTGGTGGTGTCGGAGGTCAACGGCTGGCCGGTCGCCGATTCGCCGACCAAGGAACTGCACGTCGATGCAACGGGGCAGTTGTTTTGGAAAGAGACGGCGGCGCTGGAGGAGCTGCGCGCCGTTAAGAATTCCGAGATCAATGCGACGCGCTTGCTGGTGAACCGCAGCACTTTCCCGTACCAGGGGAAGCAAATTGCTTGCGATGAACTGTCACGCTCGGACATCGATGCGGTGAATGGTTTTCTGGCGATAACAGGAACGCTGCCCCCTTTGCCTGGGGGCGGATGGAAGGCGGTGGATAACACCTACGTGAGCATCACCACGCCGGGGCAGTGGGTCGCGTTCTATGCGGCGATGGTGATACAGGGGTCTTCCAACTTTGACCACGCACAGTCGTTAAAAGTGCGCTTGGCGGCAGCGGCCACGGCGGAAGACATCGCAGCAATTCAATGGAGGCAGGTATGAAATATTCAGAGAAACGCGGCTCGATCAAGTCGGGTGATCTCCTCGCCTGGAGTCACCGGACCTGGGGTTCGTGGTACGACTTCAAAATCCAGATAGTCCGGATCTTCACGCGAAGCGAGTACAGCCACGTCGCTACGGCTTGGGTCGTCGGACAGCGCGTGTTCGCCATCGAGGCCGTGGAACCGCGTGCGCGGATTTTCCCGCTCAGCCGCCTTGGCAACTTCTTCCATCTTCCATTGGAGGCGCCGTGGCGGGCCGAGACGGAGGAGGGCGCGCTTCGAGATGTTGGCACCGAGTACCGGCAGCTGGAAGCCATCAAGGCGTTCTTCCGCCCGCTGCCGAGCGATAGCGCGAGTGAATGTGCCGCCTTGGCCATCAAGATCGCCAAGGCGGATGGGATCGACTTGGGCGATCGTGCGACGCCGGATGCGGTCGTCTTCGCAGCGCAGTTGCGCGGCAGCCCCACCCACTATGTAGAAAGCGATTCGTAAGATGCCGAACATGCGTGTGATCACAAACAATGCCGCCGACCGAACGACGCTCACAGCGTCGACGGTCGCCGGTGCGCTCGTCGCAGCAAATCTCTTGACGGATCGGAAGTCCGCGGTGTGGCGCTCGACCGGCACAAGCGCAACACTGACGGGAACCACCACCACCACGGAAACCGCCGCCTGCGTTCACCTTCCTTTTTGCAACCTGTCACCAACCGCCACAATTCGGGTCCGACTCTATTCCGATACGGCCGGCACGACGCTGGTACTCGATACGGGCGTCGTGCTGGCGTCTCCTGCGGCGGCAATCGCGTTGCGTGGCTGGACGGCTGCAGCGGCGGCCAGCGCCTATTCGTACGGCGGCGGGGCGCACGCTCGCATCTGGTTCGCGGCGACGAGCTGGAAGCGCTTTGTGGTCGATATCTCAGACGCCAGCAACCTGCAGGGCTACATCGAGGCAGCGCGCCTTGTGGTTGGACCGTACTGGTCGCCCATCTATAACGCGGCCATGGGCGCATCGATTCGTCAGGTCGATTCAAGCCGGCACTATCGCACCGATGCGGGTGAGCTGCTGACGGATGCCGGCTCGAAGTATCGATCGATGCAGCTCGATCTGAACAACATGGCCGCAGTCGACCGGAAAGCGTTCATTGACATCCTGCGCGGGTGCGGAATGGTATATCCGATTCTGGTTAGCCTCTTCCCCAGCGACTCGGATGTCGAGCTTGAGCGCGACCACACGATCTACGGGAAGCTTACCGATCTGTCTGCAATGAAAATCACCCAATACAACGCCTATTCATCTTCGCTGGAGGTCGAAGAAATCTAACCCATCACCATTTTTGCCCACTCAGGCCCGCCATGTGCGGGCTTTTTTTATAGGTCGACGATGACACAAACGAATAACAAGCTTTCTTTGAAAAAGAAGGTCGGGCAGAACGAGGGCGAGATGCAGGAGAGTATCCGGCGCCTTGAGGGGCTGGTAGCGAAGCTCTCAACCGAACTGCACACGGTCAAGGGCAATCTCGCCGCGAACACGTCGCTGACGATGGAGGCGCTTGACGGCCTGGCGGCTTTCAAGTCCTTCGTGCAGAAAATCGATGTCGAGAAGGTCGTCGAGGTAATTGGCGCGATCGACAGCATGAAGGGCGGGATCAAGGTGTTGGGCTGGCTGGAGCGTCCCGCCAAGTGGATCGCGGCCATTGCCGGCGCGATCGTGGCGTTGTGGGCGCTCTTTAAATCCAACGGAGGCTAAATGAAGATCATTGACGAGTTGATCGCCCGCGAGGGTGAGTACTCGGACCACCCATCCGACAAGGGCGGGCCGACTCGATGGGGTATCACCGAGGCGGTCGCGCGCGCAAACGGTTACGCGGGTGCGATGCGTGACTTGCCCCGCGCGTTCGCCGAGGCGGTCTACGTGCGGCGCTACATCGAGGAGCCTGGCTTCGACAAGGTCCTGCCGGTTTCGCCGCTAATCGCGGAGGAGCTGATCGATAGCGGCGTCAACATGGGACCGGCCCTGCCTGGCCCTTGGCTGCAGCGCACGCTGAACCTGTTGAACCAGCAGGCGAAGACGTTCCCCGACCTGGTGGTCGACGGACAGATCGGGCCAGCGACGATCTCGGCGCTGCGGTCGGTCTTGGTCAGTCGTGGCCGGGACGGAGAGCTGGTAATTCTCCGTTGTTTGAACTGCCTGCAGGGCGGGCGGTACTTCGAGATCACGGAGAAGCGCGAGGCAAACGAAGATTTCTTCTTCGGCTGGCTCCGGACCCGCGTAGGGATGGCGTGATGCATCGGCTGCGGCGCACGCGCGCGCTGCAGCCTTCATAAATCAATCGAAAGGAAGTATATGGACCCACTCACTATTGCAATTGCATTGTCGCAATTCGTCCCCAGCATTGCCAAATTCCTCACAGGGAGCGACAAGGTAGCGGATGTCGCCGGCCACGTGGTCAGCATCGCAAAAGCCGTGACAGGCACCGATAGCGGCCCTGCAGCGCTCGCAGCGATCCAGGCTGACCCGGACAAGGTCATGGCGTTTCAATTGGCCATGGAGGGCAAACAGGCCGAGTTTGAGCAGATGTACCTGGTGGACCGCCAAGATGCCCGCGCACGCGATGTCGAAATCGCCAAGCTGGGTCGTCGCAACGTACGGGCGGACATCATGGTCCTGCTCGATGTCGTCGGGTTGATCGCGTGCCTGGTAGTGCTGTGCTTCTTCCGGGAGAAGATTCCTGGCGAAGCAATCGGGCTGATCTCGACCATCGCGGCGACGTTCGGGCTTTGCCTGCGTGACGCACACCAGTTCGAATTCGGGTCGAGCCGCAGTTCGCAGGCGAAGGATGCAACCATCAGCAGCCTGGCAAAGTAGTGCAGACGTCTGCACAACGGTTTGCGATATACTGTACAAATGTACAGTAAAATTAAACGCCTGCGAATAGGCGGTGCACGACGTAGCGACAGGGAAATTCAGTCGGACCCTGGCGTCGTGGGTCATATCACGGTTGCGCTGGTGGGGGGAACTCGTGAAATGAGTTTGTATGGCGCCGGTGACGACGCGCGTCGTGTGCCGCTGATTCCATTGCTACTCAATCCCACCATCGTCGCTATGGGGAATGCGCGCATGCTCGTGACCGGTCTAGAGAGAAAAGGGGATGCTGATGGTCCGACCTTTATGCAGGAATGGGCCATAGAGATAAGCACGCAGGCTTGAGATCCCCTGGATTGGAGACTCAGATTCATGCGCACGTATCTATCTATTTGTCGGCCTCAAATTTGGATTTCCAGTCGGTCTCGGGTTGTACCAAGATGATCTGGCCATCGTGCTCGCCCAAGCTGAGCAAAGGATTTCTATGGCTGCAAATGCGACAGATAAAATAGATCCCATCCTGGTCGCATTCGGGCTGCACTTGAAGAAAAGCAAATTCAACTTTGCACTGTTCGCATTTGACCATCGTCTCCTCCTTTGGGCGCTCGAAGGGTCGGGGCGTATGAAAATCTTAGGCAGCATTAAATTCTTCGTGAACTGCTTCTACTATTCGATCAAAGGCGCCTTCACCCGCGATTTCAATGTACGACTTGCACATCGCCCGCCAAAGCTCGTCGCCACCGATCACGACCTTATCGGCGACATGACGAACCCATTCATGGTGACTCGTTAAGGTCATCGCGGCCGTAGATGCGTCCACTACGTCAGAATGTGAACGGTCAATCCGATTCGCGACCTTTGGCCACCCGTGCGCGGCGAGAGAAGCAAACACGACTCTTTCAGGGGCATCCTGTCCAGGCAATAAAATACATCCGTCAGCGGCATCCTGATCGCCATCCAGCACCACTATTGTCGGGCTCTTAAATCTCTTCTGCGCCTTCATCTGCCCTAAAGCTTTCCCAACAGACGCGCTCCCGTAAGCCAAAACGTCCATACGAAGCAAATGCTCGCGGGATTTTGCTTGAACTATCTCCTCAATTAACGCCTTGGCCCGATTGTCCTCAACATACACATCCAACTCAGGATGCCTCTCATCGTCCATTTTGGAAAGTGCAAATTCCGCGCTAACTCCTGACACTACGGTCCGTTTTCCCTCCGTTAGCAAAATATGGATGCGCGCCTCTGGCGGAAGCTCATCCATTATGAATGGCGAGTGCGTAGTGACTATGATCTGAACGTGGTTTTCCCTTGCATAATTAGCCAAATCCCGAATCAGGCGACGCTGAGCTCGAGGATGCAGCGAAGTCTCGACCTCATCAATAACGACGATAGAGTATTTCGGTATGTCTGTCGACAACAGCTCAACGATGGTGGCCTCTCCCGCCCCTTGGTGAAAGCCGCTGTAGATTACATTGCCTACCTGAACAACCGGCACTTCCCGACCTGCGCTAGCGTCAGTAAGCCCCATTTTGGCGGTCATATATTTTTTCCCAACGACGTTCTTTAAGCGCTCTAAAAGCTCAGGACCGTACGCCCGATTGGAGACTTCTTTAGTCGCGCTGGCAGCAATTTTCTGGTATCCCACGCGAGAATACAAGGGCTGAACCCTACGTAAATCTACGAGAACCACATCACGCTTAATACGTTCAGGATTGCCGAGCCAACGTTCCGTCGGGCGCCGTATCGAATATGGGACACGATTCGTCCCTAGCTTTACTTCGCCACGAATGGTCACCCCAGATATAGTCTCCCACGCCGTGTCAGGGAAAAAGCCTGAAGCATAGTAGTTAGTCCGCTTTTCACTTTTAGGTTGAAACGACGCCGCAATTGATTGAAGGATCGTACTTTTGCCAACTCCATTTTCGCCACTTATCGAGACGATAGGAAATTTAAATTCGATACGTTCGCCAGTCCATCCTCGGATGCCTTCAATTTCTATCCAATCTAGATGTTGCGGGAAGTCGCCGCGCTCGAACGCCTTCTTCAACTTTTCAATTTCTCGACTTTGCATAAGTTAATATCTTCACAAAAGGGTAGACACAGCGCGACTCGAACAATTTCGAGGCTTTGTTGACCTAAGCATACTACATAAAAAAGCGATGGGAACCGAGTACCTGTCCAACCAATTTTTAGAGATTTACGACTCGGCAGTCAGTTTCAGCAGCAGATCCGCATGGATAGCTAAGTGGTTATCCGCGAGGCATGTGCAGCACGGGCAATCACCATGGCGAGCACGCGCGGGACGGGCGTAGATTTAACTCGGCCATTCGACCGCTATCGCGAGAGCCCCGAACGACGGCTGCTTGCCGAACGCGACAGGGGCGCGAGACTGCGCAACCTGTGACCTGGCGCCTTATCCTACAGTTTTTTTGCCATCTCCATCGCGGACTCGTTGTAGTACGTTTGCAGCTCATTGAGATTCCTGTGCCCGACCATTCGCGCCAGTTCGAGAACGTTTAGCTTCTTGGCCAATCTCGTAATGGCTAAATGTCGCGCGTCGTGAAACGTCATGTTCTCAATTAGTGCCTTAGCTTTTGCCTTGCGGAAGAGTGCGTCCAAGGTCGCCGTTGAGATACCGAAGCATGGCCCGTCGTTGGTCGGAAGGTTTTTGAGTATCTGCATGGCAGCAGGAGAAAGGGGGACGTCCCGTGCGGTTCCGTTTTTTGTCGCCGACGCCGGCAAGTGTACAACTCGACCTTTGATCCACGACGGCTCCAAGGCACAGATTTCACCCGCGCGCATGGCGGTCTCGATCGCGAACAAGAAGGCGGCCGCGACGCATTGAGACTTGGTCCTTGCAGCGCCGTCATAACCGAGGGCGAAGCACTGACGCTCGATCTCGTCGTCGGAAATCAGACGGTCCCTAGGCGCGGAATTTTTCGGGCGCCGCACTGCGGTCGTGGGGCTTTCTGCGATCCACTTCCATTCGCGTTGCGCGGTGCTGAAAACGTGAGAGAGCGTGTTCATCTCCCGGATAACAGTGGCGCCAGATACTTTGTCCGAAAATTCTTTTTCCTTGGTGCCCGTTAAGCGCATATCGCGCCACCGGCCCAGCGTATCCGAGGTAATCTTAGATAGCTTCATCTGTCCGAGCGGGGCGCCGTCGACCACATGCTCCGCGATCGCGCGCAGGCGAATCTCTTCCCATCGCCGCCCGCGCTTGTGTACGGAAACTGTTGCGATGTAGTTGTCGAAAGCGTCCTGCAGCGTCTTGTCCGTGTTGACGCCAGTCTTGACCATCTTGCGAATTTCCGTCTCGCGTTCGGCGGCCCACGCGACGGCTTCGGCTTTCGTGCTGTGCGTCGCAGACTCACGGCGCCCGAGGATCGCGATTTGTACGCGCCACACGGTGCCATCTTTTGTTTGATCTTTCTTGAAGCTGGCCATGTAAAAGCGCTTTCGTAAAACCTTCGTAAAATTTTCGTAGAGACTACCAGAAAATAGTGGTTTTAAGTGTGCTTTCGTTGGATTGGTGCAGACGTGAAAAAGGCCAGGAACCCATGTTCTATAAGGGTTTGTGGCCTTTTGAGTGGTATTGTGTTTGTATGCCATGGTGCCCCGAGCCGGAATCGAACCGGCACGCCCTTGCGAGCACGAGATTTTAAGTCTCGGGTGTCTACCAGTTTCACCATCGGGGCAGCGGGCGCGATTTTAGCACAAGGCGCGCGCGGCGCGGGTACTTTCCCCTCGTGCGCCATTGGTGTAGCATGCGTGGCGGCGCCGGATACTGGCGCCCGCAGTACTTACAAGGACACGAATTGAACATCACCATCAACGAGGAACTGCGTTCCTTCATCGATCCGCTTACCCACAATGAGTATGCCGCGCTCGAACGCAGCCTGCTGGCCGAAGGCTGCCGCGATGCGCTGGTGCTGTGGGGCGACGTCCTGATCGACGGGCATAACCGCTACGACATCTGCAAGAAGCACAACATCGAATTTCGCACCGTGCAGAACACGAATTTCGCTTCCCTCGATGATGTCATGCTGTGGGTGATCGACAACCATCTGGCGCGGCGCAGCGTGTCGGACTATCAGCGCGGCGTGCTCGCGCTGCGCAAGAAGGATATCGTCGCCGCCCGCGTGGCCCAGCGCGCCGCCGAGCCGGATGCGCCGGCCGCTCCTGACGCGCCCAACGTGCCCGAGTCGCCGCCATGGAATACGCGCGAAGATGTCGCCAAGGCCGCGCGCGTATCGAGCAATACGATCAGCCAGATCGAGCGGATCCAGAAGGCGGCCACGCCGGAGCTGGTCGAGGCGGTGCGCTCGGGGACGATTTCGATCAACGCCGCCGCCAACGTGGCCTCGCTGCCGGAAGCGGTGCAGAAGGCGGCGGTCGCCGGCGGCAAGAAGGAATTGCAGCAGATGGCGCGCCAGGTGCGCGAGCAGAAGGCGGGCAGCCGTCCGCCCAAGGAAAAGGAACCGGAAGCCGACGTCGAAGCGGACCTGCGCGCCCAGGTGGCGGCGCTGCGCGACAAGGTCGACGCCCTGACGGCGGAGAACAACGCGCTGCGCCAGCAGCTGGGCATGTAGCGCAGCATGATCACGCCGCGCCTGCTCGCAACGCTGCTCGTCGCCTGCGCCGCAGGCGTGTTCATTCCGGTTCACGCCGCTCCGCCAGGATCGGTCCAGGCGGCGGCCGAGCAGGCGCGCTGGAAGGCGAGTGCCAAACGCGTGACCATCCTGCGCGACACCTGGGGCATTCCCCACGTGTTCGGCAAGTCCGATGCCGATGCCGTGTTCGGCCTGATGTACGCCCAGGCGGAGGATGACTTCAACCGCGTCGAACGCAATTACATCAATGCGATGGGCCGCCTGGCCGAGGTGGAGGGCGAAGCCGAAATCTGGCGCGACCTGCGCATGAAGATGTTCATCACGCCCGCGGCGATGCAGGCACACTACGCGGCCAGCCCGGCATGGCTCAAGAAGCTGATGGTGTCGTTCGCCGATGGCCTGAACTTCTATCTGCATACCCATCCCGAGGTCACGCCCAGGCTGATCACCCGTTTTGAGCCATGGATGGCGCTCGCGTTCAGCGAAGGCAGCATCGGCGGCGACATCGAAGAGATCGACCTCAAGGCCCTGCAAGCCTTTTACGGCGACAAGCCGGTGCTGGCCGACGCCGACAGCGGCTTCGATCCCGAGCCGCGCGGCTCGAACGGTTTCGCGATCGCGCCCAAGCTGAGCAAGTCGGGCAGGGCGCTGCTGCTGATTAATCCCCATACCTCGTTCTACTTCCGTCCCGAAGTGCACGTCGTCAGCGACGAGGGCCTGAACGCCTACGGCGCGGTAACGTGGGGCCAGTTCTTCGTCTACCAGGGTTTCAACGAGCGGGCGGGCTGGATGCATACCTCGGGCGGCGGCGACGTGATCGACGAGTACCTTGAAACCGTCACCGAACGCGATGGCAAGCTGTCCTACCTGTACGCCGACAGCGCGCGCGAAATGAAGGCCGTGCCCATCACGCTGACCTACAAGACCGCCACCGGCATGGCCAGCAAGACCGTCACCGCCTACTTCAGCCATCACGGACCGGTGGTGCGCGCTGCGGACGGCAAATGGGTCGCGGTCAAGCTGATGCAGGAGCCGCTCAAGGCCCTCATGCAGTCGTTCTCGCGCACCAAGGCGCGCACCTACCAGGCCTTCTACAAGACCATGGAGCTGCGCACCAATTCGTCGAACAACACCGTGTACGCCGATGCCGACGGCACCATCGCCTACTTCCACGGGAACTTCCTGCCGCGGCGCGACCCGGCCTTCGACTGGCGCCATCCGGTCGACGGCAGCAATCCCGCCACCGAATGGCAGGGACTGCACGCGATCGGCGAGACGATCACGCTGCGCAATCCGGCCAGTGGCTGGATCCAGAACACCAACAACTGGCCGTTCCGCGCCGCCGGCGCCAGCAGCCCGCGGGTGCAAGACTACCCGCGCTACATGTGGGCGCTGCCGGAAAACGCGCGCGGCCTGCATGCGGTGCGCGTGCTCGAGAAGGCGCACGACATGACGCTCGAGACCCTGATCGCCGCCGCCTACGACAGCTATCTCACCGCGTTCGAGCCGCTGGTGCCGGCCCTGGTCAAGGACTACGAGGCGCTGGCGCCGCAAGAGCCGCTGCGCGCCGCGCTGGCGCCGCAGGTCGCCGCGCTGCGCGGCTGGGACTTGCGCTTTTCCGCCAGTTCGGTGCCGACCGCGCTGGCGGTCTACTGGGGTCAGCAGATGGTCGCTGCCGCCGCCAAAGACGCCAGGGCGGCCGACATCCCGGTGATCGACTTCATCCAGACTCGCATCGGCCCGGCCGAGCGCCTGCAGGCCCTGGTGCGGGCCACGGCCAGGCTGGAGGCCGATTTCGGCACCTGGCAAACCCCGTGGGGCGAGATCAACCGCTTCCAGCGCGCCAGCGGCGACATCGTCCAGCAGTACGATGACGCCCAGCCCAGCCTGGCGGTGCCGTTCACCTCGGCCACCTGGGGCTCGCTGGCCGCGTTCGGCATGTCGGCGCCGCAAACGACCAAGCGTATCTACGGCGACCGCGGCAACAGCTTTGTGGCGGCAGTGGAATTCGGCTCGCGCCTGCGCGCCAAGAGCATCCTGGCCGGCGGCAACAGCGCCAGGCCCGGTGCGCCCCATTTCAAGGACCAGGCCGCCATGTATGCGCGCGGCGTGTTCAAGGATGTGCTGTTTTATAAGGAAGATATCGAACAGCATCTCGAGCGCCAATACCATCCGGGGGAGTGAGCGGACCGGCTTGCTATAATTCGCGCACTTCAGGTACAGGAACACGCAGTGGCAAAACTTTATTTCAGATATTCGGCGATGAACGCCGGTAAATCCACGGCACTGCTGCAGGTGGCGCACAACTACGAAGAGCAGGGCCAGAAAGTGCGCCTGTACACGGCCGTGATCGACAGCCGCTACGGCATCGGCAAGGTCACGTCGCGCCTGGGCCCGCAACGCCAGGTCGATACCTTCGGTCCGGACACCGATTTCCTGGCCGAAGCGCCGAAAGTGGCTTGCGTGCTGGTCGACGAGGCGCAGTTCCTGTCCACCGCACAAGTGCAGCAATTGCACCAGCTGGCCCAGGTCAAGGGTGTGCCGGTGATCTGTTACGGCTTGCGCAGCGATTTCCGGGGCGAGCCCTTCCCCGGTTCGGCCTATCTGCTGGCCCTGGCCGACGATATCGAGGAACTCAAGAATATTTGCACCTGCGGCAAGAAAGCGACCATGAACGTGCGCGTGGACGATGCCGGCCGGCGCATCCGCGAAGGCGAACAGGTCAGCATCGGCGGCAACGAGCGCTACCGGCAGGCCTGCGGCCGCTGCTTCTACGCCGGCTAGCGGGAACGGGGGCGGACATGTCCTTTGCCGCCTCTTGCCGCGCTGCCGCGCCCCTCTGGCTGTGCGAGCACAGCGATGTGCTGCTGTACCTGCTGCCGTCGGTCGCGCTGGCGCTCGTGATCCGCATCCTGGCGGCCACCCATCCCGTCTTTTTCCTGTTCACCGCGGCCGGCACCGTGTGCCACGAGCTGGCGCACCTGGTGGCCGGCTGGCTGACGGGCGCCCAGCCTGGCGGTTTGACGATTATTCCCCGCCGCAAGGGCGCCAACTGGCAGCTCGGTTCCGTCACCCTGAACCGGGTGCGTTGGTATAACGCGGCCCCGACGGCGCTGGCGCCGATCGTCATCATTGTCATTCCGTTCGCCGTGGCCTGGTGGCGCACCCGCGGCGCCTGGCATTTCCAGGCGGCCGACGCGCTCATCGCCCTGGCCCTGGCCCCCCAATTCCTGTCATTCTGGCCATCGAAGGTGGACTGGGTGATCGCCCTGCGCTCCTGGCCCTGGCTGCTGATTCTGGCCGCGCTGGCGTGGCTGAGCCACGCGCACCTAAGCTGGGCTTAAGAGAAAAGGTGCAAGCTGGCTCTGCGACACTGTCCAAGCTGTTAGAATTGTTGGCAGTGGAAATCATGCGTTACATGCCCGGAGAGAATCGAATGAAGAAGTCAATGTTGATGGTGGCGCTGGCGTTTGCCGTGACCACCGAAGCGGCCATCCCGCAGGCAGACAAGGGCATGCAGGCGCCCAAGCCGGAGGCGCTGCAATCGCAGGCGGCCATTCAGGCAGCCGAAAAATTAACGACCGAACACTACAAAGCGGTGCCGCTGGACGATGCGATGTCGGAAAAGATTTTCGACCGCTATTTCAAGTCCCTGGACGGCGACAAGTTGTGCTTCCTGCAAAGCGATCTGGACCAGTTTGCCGGCTACCGCACCAAGTTCGACGACATGATCAAAACCGGCAACCTCGCGGTGCCGTTCCAGATCTACGCGCTGTACCAGAAACGTTTCTCCGATCGCATCGCCTATGCCCGCGAGCTGGTCAAGCAAAAGCAGGATTTCACGGTCGACGAACGCGTCGAACTGGACCGCGAGAAGTCGGCGTGGCCGAAAACGGAAGCCGAATCGCGCGATCTGTGGCGCAAACGCGTCAAGAACGATTGGCTGCGCCTCAAGCTGGCCGGCAAGGATGAAAAATCGATCCGCGAAACGCTCGACAAGCGCTACGAGAATTATGAAAGCCGCACCGGCAAGGTCGACAGCGAAGACGTGTTCCAGATCTTCATGAACGCTTACGCCACCGCGATCGAGCCGCACACCAATTACCTGGGCCCGCGCGCGACCGAGAATTTTGATATCGCCATGCGCCTGTCGCTGCAAGGCATCGGCGCGGTCTTGCAGCCGCGCGAAGACTACACCGTGATCCGCGAAATCGTCGCCGGCAGCCCGGCTGCCATGTCCGGCAAGCTCAAAGTCGGCGACCGCATTGTCGGCGTGGCCCAGGGCGCCAGCGCCCCCTTTACCGACGTGCTCGGCTGGCGTATCGATGAAGTGGTGCAATTGATCCGCGGCGACAAAGGCTCGACCGTCCGTCTCGACATCCTCCCGGCCGATGCAGGGACCGATGGCAAGCACACCACGGTGGTGCTAGTGCGCGACAAGATCAGCATGGAAGAGCAGGCCGCCAAGAAATCGGTGATCGAAGTGGCCGACGGCGCCAAGAAGCGCAAAGTGGGCGTGATCACGCTGCCTGCCTTCTATCACGACTTCGAAGCGCACCGCAACGGCGACAAGGATTACCGCAGCGCCACGCGCGACGTGGCCCGCATCCTCGGCGAATTCAAACGCAGCGGCGTGGACAATGTCCTGATCGACTTGCGCCAGAACGGTGGCGGCGCCCTGTCCGAAGCGGTGGAACTGACCGGTCTGTTCATCGACAAGGGTCCGGTCGTCATGCAGCGCGACGCCAGCGGCCAGATTTCGGTGGGCGTGGACCGCAATGCCGGCCTGGTATGGGACGGCCCGGTCGGCGTGCTGATCAGCCGCGCCTCCGCTTCGGCGTCGGAAATTTTCGCGGCGGCCTTGCAGGATTACGGCCGTGCCTTGATCATCGGCGAGCCGAGCTTCGGCAAGGGCACCGTGCAAAGCCTGACCCCGCTCGACACCAGCCAGCGCGTGCGCAGCGGCGAGCTGAAGATGACGGTGGCGCAGTTCTTCCGCGTCAACGGCGGCACCACACAGCTGCGCGGCGTCACGCCCGACATCAAGCTGCCGGAAACGTCGGACGCGGAAAACTTCGGCGAATCGTCGTATGACAACGCGCTGCCGTGGACCGCGATCAAGCCGGCGCCGTTCGTCCCCGCCGGTAACCTCAAGTCCGTGATCGACGCCGTGCAAAAGCGCCATGACGCCCGCATCGCCAAGGACAAGGACTTCCAGTACCTGATCGAAGACCTGGAAGAGGTCAAGAAGCTGCGCAAGGAAAATTCCATCTCGCTCAACGAGGCCGTGCGCCGCAAGGAACGCGACACCCAGGAAGCGCGCGCCAAGCTGCGCGAAGAACGGCAAGCAGCGCTGAGCGGCATCGCAGGCGGGCGCAACAAGGCACTGGCCGAGAAAAAGCGTTCGCGTCAGGATGACGGTTTGCAGGGCGACGAGCGTTCGCTGAGCGCCGATCTGGCCGCCGAAAAGGCCGCCAAGGAAGCCAAGGACGTGATGCTGACCGAAGCGGCCAATATCCTGTCCGATGTGGTGGGCATGGTCAAGACCGATACCAGGCTGGCCACGCGCCTGATGCCATATATGCCGACCAAAGGTGTCGATTAAAAATAATTGTTGCGCAGTTCATACAAGGCGAGCTGAACTGTAGTAATTTATGCAACAGAAAAAGGGCATTCTCATAGGGGAATGCCCTTTTTTTATGCTTTGCGCATTCGTGCGTTGCATTTATTTTATCAGTGATAGTATTATTACTCTTATGCATATTTCATAACATTAACAATATTCAGGAGGATTCATGGTCGTCAGACACCTGGTTTTAGCGGTTCTTTGTGCAACCGCATCGTTGGCACAGGCAGGGGTGGTCGATTCCGCGAGCGCGCCACGCCCAGCTTGGTCATTTGGGTCAACTGCGATGCCGGCGTCGATTGACGCGGTTCAGCCGTTGGTGATGGCCGGTCCCGGTTCGTGGACGACGTACGGCCGCGTGGGCGACCGTGGCGGTGTGTCGGTCAAGGCGGTATTCACCGGCAATGGTCCACGCGCAGCCGACTTCAGTCTCGCACCGGCAGCGGCGCCTGCACCGAGCCCTGCTGACAGCGCGCCATTGGGTGGCGTGAGCAGCGGGCCATCGGCGCCGTCGTCGCTCGGCGATATCGTGCCAGGCAACAGCGTGCAGGAAGAAGCGTCCCTGCCAACGCCGCCGGCGTCCGGCATGCTGGACGTCATCGCGCCAGCGGCAGAGATCGTCCCGAACGTGGCAGCGCCGGCAGCGGCCGTTGCCGCTGTGCCTGAGCCAGCCACCGGCATGCTGATGCTGGCGGGGATGCTGGGTGCGGGCGCACTGAGCCGTCGCCGCCGCAAGTAAGCCATCGCGCAGCAGTCCAAAGCCCGCATGTGCGGGCTTTTTTTCTTCCTGATCCCGATTGCATGCGTGTCCCATTTCTTCCGCACTTGCGTTGATTTTTTTCGGGTACAATTCTTGTGAACGGTCGTGCTTTTTTAGGCGACAATAACAAGGAGACTGTATGGACCTGAATTACACAAGCGAGGATCTGGCCTTCCGCGATCAAGTGCGCGCCTTCCTCGACGCCAACTTGCCGGCCGACCTGCAGCAGAAGGTGCGCCGTCACCTGCGCCTGTCGCGCGAGGATTATGTACGTTGGCACAAGATCCTGGCCGCGCAGGGCTGGGTCGCGCCGGGCTGGCCCGCCGAATTCGGCGGGCCGGGTTGGAGCGCGGTGCAGCGCCACCTGTTCGACGAAGAATGCGCCCGCGCCGGCACCCCGCCGATCCTGCCCTTCGGCGTGAACATGGTCGCACCGGTCATCATGGCCTTCGGCAGCGCCGAGCAAAAGGCCCATTTCCTGCCGCGCATCCTGTCGTGCGAAGACTGGTGGTGCCAAGGATACTCGGAACCCGGTTCCGGCTCCGACCTGGCCTCGCTCAAGACCACCGCCGTGCGCGATGGCGACCATTACATCGTCAACGGCCAAAAGACCTGGACCACGCTGGCCCAGCACGCCGACATGATCTTCTGCCTGGTGCGCACCGACAGCACCGTGCGCAAGCAGGAGGGCATCTCCTTCCTCCTGATCGACATGAAAACGCCGGGCGTGACCGTGCGCCCGATCATCATGCTCGACGAAGACCACGAAGTGAACGAGGTCTTCTTCGATAACGTGCGCGTCCCGGTCGCCAATCTGATCGGCCAGGAAAACCGTGGCTGGACCTACGCCAAGTACCTGCTCGGCCACGAGCGCACCGGCATCGCCGCCGTCGGCCGCTCCAAACGCGAACTGGCCTTCCTCAAGCGCTACGCGCTCGCCCAGACCAAGAACGGCAAGAGCCTGATGGCCGATCCGCTGTTCGCGGCCAAGGTCGCCACGCTCGAGATCGAGCTGATGGCGCTGGAAATGACGGTGCTGCGCGTGCTGGCCCAGGAGCACAAGGCGCCAGGGCCCGAAGCGTCGGTCCTCAAGGTGCGCGGCACCGATATTCAGCAGACCCTGACCGAACTGATGGTCGAAGCGGCCGGCCCCATGGCGATGCCGTTCGACCCGGCCTACCTGGAAGGGGAGAGCGCGCACAGCGCCGGCGGCGACGACGATGGCGCGCCTTTGGCAGCTTACTACTTCAATTTCCGCAAGACCTCCATCTACGGCGGCTCGAACGAGATTCAACGCAACATCATCACCCAGATGATTCTGGGCCTGTGAGGAAGAACATGGACTTCAACTTCAAGGAAGAACAGCTCGCATTTGCCGACGCACTCAAGCGCTGGGTCACCAAGGATTACAGCTTCGACGAACGCAAAAAGATCATCCATTCCACCGAGGGCGTTTCCGACGCCGCCTGGAGCACGCTCACGGAGCTTGGCATGCTGGCCTTGCCGGTGCCGGAAGCGCAGGGCGGCTTCAACGGCAGCGCCCTCGACATGTTCGTCGTCATGCAGGAGCTGGGGCGCGGCCTGGTGGTCGAGCCGTACCTGGCCACGGTGCTCGGCGCGCAGTTCCTCAAGCTGGGCGGCGGACATGACAGCCTGCTCGAACAGGTCGCCGCCGGCGAACTGAAACTGGCGTGCGCACTGGGCGAAAAGCAGTCGCGCCACGACCTGACCGCCATTGCCACCACAGCCACCGCCAGCGCAGACGGCTTCGTGCTCGACGGCGCCAAGACCGTCGTGCTGCACGGCGCCCAGGCCGGCCAGCTGATCGTGTCGGCCCGCAGCGGCGGCGCCATCGCGCTGTTCGTGGTGCCGGCCGATGCGCCCGGCGTGACCATCACCGACTACCGCACGCTCGACGGCCAGCGCGCGGCCAATATCGTCTTCAAGCAGGTCCAGCTGCCTGCCTCCGCGCAGATCGGCACGGACGGCGCCGGCATTCTGGACCAGGCAGCCGATTACGGCGCGGCGCTGCTGTGCGCCGAAGCGCTGGGCGCGATGGAAGCGATCTTCGCCGCCACGCTGGACTACCTGAAAACGCGCTCCCAGTTCGGCGCGCCGATCGGCAAATTCCAGGCGCTGCAGCACCGCATGGCCGACATGTACATTCACCTGGAGCAGGCGCGCTCGATGGCGCTGCTCGCTGCCGTCAAGGTCGATGCCAGCGATGCCGGCGAACGGCGCCGCACAGTCTCGGCCGCCAAGTTCCGCGTCGGGCAGGCGCTCAAGTTCGTCGGCCAGCAGGCGGTCCAGCTCCATGGCGGCATGGGCGTGACCGACGAGCTGCCGGCCGCACATCACTTCAAGCGCCTGACCATGATCGAGCTGACCCTGGGCGATTCGGACCATCACCTGCAGCGCTTCATCGCGCAGCCGGGCTTCGCCGAAGGGATCGTCGAATGAACTGGTATTTCGAGGATTTTTTCCCGGGCCAGGAAATCCCGCTCGGCACACGCACGGTGAGCGAAGAAGAGATCATCGCCTTTGCCACCCAGTTCGACCCGCAGCCCTTCCACATCGACCATGATGCGGCGGCCCTGTCGCCCTACGGCGGCGTGATCGCCAGCGGCTGGCACACCTGCAGCATGATGATGCGCATGGTGGTCGACGGGATGATGGCCAGCGCCTCGAGCATGGGGTCGCCGGGGCTGGAAAAGGTGCGCTGGATTTTGCCGGTGCGCGCCGGCGACACGCTCGCCGTCAGCTACCTGACGACGGCGGTCAAGGCTTCGAGCTCCAAGCCGGACCGCGGCGTGGTCTGGTCGACCTGGCGCGCCGTCAATCAGAACGGTGAGCTGGTGTGCACGGTCGAAGGCATGGGCATGTTCGGGCGCCGTCCGGCGGGAGAGAACCATGCGTGAGTTTGCGTCGCTGGACGCGATGCGATCGCTGGTGGGCCAGGAAGTGGTGGTGTCGGACTGGGTGACGATCGGCCAGGAGCGCGTCAACCAGTTCGCCGATGCCACCGACGACCATCAGTGGATCCACGTCGACCTGGCCCGTGCCAAGGCCGAGTCGCCGTTCGGCGGGCCGATCGCGCACGGGTTTCTCACGCTGTCGCTGCTGTCGTCCCTGTTCGAAAAGTCGATCCGCATGGTCGACGCGACCATGGTGATCAATTATGGTCTCAACAAGGTGCGCTTCCCGGCCCCGGTGCCGGTCGGCAGCCGCGTGCGCGCCCGCCTGACGCTGGCGAACATCGACGATCTCGACGACGGCGCCCAGCTCGAATGGCATGTGGTGGTCGAGCGCGAAGGCGGGGTCAAGCCGGTGTGCGTGGCCGAGCTGCTGCTGCGCCGTTATCCCTGAGGCGCCAGCACGTCTGGTACACTGGATATGTTATCAATTTTGCATATCTGCGCATGAACATTCCCGGCAAGATCAAGTCCATCACCACCGCGCTCAAGGAGCGCAAGCAGGTCCGCAAGGAGCTGCGCGGCCCCGCCGATCTGTACTACGCCATCGCCGACGCCATCGAGATGCTCGACCGCGACGCCTGGCAGGAACTGGCGGCGCCATCCGGCTTCTTCATGTCCGCTCCCTACCTGCACGCGCTGGAAAAAGTCCTGCCGCTGAACCTGTCGCCACGCTACGCGCTCATTTACAGCGGCGTGGGCGAGGCGCGGCGGCCGCTCGCCTGCGTCTACATGCAGGTGGCCGAGGTGAGCCTGTCCCAGCTGCGTCCCGAAAAAGAACGCGGCGCCAAACTCGACGAACTGGCCAAGAGCACCACCCAGCGCATCCTCACCTGCGGCAATCTGCTCACCTACGGCCAGCACGGCATCGCCATCGCGCCGGACGCCGATCCCAAACTGGCCTGGCACGGCGTGGCCGAAGTGCTGTACCGGATCCGCCAGTCCGAAAAGCTGGCAGGCAAAACCCATTTCATCATGATCAAGGACCTGCATTCGCATCACCGCGCGCAGGCCGCCCACCTCGAGCATTTAAGCTACCGCTACGTCGAGACCGAGCCGAACATGGTGCTGGCGCTCAACCCGGCCTGGAAGACCTACGACGATTATCTGGCCAGCCTGGCCTCCAAGTACCGCGCCAACGTGCGCAACGCGATCTTTAAAAAGATGGACGATGGCGCCTGCAGCGTCGAGCCGCTGGCCGACCTGGGCGCGGTGCGCGCCGAACTGCACGCCCTGTACAAGGCGGTGCAGTCGAACGCCGGCGTGCGCATGTTCGAACTGGTGCCCGACTATTTCGCGACCCTGCAGCAGGCGGCCGGCGATGGATTCCGCTGCACGGTGGTGCGGCGCGAGGGCGCCATTCTCGGTTTCCTGATCTCGGTGGCCGATGGCGACACGGCCGTCGCCTACCACATCGGTTTCGACCGCGCGGCGGCCGAGGACCTGCCGATTTACCTGCGCCTGCTGCATGCCGGTATCGCCGACGCGATCGCCATGGGCTGCAAGGAGATTTCGTACGGCCGCACGGCGCTCGAGCCGAAAGCGGCGCTGGGCGCCAAGCCGCAGCCGTTCGGCATCCTGGTGCGGCACCGCCAGCCGGTGTTGAACAAGATGATGAAGCGGGTGCTGCTCGGGATCGAGCACGAGGAGGCGCCCGAGCGCAATCCGTTCAAGAAAGAGAAAGAGAAAGCGGCGGCCTGAGGCCGCAGCATCACGCGCCGCCCGATTTGAACTGGTTGCGCCCGCCGGCCTTGGCGTCGTACAGCAGGGCGTCGGCGGCGCGCACCAGCACCGCCGGTTCGACCCGATCGTTCGGGGTCAGGCTGGCCACGCCCATGCTCACCGTGAGTGTCGGTCCCACCGACGAGCGTTCGTGCGGAATGGCCAGCAGCGCGATTTCATCGAGCACCCGGCGCGCCACGGTTTCGGCGCCGCCCACATCCTCGTACGGCAGCAGCAGCGCGAATTCTTCGCCGCCGTAGCGCGCCAGCATATCCTGCGGGCGCTTGGCCGCGCGCGCCATCGCTTCGCCCGCTTTTTTGAGGCAGGTGTCGCCGGCCTGGTGGCCGTACGCGTCATTGAAGTTCTTGAAGTGATCGATATCGACCAGGATCAGCGCGATCGGCATCTGCGAGCGCGCGCAGCGCCGCCACTCGGCCGACAGGCGCTCGTCGAAGGCGCGCCGGTTGGCCACCCCGGTCAGGGCATCGGTCAGGGTCAGCTCGCGCAGCGCGTCGGCCTGGAACTTGACGGTCAGCTGGGTGCGCACGCGGGCCCGCACCACGGCGGCGTTGACCGGTTTGCTGATGAAATCGGCCGCGCCGGCGCTCAGCGCCCGCGTTTCGTCTTCGGGCGTCTTGAGCGCGGTGACGAAAATGATCGGAATGTCGCGCGTCGCTTCGTCCGCCCGCAAGGCCGCGCACACGGCGTAGCCGTCCATGTCCGGCATCATGGCGTCGAGCAGGATCAGGTCGGGCAGCTGGTGCTGCGCCATATGCAGGGCCTTCTGGCCGTTCATGGCAAACAGCACGTCGTAGTCGTCCTGCAGCGCCTGATGCAGGATCTGGATGTTTTCCATCGCGTCATCGACGATCAGGATGCGTCCCTTTTTTGCGATGCCACCCCAGTTCATTGCGTAACCCTTCGATCCATGATCTCTTTCAGCAGCCTGGCCGCGTTGGCAAAACCCAGTGTGGCAACCGCATCGCCCAGAGCCGCAGCCGTGTCCGGCGCGGCGAGGGCGGCAATCTGGCCGCGCAGTGCCTCGAATTCCGCAAGAGCCTTCAAGTTGTTATTCTGAAGTAATCCCAGCAGATTGGCCAGCTTATCGTCCAGTGCGCGTGCGTCGTCCGCGATCGCTTCGTCGCCGGACTCTGTGGTAGACGGCGCCGGCATCTGCACTTCGCGCGCCGCCACCATCAGCTTGGCCAGTTCCACCTCCAGCAGATCCAGGCGCGCGAACAGGCTCTCGGCGTCGTCGGTGCGCAACGCCTGTTCAAAATCGAAGGCTCTGGCCGCGAAGTCGGCCGCGCCCAGATTGGCCGCCACGCCGCGCAGGCGGTGGATCAGGGCGGCGGCCGGATCGCGCTGCCCGTTGCGCAGCAGCGAGCGTACCTCGGCCAAGGTGCCGCCCTGGGATTGCTCGAAGCGCTTGAACAGGGTCACGAAGTTGGCGAAGCTGCCGCCGAAGCGGGGCAGGGTGGAGCGCAGGTCGATGCCGGGAATGTCGGCCGGGAGGGCCACCGGCGCCTCCTGGCGGTAGGCTGTGCGCGGCGGCTCGCGCAGTTCGCGCACATCGCCGCCGGAGGTCACGCGCAGCAGCGCCGAGACCAGGTTGTCGACATCGATCGGCTTGGAGATGTGCCCGTTCATGCCCGCCTCGATGGCGCGCGCGCGGTCGTCTTCCATCACGTTGGCGGTCATGGCGATGATCGGCAGGTCGGTCAGGCCCATGCTGCGGATCGCGCGCGTGGCTTCGTAGCCGTTCATGACCGGCATCTGGATATCCATCAGCACCGCGTCGTAGCGGGTCGGCGCTTCGGCCAGCATGTCGACCGCGCGCTTGCCGTCGGCCGCGATATCGACCGCGGCGCCGGCATGCAGCAGCAGGTAGTTGGCCACTTCCTGGTTGATCTGGTTGTCTTCGACCAGCAGCACGTAGATGCCCTCGAGACGGCCCGCCAGGCCAGGCGCCTGGCCGCTGGCCAGCTGCGGCCGGCCCGTGTGCAGTTCCACGATTGCCGCCACCAGTGCGTCGCGCGTGAAGGGCTTGGACAGGGCCGCATCGAGTTTGAGGTCGGCGGCCAGCGTATCGAGCTGATCGCGCGTGCTTTCGGCCACCATCAGCGCCGTGCGCGGCAGCGCGATGCGGCGGTCGGCCTGGGCGTAGGTCAGCACCGAGATGCCGTCCAGTTCCGGCATGGCGGCGTCGAGCAGCATGAAGTCGTAGCGCTTGTCCGGGCCCCTGGCCTCGCGCAGCAGGTCGAGCGCGGCGGCGCCGCTGGCGGCGCTGTCGACCCGCCAGCCGAACGCGAGGCATTGGGCGACGACATTGGCGCGCACATGGGCATTGTCGTCGACCACCAGCAAGCTGCGCCGCTCCAGACCCGGCAAGGCCGGCAAGGTGGTGGCGGCGGCGCCCGGGTGGATGCCAAAGCTGGCGTCGAACACGAAGGTGGCGCCTTCGCCCAGCGTGCTGGAGACGGAAATGGCGCCGCCCATCAGCCCCACCAGGCGCTTGCAAATGGTCAGGCCCAGGCCGGTGCCGCCGTATTTGCGGCTGGTCGAGCTGTCGGCCTGCGAGAACGCGTCGAACATGCTCGCATGCTGTTCGGGCGCGATGCCGATGCCGGTGTCCTGCACCGCGAAGATGAGCGTCATGCTCTGCGCATCGTGCTCGCTGCCGCGCCGGACCGACACCATGACCTCGCCCTGGTGCGTGAATTTGATCGCGTTGCTGACCAGGTTGAGCAGCACCTGCTCGAGCCGCATCGGGTCGCCCACCAGCTGCACCGGCACGTCGGGCGCGACGTCGTACACCAGTTCCAGGCCCTGGGCGGCGGCGTTGGGCGCGAGCAGCACCGAAATGCTGTCGAGGACCTGATCGATGCGGAACGAGGTGTATTCGAGCCGCATCTGGCCCGCTTCGATCTTGGAAAAATCGAGCACGTCGTTGAGGATGCCCAGCAGCGAACGGGTCGACATCTTGATCTTGGCCACGTAGCCGCGTTCGCGCCGCGCCAGGGGCGACTCTTCCAGCAGCCGCGCCAGGCCCATGATGGCGTTCATCGGGGTGCGGATCTCGTGGCTCATGTTGGCCAAAAATTCACTCTTGGCGCGGTTGGCCGTCTCGGCCCGTTGCACCGCCTGGACCAGCTGCTCGTTGAGCGACTGCATGCGCGCTTCGGCTGCGATCCGTTCGCTGATGTCGCGCACGGTCGCCTGCAGCACCGACTTGCCGCTCGCATTCAGGCTGGTGAGCATCACATCGGCATGGAACAGCGTGCCGTCCACGCGCTGGTGCAGCCATTCGAACTGGTGGCTGCCCCGTTCGAGCGCATAGCGCATGAACTGTTCGGCCTTGTCCGCGGAGCGGCGCCCGTCGGGCTGAAATTCGGGTGAGGTGGTGGCCGGCGACAGCTGCATGAACTGCTCCACGCTGGCGCAGCCGAACAGCACGGCCGCGGCCCGGTTGCCGCTGATGAAACCCTGCTCGGGCGAGACCAGCATGTGGGCGTCGCCCGACATTTCGTACAGCACGTGGAACTGCTCGCTGACGTCGCGCAGCTGGTCCGACAAGCGCTTGGTCTCGCTGACGTCGAGCACCAGGCCGCTCACGCCGACCAGCTGGTGCTCGCGGTTGTAGACCGGATGGTAACTGCACAGCCAATGGTGCTGCACGCCCGGATCGTAGGGCACGTCGCCATGGCCTTCCACATTGAGCAGGGGCAGGCCGGTGTCGCGCACCTGGCGGTAGGCGCGTTCGTATTCGGTGCCGATGGGGCCCAGCAGTTCCGGCAGCGTGAACCCGATGTGCTCGGCCGGCGACTTGGCGTTGATGCGGGCCAGGTAGTCGTTGATCATCACGATGCGCAGATCGGTGTCGAGCAGAGCCAGCCCGGCGGGCGCCGTGGCGTACACATTTTCCAGCAAGGCGTAGGCGTTTTGCAGTTCGATGGTGCGCTCGCGTACCCGGTCTTCCAGGCCGCTGCGGTGCTGCTGCAGCTGCGCCTCCACCTGTTTGAGCGCGGCGCCCACTTCGGCCGCCTCGCGCACCCGCAGTTCCGGCAGCGTCACCGCTTCGCCTCGTCCCAGGGCCTGGGCCGGCTCGCGCAGGGCACGCACCGCGTGCCGGATCCGTCCTCCGATGACCCATGCGTACATGAACCCGACCGTCATCAGGCCGGCGACACTGAGAAACAGGTTCGACATCGAGGCGCGCAGGCCGGCAAAAGCGACCTCGCGCGGCACGCCGATATTGGCCACCCAGCCGCGCTGCGGCGAGCGTTGGTAGACGATCATCACGTCCAGGCCTTCACGCGTGATCAAGTCAAGCACACCGTTGCCGGAGCGTTGCAGGGCCGCGATCAGCAGCGGATTGGTCTTGGCGCCGACCCAGCGCTCCGGATCGCGGGTGCGGGTCACGATCCGGTATTGCGAGTCGAGCACGCCGGCGTGCCAGCCCTGCGGCAGATTGAGGTCCGTGATCAGGCGCGTCATGCGGGTGGGCGCCAACTGGGCCGAGAGCACATACGCCACCTCGCCGTCGCGCCGCACCGGCACGTCGACCGCGGCCAAAAACGGCCGCTCGGGCGTGCTGCGCGCCAGGTCCGAGGTTTGCGCTTCGCCGGTCGCGAACGCCTTTTTGATGCTGGCCACATTTGGATTGGGCGCCAGCGGTGCGCCATACACGACGCGCGTGTCGAGCAGCGGCTTGCCGTCCCCGTCGCTCAAGACGAAGGCGGTGGCCGACAGTTCGGGGCGCAGGATGCTGCGCGCCTGGGCATGGAAGGCGGCCAGGTCGCCGCTGGCCAGGCTCGGTGAACTGGCCAGCGCGCGGGCGGCCGTTTCGGCAGTTTCCAGGTCGCGTTCGACGGCGGCCAGCAGCGAGCGGCCGGCGCGGTCGGCTTCGAGCACCAGCTTGTTGCGTTCGCGGACGTAGGAATCGTAGGTGAGGGCGCCAAAACCGATCAGGCTCGGCAGAAGGCAAGCCAGCACCAGTTTCGCTGTTTTCGAGCGGATCGATGGAAGTGTTTGACGTCGAAAAAACTGCACCGAAAATGCCTCCGCCACGAGCGATATGACTGATGGTAGCCGAGCGGTGGATTTCTTGAAAGTACTTTACGTGCGGACAACTCTGAAGTGATACATTGAACAAAAAACACGCCGTCCCGCGACAGGGACGGCGTGCCGGGTTCAGGATCAGCTGCGCGTGATCGGCAGCGCCGTGCTTTCCGTCAGTTTCATGTGTTTCGCCAATTCCAATTTCGCGATGGCATTGCGGTGCACCTCATCCGGACCGTCGGCCAGGCGCAGCGTGCGGTTGCCGGCCCACTGGTAAGCGAGCGGGAATTCGTCCGACACGCCGGCCGCGCCGTGGGCCTGGATGGCCCAATCGAGCACTTGCTGGGCGACATTGGGTGCCAGCACCTTGATCATCGCGATTTCCGCCTGTGCATGCTTGTTTCCGACGGTATCCATCATCGATGCCGTCTTGAGCGTGAGCAGGCGCGCCGTATCGATCTGGATGCGCGACTCGGCGATGCGTTCGCGCCACACGCCCTGGTCGGACAGCTTCTTGCCGAAAGCGACCCGGTTGCCCAGGCGCTGACACATCAGTTCCAGCGCGCGTTCGGCCACGCCGATGGCGCGCATGCAATGGTGGATGCGGCCCGGCCCCAGGCGGCCCTGGGCGATTTCGAAGCCGCGGCCTTCGCCCAGCAGCAGGTTCGACGCCGGCACACGCACGTTCTCGAACACCAGCTCGCAGTGGCCGTGGGGCGCGTCGTCATAGCCGAACACGGGCAGCGGACGCACCACGGTCAGGCCAGGCGTATCGGCCGGCACCAGGATCATCGATTGCTGCGCATGGCGGGCGGCGTTGAAGTCGGTCTTGCCCATCACGATGTAAATCTTGCAGCGCGGGTCGCCCGCGCCCGAGATCCACCACTTGCGGCCGTTGATGACGTAGTCGTCGCCGTCGCGTTCGATGCGCGTTTCGATATTGGTCGCGTCCGACGAGGCCACCGCCGGTTCGGTCATGGCGAAAGCCGAGCGGATCTCGCCGCGCAGCAGCGGCTCGAGCCATTGGCGCTTGTGTTCCTCGGTGCCGTAGCGCTCGAGGGTTTCCATGTTGCCCGTGTCGGGCGCGGCGCAGTTGAACACTTCCGGCGCCCACACCACGCGGCCCATGATTTCGCACAGGGGCGCGTAGTCGAGGTTGGACAAGCCTTCCGGCGCGCGGGCCGACTTGGGCAGGAACAGGTTCCACAACCCCTGTTCGCGCGCAAGCGGCTTGAGGCGCTCGATCAGCTCGGTGGGAATCCAGCGGTTGCCCTTGTTGACGCCGTTGGCGTCGACTTCCTGCTTGAAGGCTTGCTCGTTCGGATAGATGTGCTCGTCCATGAAGGCGAGCAGGCGGCCCTGCAATTCCTTGCAGCGGTCGGAATAGTCGAAGTTCATTGCTTGTCCTTCATCAGTGAAATTGCGCGCTGGGCATAGGTCCAGCCCAGTTCGGCCATCGGGCGGGCGGCCTTACCGTTCTGCAGGGCCTGGGCGCTGGACGCGGTGCCGTCCACATAACGCTTCATGATGCCCTGCATGATGCCGGCCAAGCGGAACATGTTGTAGGCCAGGTAGAAATTGAAGTCCTCGATGCGGATCGTCTTGCCGGTCCGCTTGCAGTAGGACGCGATGTACGCTTCCTGGCTTGGAATGCCCATCTCGGCCAGCGGCAGACCGGCGATGCCGCGGAACTGGCCCGGGGCAATGTGCCAGCTCATGCAGTGGTAAGAGAAATCGGCGGCGGGGTGGCCCAGGGTCGACAATTCCCAGTCGAGCACGGCGAGAATGCGCGGCTCGGTCGGGTGGAAGATCATGTTATCCAGGCGGAAATCGCCATGCACGATGGAGGTGTCGTCGCCGGCCGGGATATTCTGCGGCAGCCAGGCAATCAGCTGGTCCATGGCCTCGATGGTTTCGGTGGCGGACGCCTGGTACTGCTTGGTCCAGCGCTCGATCTGGCGCGCGAAATAATTGCCCGGTTTGCCGAAGTCGGCCAGGCCGATGGCGGCGTAATCGGTGGTGTGCAGGAGGGCGATCACGCGGTTCAGTTCATCGTAGATGGCGCTGCGCTCGGCCGGCGTCATGCCCGGCAGCGACTGGTCCCACAGGACCCGGCCTTCGATAAATTCCATGATGTAGAAGGCACGCCCGATCACCGCTTCGTCGGTGCACAGCGCGTACTGGCGCGCGGCCGGGAAGCCAGCCTTGTGCAGCGCATCCATGACGCGGAACTCGCGGTCGATCGCGTGCGCCGACGGCAGCAGCTTGGCCGCCGGACCGGGCTTGGTGCGCAGCACGTAATGCTGGCCGCCGGCCGTGATCTTGAAGGTCGGATTGGACTGACCGCCCTTGAATTGCTCGGCCGTCAATGGTCCGCCGGGATAGCCTTCGACGTGCTGGCGCATGTAGGCGTCGAGCGCGTCGACGTCGAATTTCTGGCGCTCGGACACCGGCTTGGTGCCCATCATTTCTTCGAACATCGTGTCTCCTGCGTTGTTGTCGGCCTATTTTATCCGATTAAAAGCACGCCCGTACTATTTATTTGCCAGTTGCTTCAGCGCGACCTCAGCGGGACTTCAGGTACTGCGCATATAACTGTTCCATCGTGGTCGTGCGCGCGTCGCCCTGCAGGGGGAGGGGCGGGGCGAAGTTCATGAAGCGCACCACCCAGTCGCGCCGCTCCTCGCCGACGTCGAGGGCGTTGATGCAGGCCGGGGTCTGGGCCAGGGCGCCCAGAAACATGCGCTGGCCGGTCAGCGCCAGCGACAGGATCGCGCAATTGACGCCGCCGTGCAGGACCAGCAGCACCGTGTCCCAGGTGGGATCGGCGCGCAGGCGGTCGATGGCGGGGTGGATGCGGTCCATCAGTTCGCCCACCGATTCGCCGCCCAGGAAGCGCTGCTCTTCGGCGACCACGCCTTCGAACACGCCCATGAAGGCGTCGCGCAGCGCATGGTCGGGAATCTGGGACAGTCGCCCGCCGCGGATTTCTTCGAGTTCGGGCCAGGCGTCGATGGCGATCTGCTGGCCGGTTTCTGCCAGCACGCGCTCGGCGGTCTGGACCGTGCGGGGCAGGCCGGAAACGATCACGCGGTCGAAGCGCACGCCGGCGTCGGCGAACACGCGGCCGGCGGCCGTCGCTTGCGCGCGGCCCTGTTCGGTGAGCGAGACGGTTTCGGGCAGGACGGGATTGCCGGCGGTGTCGAAGTAGGCGACGCTGCCGTGGCGCATCAGGTAAATTCGACGGCGGGAAGTAGAGGGTAGGGACATGGCAATCTATTGTTGACGTCGTCCTCGCGGAGGCGGGGACCCATAGCGCGCTGCCGAAGTCGTTCAATCTGCTATGGGGCCCCCGCCTTCGCGAGGGCGACGGGGTGGCGGTTCTTCTATTGGCTTAATTTATTCTATCCCATCGCAACCTTGCCGGTTGGCTAATGCTTGTGTCGCGATTTGACAAAGTCGCCGTACAAAATCATTCTCTCCGACAAAATTTGCGACTTTCTGACATAGAATGGGCCGAAGTAGCTAACTAGTGAGGATGGATCGATGGCGAGGCCGGAAAAAGTTCGATTAGGCGAAATCCTGGTGCAGCAAAAGCTGTTGTCCGATGAACAGCTCGGGCTGGCCCTGCAAGACCAGAAGCGCACCGGCCGCAAACTGGGCCGCGTGTTCGTCGAAAGCGGCTATGTCACCGAAGAGCAGATTTCGGGCGCGCTGGCCAAGCAGCTCGACATCCCTTACATCAATCTCAAGTTTTACAACATCAATCCGGACATCGTCCGCCTGCTGCCCGAAACCCAGGCCCGGCGTTTCCGCGCGATCGCGCTCGAAGACCGGCGCGAAGGCTTGCTGATCGGCCTGTCCGATCCGACCGACCTGTTCGCGTATGATGAGATCAGCCGCCAGGTCAAACGCAATATCTCGCTGGCGGTCGTCAACGAGACCGAGGTGCTGGCCACCATCGACCGTATTTACCGCCGCACCGACGACATCACCGACTTCGCGCGCGAGGTCGAGGCCGACCTGGGCGACTCGTTTGTGGACTTCGGCGCCCTGGCCGCCGCCAATCCGAACCTGGAAGAGGCGCCCATCGTCAAGCTGCTGCAGTCGGTGTTCGACGACGCCACCCAGGTGCGCGCTTCCGACATCCACATCGAGCCGATGGAGTCGCGCCTGCACATCCGCTTCCGCATCGACGGCGTGCTGCACCTGCAGACCGAAGCCGACATCAAGGTCGCCACGCCGCTGGCCCTGCGCCTGAAACTCATGTCCGACCTCGACATCTCCGAAAAGCGCCTGCCCCAGGACGGCCGCTTCGCGGTCAAGGTCAAGCAGCAGCGGGTCGACGTGCGTATTTCGACCATGCCGACCCAGTACGGCGAATCGGTGGTCATGCGCTTGCTGAACCAGGGCGGCACCACGCTGCGGCTGGACGCGATCGGCATGCCGCCCAAGCTGGTCGAGCAATTCCGCGCCATCGTCCAGCGCCCCAACGGCCTGGTGCTGGTGACGGGGCCGACCGGCAGCGGCAAGACCACCACGCTCTACAGCGCCCTGGCCGAACTCAATTCGGCCGAGAAGAAACTGATCACCGTCGAAGACCCGGTCGAATACCGCCTGCACGGCATCAACCAGGTCCAGGTGAACGACAAGATCGACCTGACCTTCGCCCGCGTGCTGCGCTCAGCGCTGCGTCAGGATCCGGACATCGTGCTGGTGGGCGAGATGCGCGACCAGGAAACCGCCCAGATCGGCCTGCGCGCCGCCATGACCGGTCACCTGGTGCTCTCGACCCTGCACACCAACGACGCCGCCAGCACCCCGCTGCGCCTGATGGACATGGGCGTGCCGCGCTACATGGTGGGCAGCAGCCTGCAGGCGGTGCTGGCGCAGCGCCTGGTGCGCAAGATCTGCGAAAGCTGCAGCGCGCCGCACGCGATTACGCCGGCCGAGCGCGAATTTTTGCGCACCGAACTGCAGGACACGGTCGACAGCGTGCAATTCTTCCACGGCAAGGGCTGCTCGCATTGCAACGGCATGGGTTACCGCGGTCGCACCGGCGTCTACGAATTGCTGGAAATGACAAAAGATGTGGTCGACGCCGCCAACCATCCGGACCCCGGCCACTTCCTGCGCGCGGCCCACGCCCAGATGGCGGGCGAGACCATGCGCCGGCACGCGGTGGCGCTGGCGGTGCAGGGCCGCAGTACGGTGGCCGAAGCCATGCGCATCAGTAACCAGCTGGAGGATTGAGGTGCCGTTCTACGCCTACAAGGGACGCAATGCGCGCGGCGAGATGCTTGCCGGCGTGATCGAGGGCGTGGATGCGAACGCGATCGCCTCCCAGTTGTTCAGCACCGGCATCACCCCGGTCGACATCCAGGAATCGAAAAAGCCGGTGGCCGCCGCCAATACCGAAGGCTGGTGGGCGGCGCTGTGGGAACGCAAGGTGACTTCGCTCGACGTGCAGATGTTCAGCCGCCAGCTCTATACCCTGCTGAAATCCGGCGTGCCGATCATGCGCGGCCTGGCCGGGTTGCAGGAGTCGGCCACCAACAAGGCCTTCGCGCGCATCATCGGCGACTTGCGCGAGTCGCTCGATTCGGGCCGCGAATTGTCGTCGTCGATGCGGCGCCATCCTGCCGTGTTCGACAATTTCTACTTGAGCATGGTGCGCGTGGGCGAAATGACGGGCCGCCTGGAAGACGTGTTCCTGCGCCTGTTCGATCACCTCGAATTCGACCGCGAGATGCGTCAGCGCATCAAGTCGGCGCTGCGCTATCCGACTTTTGTCATTATCGCCATGGCGATCGCGATCATTGTGGTCAATGTGTTCGTGATTCCCCAGTTCCAGAAAGTGTTTGCCAGCTTCAAGACCGAGCTGCCGTTCATGACGCGCGTGCTGATCAATTCGTCCCAGTTCACGGTCAATTACTGGCCCTACATGCTGGTGCTGGCGATCATGGCCCTGTTCGGCTGGCGCATGTATGTCAACAGCGAAAAGGGGCGCTACGACTGGGACCGCCGCAAGCTCAAGCTGCCGATCGCCGGCAAGATCATCATGAAAGGCACCATGGCCCGCTTCGCGCGCAGTTTCGCCCTGTCGAGCCGCAGCGGGGTGCCGATCGTGCAGGCGCTGACGACCGTGTCGCAGACCGTCGACAATGCCTATCTGGGCGCGCGCATCGAGCAGATGCGCGACGGCGTGGAGCGGGGCGAAAGCATCTTGCGCACGGCCGCCGCGGCCAACGTGTTCACGCCGATCGTGCTGCAGATGATCGCGGTGGGCGAAGAAACCGGCTCGCTCGATGAAATGATGGATGAAATCGCGCAAATGTACGAGCGCGAAGTCGACTACGAGCTCAAGACGCTGTCGGCCCAGATTGAACCGATCCTGATCGTGTTCCTCGGCATTCTGGTCACGATTCTGGCGCTCGGCATCTTCCTGCCGATCTGGGACCTGGGCAAAGCGGCGATGGCAAAATGAAGCCGGCGCGCGGCTTCTCGCTGTTCGAGCTGGCGGTCGTGATCGCCATCATCGGCGTGCTGGCGGGAATGCTGCTCACACGCCTGACCATGTATCAGGAACAGGCCGAAATGGCGGCCATGGAAAACACGCTGGGCATCTTGCGCACCAGCCTGGCCATGCGCAGCGGCCAGCTGATAGCAAGAGGACAAGCAAGCGAAGTGAGCAAGTTATTAACGATGAATCCCATCGACCTGTTGGCACAAAAACCATCTAATTACGCAGGTGAGTACTATTCGCCACAAAAGGCAAAAATTTCTCCCGGGAACTGGTATTTCAATCGAAAAAAATTACTCCTCGTGTATATTAAGCGGACTGGTGCAACACCCCAGGCCGGCAATAACACGACGTTTTCTTATCGTGTCGAATTGATCAGAAGCCTGGACGACGCAAACGGCCCCAAACCTGCCGAGACGTCTGGAAGCACGACAATTGAAGGCGTTGTTCTGAACAGCGTCCTCGAATAAATCTCAGCAGCTAAGCATTTCGCCAATTAACCTTGACGTTCGTAGGAGTACACATATGAAAGCACCACAATTCGCAGGCACCCAACGCGGTTTCACCCTGATTGAACTGATCGTCGTGATCGTCATTCTGGGCATTCTGGCCGCCACGGCATTGCCACGCATGTTCGACATGTCGGGCCAGGCACGTCTGGCCAAGATGCAGGCAGCGCTGGGCGCGGTCAAAGCCGCATCGGGCACCGCCCACGCAGCATGGATGGTCAACGGCGGCGTGCTTGGTTGCGCAGCCTGCGGCACCGGCGGCACGGCTCAGACCGCTAGCACGGTGACGGCCGAAGGCCAGAACATCGTCACCATCGGCGGCTATCCTGACGTCGGCGGCGATGGCTACACCCCGAACACTGCGACCAGCGCCACTGCCGGCGGTATCGCCCAGGCCGCCAACCTGCAGGCGGCCGACTACCAGATGACCGCCACCGCCACCGTGTTCACCGTGGCCGCCGATGCAGGCCACCCGCTGTGCAGCTTCACTTACACGGAAGCGACCCAGACCGCAGGCAGCGCCGGCGTTCAGCCGACCGTTGTCGCACCAATCTTCACGGCGACCAACCTGACCGGCGCTTCTGCCGTGGCCAACTGCCAGTAAGCGGGTAGTTTTCCGGTACGCAAACAGGCCAAGCAATTGGCCTGTTTTCTTTTGTAGAATACGTTAACGACGACAGATTCCGGACAGGATGGCGCCACTCAATCCCCTTCGCCCATGGCGGCACGCGCGCGGCTTCACGCTGGTGGAGCTGATTGTCGTCATCATGGTGATCGGCATTCTGGGCGCGGTGGCGGCGGGGCGCCTGGTTGACAAGGGCGGCTTCGAAGGCCGCGCGTTCGCTGACCAGGCCGCATCGCTGGTGCGCTTCGGCCAAAAAGTGGCGATCGCCCAGAACCGTAGTGTGTTTGTGCGCATTAACGGCAGCGGCGTCGCGCTGTGCTATCTGTCCAGTTGCGCGGCCGGCAGCCATGTGGCGGGCGCGGCGGGCGGCAACAGCGGCAGCAGCGCCACCGTGGCCGCCTGCGCCGATCCCACCTGGGCGTGCGAGGCTCCGCCGGCCGGGGTCACCGTGTCCGCCAATACCCAGTTTTATTTTGACCCGCTGGGCAAACCGTTTGCATTGACGGACCCGCAGTCCACGGCGGTGTCCACCTTTACCACCCTGGCCGTGAATGTGACCGGCGCCGGGGTGCCGCGCAGCTTCAGCGTGGAAGCGGAGACCGGCTATGTCCATTAAACGCCAGCGCGGCCTGACCATGATCGAACTGATCGTGTTTATCGTCATCGTCGGCGTGGCGGCGGCCGGCATGCTCGGCGTAATCAGCTACACCAGCTCGCGCAGCGCCGATCCGTGGCAGCGCAAGCAAGCCATGCTGGTGGCCGAAGCCCTGCTCGAAGAAGTCCAGCTCGCCAAATTTACCTACTGCCATCCGAGCGACACGGCGGCCGAAACGGCCACCAGCTCGGCCGGCTGCGCCAATGCGGCCTTGCGTGAAAACGTGGGGCTGCAAGTGGCGGGCGAAACGCGCCCGTATTTCAATATCAACGATTACGTGGGCGCGCTCGGCGTGGCGACGTCAATGACGGCCGGCGACACGACCGGTCAGATTACCGACGTCACCGGCGCGGCCATGGTGTCCGGCAATTACAAGGCCAAGGTCAAGATCGAGGCGGCCGCCATCGGCCCTTCCACCATGCTGGTTGGCAATGCGAGCGGCACGGCCGACAATGACGCGCTCCACATCACGGTCGACGTGACCTACGGCGTCAATCAGCACATCGTGCTCGACAGCTATCGGACGCGTTACGCGCCCAACAGTCTCCCATGAACGCCCATTTCTCGTCCCTGCGCCAGCGCGGCTTCACCCTGGTCGAAGCGGTGGCGGTGATGGTTGTCACCGCCGTGGTGGCGACCATGATGACCGTCTTCATCAATGTGCCGGTCAATACCTATCTCGACGGCGTCAAGCGGGCAGAGGAGTCCGACAGCGCCGACCACGCACTGCGCCGCCTGTCGCGCGACCTGCGCCTGGCGCTGCCGAACTCGGTGCGCGTGACCGGCACCTCGATCGAATACCTGGAAACCCGGGTCGGCCTGCGCTATCTGGCCGAGGACGATATCGACACGCCGGGCGGCGGGCAATACCTGAACTGGAATGACGCCACCCAGAAGACTTTCACTGTTGTCGGCGGCCTGCCGTCCGGACGCACGGCGCCGGCGGTGGGCGACTACGTGGTGGTCTACAACCTGGGGCCGGGCCAGGAGCCGGGCAATGCCTATGATTGCAGCGCCACTTGCAACCGCGCCCAGATCGCCTCGCTCGGCGCCAGCACCATCACCATGGTCAGCAATGTGTTCGCGGCACAGACCGTGGCGGGCGTGCCGCTGATGTCGCCGGCCAAACGTTTTCATGTCGTCAGCACGCCCGTCACCTGGCGTTGCGACACCGCCACCGGGCGCCTGATCCGGCACTGGGGTTACACCATCACCGCCGCCCAAAGCGCGGTGCCGGTCGGCGGCAGCACGGCGCTGCTGGCCGAGAACGTGTTCAGCTGCAGCTTCAATTACACCCAGCTGGCCAACCAGCACAGCGGCCTGATCGGCATCACGCTCGGCATGCGGCCCAAAGGCGGGGCTCAGAACATCAGCCTGGTGCACCAGGTTCACTTGGACAATACGCCATGAAGCGCCGTCCGCACATCCGTCCGGCGCGCGGCGTGAGTTTGATCACGGCGGTGTTTTTGATCGTTCTGCTGGCCGGGCTGGCGGCCGCGCTGGTGCGCGTGTTTGGCGCCCAACAGGCCGCATCCGCCATGGACATGCTGGGCAGTCAGGCTTACCAGGCTGCGCGCAGCGGCCTGGAGTGGGGTATGTTTCAGCAATTGCGGGTGCAGCCGCCCTCGGTGGGCTGTTTCCCGGCCAAGACCTTTGCGTTGCCGTCCGATGGCAGCTTGCGCAATTTCAGCGTGACCGTCAGTTGCGTTGCCAAGGCAGGCGGCAACACGGCGGGCGACACCACGAACCGCTGGACCATTACTTCGGTGGCGTGCAATCTTCCGCCCACCTCGGCCTGTCCGAATTCCAATCCCAACAGCGATTACGTGCAGCGCAGCCTGCAAGCGGAGCTGAACTGATGAACATCCTCAAGCGACTCTTTCTCGGTCCGCTCCTGGCCTTGCTGCTGCTGGCGACGCCGGCCATGGCCTCGATCACCGTCACCAAGATCCTGGTCAACGGCGGCACCAGCGTCAACGTCGCTCCGGGCGAGACCATGACCGTGTCGGTAACGGTGGTGCTGACGGGCGGCTCGTACTGGCGCTCGACTTCGTTCATCACCAGCCCGACCAGCGACTTGTCCTGGTGCTATTTCTCGCCCAATGTCCGCTCCAACGGCACCTTTACCTACACCTTCCAGGTGGATGCGCCGACCTCGCAAGGGGTGTTTTCCCTGAAGGTGGCGGGCTGGAACGCGACCCGCTGCAGCGGCGGCGCCGGCCCCTATACGACCCTCACCAACGCCATCAATACGGGGCCCGCGGTGGCATCGCTGAACCATGTGCGCCTGATCCACGACGGCAGTGCCTTGACGTGTGCGAAGGAGACGATCAGCTTGAAGGCATGCGCCAACGCCGCCTGCACCAGCCTGTATACGGGCAGCGTCACGGCCAGCCTGGGCAATGTGGGCACCTGGTCGGCCAATCCGGTCACTTTCACTACCGGCAATGCCAGCGTGACCTTGGCCAACACCAGCGCCGGCACGGTGAGCCTGTCAGGCAGCGTGACCTCGCCGGCGGCCACCACCACGCCGCTGCAATGCTACAAGGGCAGCACGGCCGGCGATTGCGCGATGGTGTTCAGTAACGGGTCCTGCGGTCTGGACGCGGTGGAAGTGGGCAAGGCCAACAATACGCCCATTTACACGAAGCGCATTGGCGGTGGCACGCTCACGCTCGACGTGCTGGCCATGAACAGCGGCGTGATCAATACCTCGGCCACCTCGACCGTCAGTGCCACGCTGGTCACTGCCAGCGGGACCGGCTGCAGCACCACGCCCGTTTCCGATACGGTCGCCTTCACTTACACGGGCGCCAATGCGGGGCGCCGTTCCGTGACCTTCACGCCCACCACGGCCGCGCGCGACGTGCGGGTGCGCATGGTCTCGGGCAGCCTGGTCCAGTGTTCTTCGGATAACTTCGCGATCCGGCCGTCGACCCTCACGGTGACGGCCAGCGGCGTGGGGGCAGATACGAGCGGCGCCAGCGCCACCGCCACGCCGGTGCTCAAGGCCGGCACCACTACTTTTACGTTCAGCCCGAGTACCTCGGCCGGCTACAACGGCACCTTGTATGTGAACGGCGAGATGGCCGACACGCTGCAGAGCAATGCCGGCTCGGTCGACGGCGTCGGTGTCGTGCCGCCCGCGCTGCCCACGGTGGCCAATCAGCTGACCTATTCGGAAGCTGGCTATTTCAGGCTGCTGCCCTACGGTATTTACGATAACGGTGAATTCGCCAGCGTCGACGCCAACAAGGGGCCGGCCGAATGCTTCACCGACAGCGATCTGGGCACCGACGTCGCGCCATCGGACCCGAATGTGGTGGACGCCAACGGCAAGCTGGGCTGCTACTTCGGCAATACCGCAGCGACTACCTATTTCGGCCGCTTCATTCCCGACCATTTCGCCCTCAGCAACGGCAGCATCGTCCACCGCAGCGCGATTGCTGCGTGTTCGGCCGCGACCTTCAGCTACATGGGCGAGCAGATGCGGCCGACCTTCACGCTGACGGCGCAAAACGGCAATGGCGACACCACGCTCAACTATGCGGGCACCTTCGCGCGCCTCAATCCGGCCACCCAGCTCGGCCTGGGCGTGATCAACGACCCGGCCGCGCCGGCCGTGCGCACGCCGTTCCCCGCCTGCACGGCGACGCCGGCCCATCCCTGCCATACGCCCGGCACCGTCGCCGGCACCTTCGTCGCGGGCGAGGCGGTCGACATGGCGGCGCCGCTGACCGTGTACCGGGGCGCCGCCGCCGTCGGACCTTACGACGCGCTCAAGGTCGGCATCGCCCCGGTGGACGCCGATGGCGTCAAGCTCGACACCTACACGATCGATACCGTCAACGTGACCGCCGGCACCGCCAACCATGGCCTGGTCGATACCGGCATCGCGCGCTACGGCCGCCTTTACCTCGCCAACGGCTACGGCTCCGAGTTGCTCAGCCTGCCGCTCAAGGCCAGCGCCCAATTCTGGAACGGCACCGGCTACGTGCTCAATAGCCTTGACAGCTGCACGCCGATGCTGGCCAGCGATTTCACGATGGACAGCTACAGCGGCGGCATCAGCGCGGCCAACATGACCATGGCCAAGGTCAGCAGCGGTGGCCCGCTGGTGGCCGGCGTTGGCAAAATGGTGCTGGCCAAGCCGTCGCCGGCGCCGACCGCCAAGGGCAGTGCGGTGCTGCGTTCGGCCTATCCCTACCTGCCGGGCGCGGGCCGCGCGACCTTCGGTGTTTACAAGTCCGGCCCCGTGATCCACGTCCGCGAGACCTATTGAGCAAGTATTCTGTCGCAAATTGGTTGCTCTACTGAAAAAACCACCGGAACACGGGGAGAATGTGAATATAATCAAGGCGCTAGGGCAGCATCCTGATAAATCATTCATCTATGGATTGAGTGCATGGGTTTTTTCGGTAAAACAAAAAAGTTGAACGGATTGCTCGCATTCGGTTTTAGCGCCGATGGCGTCTGTACAAGCCGTATCACGCGGGTGACCGGTGGCAAACCGGTCGTCGAACATGCCAGCTTTACCGCGGCCAAGCAGCCGCTGTCCCCGGAAGCCCTCGACAAGATCGCGCGCGAGGCCCACGCCGCCCAATACCACTGCGCCACCCTGTTGGGCGGGCGCGACTACCAGATGCTGGCGGTCGAGTCGCCCAACGTGCAGCAGGATGAATTGAAAGCGGCCGTGCGCTGGCGCCTGAAGGACATGCTCGACTTTCATGTCGACGACGCCACCATCGATGTGCTCGACATTCCCGCCGACCCCAACGCCAGCGTGCGTGCCAATTCCATGTTCGCCGTGGCCGCGCGCAACAGCGTGGTCGAGGCGCGCATGAACCTGTTCACCAGCGCCAAGGTCGCGATGGAAGTGATCGACATTCCTGAAATGGCCCAGCGTAATATCTCGGCCATGCTGGAGCCGGAAGGCCGCGGCCTGGCGATGCTTTCGTTCAACGAAGACGGCGGCTTGCTGACCGTGACCTTCCGCGCCGAGCTGTACCTGTCGCGCCGCATCGACGTCACGCTAGAACAAGTGATGGAGACCGATCCCGACCGCCGCAACCAGTACTTCGACAAGATCACGCTCGAGCTGCAGCGTTCGCTCGACCACTTCGACCGCCAGTACCATTTCGTGACCGTCTCCAAACTCGTGCTGGCGCCCCTGGCCTCGTCGGCGCTGCACGATTATCTGTCGTCGAACCTGTACATGCCGGTCGACGCGCTCGACCTGAACAGCGTGCTCGACCTGGGCAAGGTGCCGGAACTGCAGACCACGGCCCAGCAGCAGCGCCACTTCCTGGCCCTGGGCGCGGCCCTGCGCCACGAGGAGAAGGTGCTGTGAGCCAGCAGATCAATCTGTTCAACCCCATCTTCCGCCAGCAGAAGAAATACTTCTCGAGCGTGACGATGGCGCGGGCCCTGGCCATCATCTGCGTCGCTTGCGCGCTCTTGGCCTGGGATGCGTCGAACCGCTTGCGCGCCATGAAGCTGCAGGCGGTTGCCACCGACGCCCGCCTGGCCGCGCGCCAGCAGCGCCTCAACGAGGTGCGCACCCAGTACGCGCCGCGCGCCAAGAGCACCACGCTGCCGGCCGAAATCAAGGCCGCCGAACTGGAATTGAACTTGCTGGTCAACGCAGGCGACACGCTCAAGCGCGGTGGTTTTGGCGATGTGCGCGGCTTTTCCGGCTACCTGCGGGCCCTGGCGCGTCAGGACCTGGAAGGCGTCTGGCTGACCGATATCGTGATCGGCAACGGCGGCGCCACCCTCAGCCTGCAAGGCAATGCGCTGCAGGCTGAGCTGGTGCCGCAATACCTGCAGCGCCTGGCGCAGGAACCGGCCATGAAGGGCAAGACGTTTTCGGCGCTGGAGATCGGCGCGCCGCCGCAGCCGGAGGCGGGCCCGAACGGGGTGCGCCCGGCCGCGCCCAATTACCTGCATTTCAGCCTGCAATCGACGCCTGGCCCGGTCCAGGTCGCGGCGGTGAGCAAATGAAACAGATCAAACTTTACTGGAAAAAGCTCAGCACCCGCGTCGACGCGCTCACGCTGCGCGAGCGTGCCATGCTGTTCGCCATGGCGGCCGGGCTGATCATCTTTACCGTGTTTTTCTTCTTCCTCAATCCGGCCTACACGGGACAGAAGACGCTGTTGATGACGATGAGCTCGCAGCAAGACAATGTTGCCGGCGTCGAAGCGGAAATCACCCAGACCATCATCACCCATTCCACCGATCCGGACGCGGCCGACCGCGCGCGCCTGCAAAAGCTGCGCGCCGACGCGCAGGCGCTGTCGGCCGCGCTGACGACGATGCAGCAGGGCATGGTGCCGGCCGAGCACATGACGGCGCTGCTCGAACGCATTTTGCGCTCGCAGCGCAGCCTCAAGCTGGTTTCGATGCGCACCCTGCGCGAGGGCGAGGGCGAAGGGCAGCCGGCTGCGGCGCCTGCCGGACCGGCCGCTGTGCCAGCAGCGCCGCCGCCGGCCGAGCTGCTGCACCGGCATGGCGTCGAGGTGGTCGTGCAGGGCAGCTATGCCGACATGGTCGCTTACATGGAAGCGCTGGAGGCGATGCAGGGCCAGATTTTCTGGGGCGGCGCCACGCTCAAGACGCAGACCTATCCGCAGTCCACGTTGACGCTGCTGGTGTACACGGTCAACCTTGACAAGAAATGGGTCAAACTATGATGCGCCCGGCCTGGCTTGCCGTCCTGTTCTCGCTGGCGCTGCCGGCCCTGGCCCAGGCGCCGCTGCAAGGCGATCCGACCCGACCGCCGGCGGTGCTCAACGCGCCGGCCCCGGGCGCAGCGCTGCCCGCGCCAGAAGCCGGTTTGCAAGTGCAGTCGATCCTGGTATCGAAACGCGCGGGCGGGCGCCGCATCGCCGTGATAGACGGCAAGATGGTACGCGAAGGCCAACGCATCGGCAGCGCGCTGATCGAATCGATCCGGCCGACCGAAGTGGTGGTCCGGCGTGGCAAAGTACGACAAACCCTGAAACTGTTCCGGCCGGCGGCGCAGGTCGCCGCCGACCAACCATAACAACCGAGAACGTATGCAGAAACTACCCCACCTTGTCAGCTTGCTCGTCCTTGGCGCCGGCCTGGCCGCCTGTGCGGGGCCGCGGCTGCCGGCCGGCGACATGCGCACCTACGAGGCGATCCGCACCGATCTGCAGAAGGGCGCCGCCCAGAACGGCGCCCAGGCCCAGCGCCAGAGCGATCCGGTGGCCGATGCCTTGCTGCCGCCGGTCGCCGCCATCAGCGGCACACTGCCGCGCGGGCGCGCCGCCCAGGAGGAACGTTTCAATGTCGCCTTCAACAACGTGCCGGTGCAGCAGTTCTATCACTCGCTGGTCGAAGGCACGCGCTACAACATGCTGGTGCACCCTGACGTCACCGGCAACATCACCGCCAATCTGAAGGATGTGACGATGGCCGAGGCGCTCGACGCCATCCGCGAAATGTACGGCTACGATTACCGCATCGAGGGCACCCGCATTTCGATCAAGCCGCTCACGATGCAGACCCGGGTGTTCCAGGTCAATTACCTGATCGGCAGCCGCAAGGGCACGTCCAGCCTGCGCGTGGTGTCGACCTCGGTCAGCAATTCGCAGAACGGGAACAATGGCAACCAGAATAACCAAAACAACCAGAACAACCAGAACAACAATAACAACAACCAGAATGGCAGCACCGGCAATGCGCAGCAGGACAGCAGCGTGGTCAACACCACCTCGAACAGCGAGTTCTGGGCCGAGCTCAAGCTCGCGCTGGACGCCATCGTCGGCAGCGGCACCGATGGCCGTGCGGTCGTGATCAGCCCGCAATCGGGTGTGGTGGTGGTGCGCGGCATGCCCGAAGAATTGCGCAACGTCGACGCCTACCTGAAAGCGAGCCAGCTCTCGGTCAACCGCCAGGTGATCCTGGAAGCGAAGATCCTGGAAGTGGAGCTCAACGACAGCTTCCAGATGGGCATCAACTGGGCCGGCTTCTCCAATTTCCGCAATGGCTCGCGCCATATCTCGGGCGGCGTGCTGCAGCCGGGCACGACGCTCACGCCCACGGGCACCATCGGCACCAATGGTCCGCCGGGGCTGAGCGCGGTCGCCGGATCGGCGCTGTCGGCGGCCGAAGGCGCCGCCGGTTCCTTGTTCGGTCTGGCATTCCAGACCAGCAATTTCGCGGCCCTGATTTCCTTCCTCGAATCGCAGGGCACGGTGCACGTGCTGTCGAGCCCGCGCATCGCCACGCTGAACAACCAGAAGGCCGTGCTCAAGATCGGCACCGACGAGTTCTATGTGACCGGTGTGACCTCGACCACCGCGTCCAATCCGAACGGCACCAACACCAGCACCCCGAGCGTGACGCTGCAGCCCTTCTTTTCGGGTGTGGTGCTGGATGTGACCCCGCAGATCGACAATATGGGCAATATCACCTTGCACGTGCACCCGTCGGTGAGCCAGGTCTCGACCATCAACAAGGGCATCAATCTGGGCTCGTCGGGATCGCTGTCGCTGCCGCTGGCCGCCTCGGCCACGTCCGAAATGGACAGCATGGTGCGCGGGCAGGACGGGCAAGTGGTGGCGATCGGCGGCCTGATGCGCCAGTCGTCCACCAACGACCAGTCCGGCGTTCCCGGCGCCGCCAGCGTGCCGGTGCTGGGCGCACTGTTCCGCGGCACCGCGCGCGTGAACCAGAAGCGCGAACTGGTGGTGCTGATCAAGCCGACCATTGTCGACAGCGCCAACGCCAACGCCTTCGGTCAGAGCATGCTCGACGCCGTGAACCGCGTCGAAAAGCTGGACCCACGCGGGTCGTCGGGGCGCTAAGCGATGTACACCGCACACTTCGGCCTGCGTGAAGCGCCGTTCGGCATCACGCCGGACACCAGCTTTTTCTTCACCAGTCCGCATTCGCAGGAAGCGCTCAACACCTTGCTGGTGGCCGCGCGCAACGGCGAAGGTTTCATCAAGATCACGGGCGAAGTCGGCACCGGCAAGACGCTGCTGTGCCGTAAATTCATGTCCACGCTGGGCAATGATTACGTTACCGCCTACATTCCCAATCCGCTGCTCGAACCGCGTACGCTGATGCTGGCCCTGGCCGACGAGCTCGAAATCGCGCTCGGGCGTGATGTTGACCAGCACCAGCTGCTCAAGTCGATCACCAACCGCTTGCTGGAACTGGCGGCCGACGGCAAGAAGGTCTTGCTGTGCCTGGACGAAGCGCAGGCGATTCCCATTGAGAGTCTGGAAGCGCTGCGCCTGCTGACCAACCTGGAAACGGAAAAGCGCAAGCTGCTGCAAATCGTGCTGTTCGGGCAGCCCGAACTGAACAAGCACCTGCAGCTCGATTCGATCCGCCAGCTGGCCCAGCGCATCACCTTCCATTACCACCTCGGTCCGCTCACGCGCGACGACATGGAGTACTACCTCGTGCACCGCCTGCGCATTGCCGGCTATGGCGGCGCGCGCCTGTTCACGCGCCAGGCCATCAACAAGCTGTACCGTGCCAGCGGCGGCATTCCGCGCCTGGTCAACATCCTCGCGCACAAGGCATTGATGGTCAGCTTCGGGCAGGGGACGCAGCAGGTCAGCCGCGCCCATGTCAGCGAAGCGGCGCGCGACACGATGGCCAGCAAGCCGCTGGTCCCGCGCTGGGTTCTGGCCACCGTTCCCGCCGTTGTTGCACTTGCCGGCCTTACCTGGGTCCTGACCAAATGAGCCTGATAAACAAAATGCTGCAGGACCTGGACGCGCGCGGATCGCAGTCCGGCGCGTCGCTGCAGGGAGAAATCAAGCCGGTGCTGGCGGCCGAGCCGCGCCTGCCGGTGCGCCAGATCGCCATCGGCGCCACCGTCCTAGTGCTGGCCATGGCGCTTGCCGCCTGGTGGTGGATCAAAAAGCCGGGGGCGGCCGGGCCCAAGCCGCTGGCCATGCAGGCCGTGGCGCCGGCGCCGGTGCCGCCGGCCGATCCGGTGCAACGGGCCCCTTTGGCGGCCGAGGCGGCTGCAGGAAAAGCGCCTCTTGCGCCGGCCGATGCAGTGCCCGAGGCGGCCGAAGCGGAGATCAAGGCGGCCACGCCGCGACCGGCACGGCCTGTCGTCGCAATCCGCACGCGCCCAACCTTGCTGCCGAAGGAGAAGGCGCACAGCGTGCCCAGCACCGCGCCCGCCGCTTCGCAGGAAGGACGCAGCATGAGCGACGCGCAGCGCGCCGAACGGCAGTATCGGGAGGCGATCGCCATGCTCGATCAGGGCCGTACCGCTGCCGCGATGGATGCGCTGGGGCAGACGCTCAAGCTCGATCCACGCCACGATGGGGCGCGCCAGTCGCTGGTCAGCCTGTTGATCGAGGCGGGACGCAAGGACGAGGCGATGCAGCAGCTCGAGCAAGGATTGGCTGCCGATCCGGGACAGGCGCATCTGGCGATGCTGCTGGCGCGCATGCAGATCGAGCGCGGACAGTCGGGCGTGGCGACCTTGATGCGGACCTTGCCTTCAGCGGGCGGGAATGCCGACTACCACGCGTTCCTGGCGGGGGCCTTGCAGCGCGACGGGCGTCACGTCGAGGCCGTGGAGCAGTATGCGGCGGCGCTGCGCACCAATCCGGAAAATGGCGTGTGGTTGATGGGAATGGGGATTTCGCTGCAGGCGGATCAGCATCCGGTGCAGGCGCGGGCGGCGTTCGAGCGGGCGCGCGACAGCCGGACCTTGAGCGCACCCTTGCTCGAATTCGTTCAGCGCAAGCTGCAGCAGCTCGCTCAGTAAACGGGCGTCCTCGCGAAGGTGCGGCCGTTCAGATGCTGGCCGCTTCGCCCCAGATATGCTGCATCGTGAAGCGCACCTTGGCCTGATCCTCGTGCAAGGCTTCCGCCACTTCGCAGCCTTCCTCGAACGTTTGCCGCAATTCCGCCAACGGCAGCGGACTGCCATCGGCGGCGCGCAGCACGTGCACGCGCAGCGCCCCGCCCGCGTCGGGCCGGCGCGACACCACCCCGATTTCGTTGTTCTGCAAACGCACCAGCGTCCCCGGCGGATACGGCCCGATCTCGAACGAAAAATGCGCCACCACGGCCGGATCGACCGGCATCTCCTTGTCGCAGGCCAGCTTGCCCAGCGCCTGCGGCGGCAGCAGCGAGCGCCGGTAATTTCGCGCCGACACGAACGCACAATAGCGGTCGGCCAGCCCGATCAGCTTGGCGTTCTGTGAGATCTCGTCGCCCAGGCGGCCTTGCGGATAGCCGCTGCCATCGTCGTTCTCGTGGTGCAGCAGCACCAGGTCGAGCCAGTCGTCGTCATTGATGCCAGCCCAGCGCAGCATGTCGACGCTGTCGGTCGGGTGGCGCCGGATCGCGGCCCGTTCCTCGCCCGTGAGCGCGCCGTCGCGGCACTGGAACTGGTCGGCCTGGCGCACCATTCCTACATTCATGGTCAGCGCTGCGGCGGTCGCGAGCAGCACTTCGGGCGGCGACTTGTGCATTGCGCGCGCGATCGTGCACACGACAATGGCAGTCTCGGTGCAATGGCGCACGGCATAGGCGCCGGCGATCTGATTGAGGAAAATGGCCGCCAGCACGATATCCTGATCGCGCTCGACGATGCCGATCAGCTCCTGCGCCAGTTCGCGCAATTCGCGGTCGGCGCTGTGCTGTTCGCGCAGGTTGAGCAGAATTTTTTCCAGGCGCCGGTTCACCTGGTTCAGGTGCTGCAGGATGGAAGGCGTGCCGCCGGCCTCGGCGTACAGGCCGGCGTCGAGCAGGCGTTCCAGCTGTTCAGGCGCGGCAACCTTGCCTTTTTCTAACAAAGGCCGGGTCGATGATGGCGTGCTGAACACGTCCCAGGGAAGGGGCTGGCCGAACACGATGTCGGCAAGGGTGATGCGCCTGATAGCCATGATAGTCGGTCCGACGTGGTTCGCTTAAAGCCTGGCCAGGCGCGCAAGCGCGAGGCGGAGGGTCTCGTCTTTTTTCGCAAAGCAAAAACGCACGATGCCCGACTCGCGGCCCTGGCTGTAGAAGGCCGATACGGGGATGGCGGCGACCTTGATGTCGGTGGTCAGCCACTGCGCGAATTCCGATTCTAGTATAGAGGAAATTGCCTCGTATCTCACACATTGAAAATAAGTACCGTCGGCTGGCAGCAACGTGAAACGCGAGCCTTGCAAACCTTCCCGGAACAGGTCGCGTTTGCGCTGGTAGAAGGCGGACAGCTCGCGGTAGGGCGCGGGATGGGCCAGGTAGGCGGCGATGGCGTGCTGCATTGGCGTGTTGACCGAAAAGACATTGTATTGGTGCACCTTGCGGAACTCCGCGCTGAGCGCGGCGGGCGCGGCCACATAGCCGATTTTCCAGCCCGTCACGTGATACGTCTTGCCGAAACTGGAGACGACAAAACTGCGTTCGGCCAGTTCCGGGTAGCGGCACACCGATTCATGGCGCTGGCCGTCGAACACCATGTGCTCGTACACCTCGTCCGACAGAATCAGGATGTCGGTGCCGCGCACGATGTTGGTCAGGGCGGCGATGTCGGCCGCGCGCAAGATCGATCCGGTCGGGTTGTGCGGCGTGTTGATGATGATCATGCGCGTGCGCGGCGTGACGGCGGCGGCCACCTGGTCCCACGGCACCGAAAATCCTTGGTCGCCCAGCGTCATCGCGACCGGCACCGTGGTGCCCCCGGCCAGCGCGATGGCCGGCGCATAGCTGTCGTAGACGGGCTCGATCACGATCACTTCGTCGCCCGGATGCACGCTGCACAGGATGGCCGTGGTCAGCGCCTCGGTGGCGCCGGCGGTGACGGTGATGTCGGCGCCGGCATGGTAGTAGGCGCCATATTCGGCGGCGATCTTGGCGGCAATCGCTTCACGCAAGACCGGCGCGCCGGTCATCATCGGATACTGGTTGTGGCCGGCGCGCATGGCGGCGGTGACCGCATCGACCAGGGCCGGGTCACAGTCGAAATCGGGGAAACCCTGGCCCAGGTTGACGGCCCCGTGTTCGGCGGCCAGGGCCGACATCAGGGAAAAGACGGTGGTGCCGACGGCGGGCAGGCGCGATTGCAAAACTGGGGTGGGCATGGAACGGATCGAAAGGTTGCACGAACGTCCATTCTAACCCGGCACGCTCAAGCGAGTTTGAGCCAGGCTTCGGGCACCATGATGCGGAACATGCCGGCAGCGGCCGTCTTGCGCGCCAGCTTGAGCAGGGCCTTGTCCTTGGTGATCAGGATCTCGGCGCCGGCGTCGCGCGCCACCTCGAGAAATTTCTGGTCGTCCTTGTCGGTGCACACGGGCAGCTTGACCAGGCCGGGCGCCGGCGCCACCACCTTGATCAGCGCATCGAAACGTTCGGCCGACACCGAACGCGTGTCATCGTCGAGCGGCAGGTGAGGGTAGTGCAGCACGATGCGGTACTCGTCGCGGCAGTCGGCGCGCGTGACGGCCTCCACGGCGCCGCTCTCTAGCGCGGCCAGCAAGTCGCTCCAGCGCGGATCGCGGAACACGAACAGGTCGAGGCAAACATTGGTGTCAAGCACGATGCGTTGGGCTGGAGCGGGTATCATAGTGGTCTGCTTACTCGTTTGAATGCGATGTTGAATAAATTATGTTGATTGTATTGTCGCCCGCCAAAACGCTCGATCTCGAGACGCCGTCCACCACCCGCCTGCACACCACGCCCGATTTTGTCGACCGCTCGGCCCAGCTGATCGACGTGCTGCGCCGGTATTCGCCGGCCGACCTCGGCAGCCTGATGAGCATTTCCGATACCCTGGCCCATCTGAACGTGGGCCGCTACGCCAGCTGGAGCGCGGACCACGCCGAGGGGCGCCAGGCGATCATGGCCTTTAACGGCGACGTGTATGCGGGCCTGGACGCGCGTTCGCTCAAGCCGGCCCAGCTCGCCTATGCCCAGTCGAACGTGCGCATCCTGTCGGGCCTGTACGGAGTGCTGCGTCCGCTGGACCTGATCCATCCGCACCGGCTGGAAATGGGCACCCGCCTCGACAATCCGGCGGGCAAAGATCTGTACGCCTTCTGGGGCGAGAGCGTCACCGGCGCGCTCAACGGGGCCATTGCCGGCAACGGCGCCGAGGTGCTGCTCAATCTCGCGTCCGAAGAATACTTCAAGTCGGTCAAGCCGAAACTGCTGTCGGTGCCGGTGATCACGCCCGTGTTCGAAGACTGGAAGAACGGCAAGTATAAAATCATTTCCTTCTTCGCCAAGCGGGCGCGCGGCTTGATGGCGCGCTACGCGGCGGTCAAGGGAATCACCGACCCGGCCAAGCTCAAACGATTCAATGTCGACGGCTACGCGTTCGACAAGCGCGCGTCCGATGCCGCGACCTGGGTGTTCCGGCGCAAGCTCGAGGCCTGACCCCCCAAGAAAAAACCGGGCCAGGCCCGGTTTTTTCATTACTTGTCGGACTTCGACCAGAACTGCCACCACGAACGGGGCGCATTGCCATTCTTGATGAAACGGCTGTTCGGGTAGTTCTTGAGGAACACGCGTTCGGTATCCTTGTGCAGCTCGGTCATGCCCAATTTTTCATAATTGCGCAGCATGAGGTACAGCGCTTCTTCGCGCGCCGGCGCATTCTGATAATCGGTGACCGCGCCCTGGGCCCGGTTGAGCGAGGCGAGGAAGGCGCCGCGGCGGAAGTAATAGTTGGCAACGTGCACTTCGTACTGGGCCATCGCGTTGATCAGGTAATTCATGCGCTCGATCGAATCGGGCGCGTATTTACTGTTCGGGAACTTGTCGACCAGGGCCTTGAAGGCGGCGAACGATTCGCGCGTCGCTTTCGGGTCGCGCTCGGTCGGGTCTTGTTCGTAGACGATGCTGAGCAGGCCGAGCTGGTCGTTAAAGCTGATCAGGCCGCGCAAGTAGTACATATAGTCGACCTGGGGATGGGTCGGATGCTCGCGGATGAAGCGTTCGGTCGCTGCCAGCGCCTGCGCCTGGTCGCCGGTCTTGTAGTACAGATAGGCGATTTCCATTTGCGCCTGGGTGGCGTAATTGCCGAACGGATAGTTCGTTTCGAGACGCTGCCACAGCTTGATGGCGTTGTCGTATTGGCCCGCTTCGGCCTCGCTGCGCGCCTCAGCGTATAATTTCGTTACTGGCCAGGCTTTTGTTTCGTCGGTTTTTTCCGGCAGCCAGCTGCAAGCCGATACGGCCAGCAGAACACATGTAGCAACAACAGAAGATAATTTTTTTTGCATAACTTTGTGCAAGAGAGTATTAACCGAGATTCAACGAAAGGCTGATTATAGCCGATGGGACTGCTGTGACATTAACTCCAACGCCGAATTCGGCGGATTTACCTTTTGACCCTGATTTCGACGAGGAGAGCGACGCCGAGTTCCTGCCCGCGGAAGCGGGCATCGATCTCTCGCCGATCACGCTCGAACTGACCCCGGACGCTTGCGGCCACCGCCTCGACAAGGTGATCGCCGGCCTGGTTCCGCAATTTTCCCGCAGCCGCCTGCAGCTCTGGTTCGACGCCGGCCACGTGGCGGTCGACGGCAAGCCGGCGCGCGGCAAGGATACCGCGTATGGCGACGAAACGGTGGTCATCACGCCGCAAGCGGCGCCCGAAGACGCCGCCTACACGCCGGAAAACATTGCCCTGAACATCGTCTACGAAGACGAACATATCATCGTGATCAACAAACCGGCCGGCCTGGTGGTCCACCCGGGCGCCGGCAACTGGTCCGGCACGCTGCTCAACGGCCTGCTGCACCACGCGCCACAACTGGCAGGCGTGCCGCGCGCCGGCATCGTGCACCGCCTCGATAAAGATACGAGCGGCCTGATGGTGATCGGCAAGACCCTGGCGGCGCAGACCGATCTGGTGCGCCAGTTGCAGGCGCGCAGCGTCAAGCGTGAGTATTTCGCGCTGGTCTGGGGTACGCCGCAATTGTCGGGCACCATCGACGCATCGATGGGCCGCCACCCGAAAGACCGGGTCAAGATGGCCGTGTCCACCAATTTTTCGGCCAAACCGGCCATCACGCACTACCAGCGCCTCGCCACCGGCATGCTGGACCGGCGTCCGGTCAGCCTGGTGCAGTGTCAGCTCGAAACCGGGCGCACCCACCAGATCCGCGTGCACATGCTCTCGATCGGCTATGCGCTGGTGGGCGACTCGGTGTACGGCAAGCAGCATCTGGCGCCCGTGTTCCCGCGCCAGGCCTTGCAGGCGCGCCGTCTGGGCCTCGTGCATCCGGCCACGGGCGAGCAATGCGAATGGATCGTGCCGCTGGCCGACGACTTCGCGGAACTGATCGCGCGCGCCGGGATCGAAGAGCCGGAGCAAGTCTAAATGTCCGCATTCGCCCCCATCGTGCCCGACTGGCCGGGCATGCCGGCCGCTGTCGGCGCGCTGGCCACCACCCGCAGCGGCGGTGTCAGCCCCGCGCCGTATGACGACGGGCAGGGCGGCGGCGGGCTCAATCTGGGCCTGCACGTGGGCGACGATCCGCAACACGTGGCGCGCAACCGCGCGCTGCTGGCGCAGCATTTGCCGGGCCATCCTGCTTATACCTCCCAGGTGCACGGCATTGCCGTGGTCGACGCGGCCCTGGTGCAGCCGGGCGCGCCGGTGCTGGTGGCTGACGCCAGCATTGCGACGGTCCCCGGCGTGGTGTGCGCGGTCATGACGGCCGATTGCCTGCCGGTCCTGTTCGCGGACCGCGACGGCAAGGTGGTGGGCGCGGCCCATGCCGGCTGGCGCGGTCTGGCGGCCGGGGTGCTCGGTGAAACGGTGGCGGCCATGCGCGCCGCCGGCGCCGGCACCATCACCGCCTGGCTGGGGCCGGCAATCGGGCCAGAACAATTCGAAGTGGGTGCCGACGTGCTGGACAGCTTTGTGGGTGGCGCGCGTTCGGCCGCCGAGGCGGAACAGGTGCGCGCGGCGTTTCGCCCGTATCCCGGCCGCAGCGGCAAGTACTTGGCCGACATGTTCGCGCTGGCGCGCCTGTTCCTGGCGCGCGACGGCGTCGCCGACGTGTCCGGCGGCACCCATTGCACGGCCAGCGAAACCGACCGTTTTTATTCGTACCGGCGCGAAGGTGTCACGGGACGGCAAGTGAGTTTGATCTGGCTCAAGTGATCGATTTGCGTTTCCACAACAATACTGCCTCAGTCGCTGCTGGAGCTGCTGTCGCTGCCGCCGCTGTCGGAGCAACTGTCGGAACTGCCGCTGTCCGAACTGTCGCTGCTGCAATCGCCGCTGCGGCTGCCGCTGTCGCTGTCGCTGCTGTAGAGCGTGCTGTCGTAGGGACTGCTGGTGCTGCTGTCGCTGCCGCCGTCGCTGGCGCCGCCGCGTCTGCCGGCACGCGCGTCACGCCGGGCGCGGCGGCCGCGGCCGCCGAACAGATAGAACAAAATGGACAGGGGTAAGACGCAGTAACCAAAAAAAGTCATGATTCCTGCGACAATGCTGTGTTCGGTAATTGCCATCAGGCCGACCACGTAGATCCATGCAACGGCGACAATCCACATACAATTCCTTGAAAATCGTTGATACAAAGGTTGAAACAATGGACGCACAGATGAACATGCCCGACCACCAGACCATGGCCGCCGCCTGGATGCACCAGTTTGCCGATCCGGCCGCCTGGCAATCGCTGTTCAAGGTGCCTGCCATGGACAGCGGTCCGATGGCCAACATGCTCAAGGATTCGGGCGCCCACCTCAATCCCGAAACCCTGGAAGCCTTGCGCGACGATTATCTGCAGAAAGCAGCTGCATTGTGGCAGGATTTCCTCGCCGGCAAAACTCCCGTGCTCAAGGATCGCCGCTTTTCCGCGCCCGAATGGCAGTCCAATCCGATGTCGGCCTTCAGTGCCGCTTCCTACCTGCTCAATGCCGAGTTCCTCATGACCATGGCCGACGCGGTCGAGGCGCCGCCGCGCGAGCATCAAAAAATCCGCTTCGCGGTCCAGCAGATGGTGGACGCCATGTCGCCCGCCAATTTCCTGGCCACTAACCCGGAAGCCCAGCAAAAGCTGATCGACACCAAGGGCGAGAGCCTGACGCGCGGCCTGGCCAACATGCTGCACGACATGCAGAAAGGCCGAATTTCCCAGTCCGACGAGTCGGCTTTCGAAGTGGGCCGCAACGTGGCCACCGCGCCCGGCGAGGTGGTGTTCGAAAACGAGATGTTCCAGCTGATTCAGTACAAGCCGGTCACCGCGACCGTGCGCCAGGTGCCGCTGCTGATGGTGCCGCCTTGCATCAACAAATTCTATATCCTCGACCTGCAGCCCGAAAATTCCCTGGTCCGCTACGCGGTGGAGCAGGGCAATACCGTGTTCCTGGTGTCGTGGCGCAATCCGGACAAGTCGCTCGCCGGCACCACCTGGGACGATTACATCGAGAAGGGCGCGATCAAGGCGATCGAAGTGGCACGCGCCATTTCCGGCGCCGACAAGGTCAATGCCTTCGGTTTCTGCGTGGGCGGCACCATCGTCAGCACCGCGCTGTCGGTGCTGGCCGCGCGCGGCGAGCAGCCGGCCGCCAGCCTGACCCTCCTGACCACGCTGCTCGATTTCGAATCGACCGGTGTGCTCGAAGTATTCATCGACGAGAACCAGGTGGCCATGCGCGAACAGGCGCTCGCCAAGGGCGGCCTGATGCCGGGGCGCGACCTGGCGACCACCTTCTCGGCCCTGCGCCCCAACGACCTGGTGTGGAACTACGTGCAGTCGAACTACCTCAAGGGCAATGAGCCGCCGCCATTCGATTTGCTGTACTGGAATGCCGACAGCACCAATCTGCCGGGCCCCATGTTTTGCTGGTACTTGCGCAATACCTACCTCGAAAACAGCCTCAAGCAGCCAGGCAAGCTGAACGTGGCCGGCGCGCCGGTCGACCTGGGCAGTATCGATGCACCCGTGTTCCTGTACGGCTCGCGCGAAGACCACATCGTGCCATGGCAGGCCGCCTATGCCTCGATGGCCTTGCTCAACCCCAAGAAGCTCAAGAACAACCGCTTCGTGCTGGGCGCGTCGGGCCATATTGCCGGCGTGATCAACCCGGCGGCGAAGAAAAAGCGTTCCTACTGGACCAATGACGCCGCCACCAGCAAAACGGCCAAAAAGCCGGCCGCGGCCGATGCCTGGATGAATGGCGCGACCGAGCATCCGGGCAGCTGGTGGCCCGAATGGGCCGCCTTCCTCGCCGATCATGGCGGGAACATGGTCAAGGCGCCCGCCAAAGCCGGCAATACGCGCTATAAACCCGTCGAGCCCGCTCCTGGGCGCTATGTCAAGGTGCGCGCGGACTGAGCGCATTGAAAGAGGGGCAACCGTTGTTGCCCCGACATACATGCTTGGGTGCGTTGCAATAATTGCTGCACGGTAGGAGGCAAAGTGGTATTTTTGCGAATATCCATCCTATAATGCAAAAAGTAGGCTTGTCAGGAGCGGACCGAAGTCCGCTTTTTTTTCGTAATCATTCAAAAAGCGCTGCGGCGCAATAAACGGACCTTGAGATGAGTAGTGCAAAAAAGAGTACCGAACGCCTGATCAAGAAATACCCGAACCGCCGGCTGTATGACACCCAGACCAGCTCGTACATCACGCTGACCGACGTCAAGCAGCTGGTGCTCGACGCGGACGAATTCACGGTGGTGGACGCCAAGTCGAACGAAGACCTGACGCGCAGCATCCTGCTGCAGATCATTCTCGAAGAAGAGGCCAACGGCGCGCCGATGTTTTCCTCGGGCGTGCTGTCGCAGATCATCCGCTACTACGGTCACGCCATGCAGGGCATGATGGGTTCCTACCTGGAAAAGAACGTCCAGGCCTTCACTGATATCCAGAACAAGTTCACCAGCGGCACCACCGGCGCCTTCGAAGGCAAGCCCTTCAGCCCGGAAATGTGGACCCAGTTCATGAACGTCCAGGGGCCGATGATGCAGGGCATGATGAACAACTACATCGACCAGAGCAAGAACCTGTTCGTGCAGATGCAGGAACAGATGCAAAGCCAGAGCAAGTCGATCTTCGGCGCGTTTCCGTTCCCGCCCGTAGACAAAAAGTAAAGAGTAAACCGGGAAACCGGGGTCAGACCCCAAGCGCAACACCGGGGTCTGACCCCAGCCACCAATTGCCCCCGGCAACAAGGTACAATAGCGGATTACCCTGCCTTATTGTGCCTTTATCATGTCTGAACTCCGCCGTATCCCCCTTCCTGCAGCCGCTCCCAAAGTCGGCTTCGTTTCGCTTGGCTGCCCCAAGGCGCTGGTCGATTCCGAACAGATCCTGACCCAGCTGCGCGCCGAAGGCTACGACACCGCCAAGTCCTATGACGGCGCGGACCTGGTCATCGTCAATACCTGCGGCTTCATCGATGCCGCCGTGCAAGAGTCGCTCGACGCCATCGGCGAAGCGCTGGCCGAAAACGGCAAAGTCATTGTGACCGGCTGCCTGGGCGCCAAGAAAGACGCGGCCGGCGACGACATCATCATGAAGGTGCACCCGAAGGTGCTGGCCGTGACCGGCCCGCACGCGCTGGCCGAAGTGATGGATTCGGTGCACTTGCACCTGCCCAAGCCGCACGAGCCGTTCTTCGACCTGGTGCCGTCGCAGGGTATCAAACTCACGCCCAAGCACTACGCCTACCTCAAGATTTCCGAAGGCTGCAACCACCGCTGCAGCTTCTGCATCATCCCGTCCATGCGCGGCGACCTGGTCTCGCGTCCGATCGCCGACCTGATGCTCGAAGCCGAGAACCTGTTCAAGGCCGGGGTCAAGGAATTGTTGGTCATTTCGCAAGACACCTCGGCTTACGGCGTGGACGTCAAGTTCCGCTCCGGCTTCTGGAACGGCCGCCCGGTCAAGACCCACATGACCCAGCTGGTCGAAGCACTTGGCGAACTGGCCAAGTCGTACGGCGCCTGGGTCCGTCTGCACTATGTGTATCCGTATCCGCACGTCGACCAGATCATCCCGATGATGAGCGGTGGCCATGTCCTGCCTTACCTCGACATTCCGCTGCAGCACGCCCATCCGGATGTGCTCAAGCGCATGAAACGTCCGGCCAGCGGCGAAAAGAACCTGGACCGCATCCAGGCCTGGCGCGCCATGAACCCGGACCTGACGATCCGCTCGACCTTCATCGCCGGGTTCCCGGGCGAGACCGAGGCCGAGTTCGAATACCTGCTGGACTTCCTCAAGGAAGCCCAGATCGACCGCCTCGGCTGCTTCGCCTATTCCCCGGTGGAAGGCGCGACCGCCAACGAGCTGGCCAATCCCGTGCCCGAGCAATTGCGTGAAGAGCGCCGCGCGCGCGTCATGCTGCTGCAGGAGGAAATTTCCGCCAAGCGTCTGCAAGCGAAGGTCGGCAAAACCATCCGCGTGCTGATCGACGAAGTCGGCGGCAAGGAAGCCATCGGCCGTTCCGCCGCCGACGCCCCGGAAATCGACGGCGTGGTGCACATCAAGCGCTCGCTGGTGCCGGGCAAGAAACTGACCGTCGGCGAATTCGCCGACGTGACGGTCACCGCCGCCGACGCGCACGACCTGTGGGCCTCGGTCGCCTGATTCCGATCTCGGCATGCAAACGCTGGAAACGGTCGACCATGGGGGCTCGTGGTCCGCGTCGGCACGGTGGTGCGCGTGCTGGCCATTTCCGACAGCCTGATCGCCATGTTCGATGCGCACGACCGTGAACGACTGCGCTCGATGCTCGGACAGGCATTGGCGGTCTACGAGGTCGATGAAGATGGCAGTGCCTGGGTAGAGCAATGGTGGGAAGAGGGCGAGGGCGCGTTCAGCAACCACTCGCTGGCGCTGGCGTCGGCCGACATGGCAGTCTGCGCGCCCGGCACTGTGCCGGACCGGGCTGCGGTATAGTTGCCGTATCCTGAACTTGCGCAGCACCCGGCCGCGCTGCCCCGCCATGAAGAAATCGCGACAAACCGCGCTGATCCACAGCGATTACACGCCGCCGGAAGGCTTTGCCGCCTTCGCGCCGGCGATCCACCACGCTTCCACCGTCCTGTTCGAGAATGTCGCCGCGCTGCGCGCCGGCGGCTGGAAAGACAAGAGCAGTTACACCTACGGCCTGCACGGCACCCCCACCACCTTCTCGCTTGAGGCCAAGCTGGCCGCCATCGACGGCGGCAGCTTCTGCCTGCTCGCGCCCAGCGGCCTGGCGGCGATTGCCATGGTCAACCTGGGCTTGCTCAAATCCGGCGACGACGTGCTGCTGCCCGAAAATGTGTACGCGCCCAACCGCGAACTGGGCCGCTGGCTCAGCAGCGACTTCGGCATCGGCGCGCGCTATTACGATCCCCTGATCGGCAGCGGTATCGCGGCCCTCATCGCGCCCAACACCAAATTGCTCTGGACCGAAGCGCCCGGCTCGGTGTCGATGGAAGTGCCGGACCTGCCGGCCATCTGCGCGGCCGCGCGCGCACGCGGGGTGCTGGTCGCGCTCGACAATACCTGGTCGGCCGGCCTGGCCTTGAACGGTTTCGAGCACGGCGTCGATATCGTCATGCAGGCGCTGACCAAGTACCAGTCGGGCGGCTCGGACGTGCTGATGGGCGCGGTCGTCACGCGCGACCGGGCCCTCAATGACCGTCTGGCGCTGGCCCACATGCGGCTCGGGCTGGGCGTGTCGGCCGACGATGCTTACCTCGTCATGCGCGGGCTGCCCACCATGCAGCTGCGCTTCGCGGCCCACGATGCCGGCGCGCGCGCGGTGGCGGCCTGGCTGCAGGGGCGGCCCGAGATCGTGCGCGTGCTGCATCCGGCGTTCGAGGATTGTCCCGGCCACGCCAATTGGAAGCGCGATTTCTCTGGCGCCGGCGGCTTGTTTTCGGTGGTCTTCGATGCACGCTACAGCGAGGCGCAAACCGACCGCCTGGTCGATGCACTGACCCTGTTCGGCATCGGTTACAGCTGGGGCGGCGCCAACAGCCTGGCCGTGCCGTACCGGATCGCGGCCATGCGGCCGGGCTGGGAAGGCGCCGGCACCCTGCTGCGTCTGTATATCGGGCTGGAAGACCCGGCCGACCTGATCGCCGACCTCGAGCAAGCCTTCGCGGCCCTGTGAACCTCAGTCCGGCGCCGGACGATTGTTATTGAGGTCGACGAAGCCGCGGATCAGGCGGTAAGCCTTCCACAGCCAGGCCACGCCCCAGATGCATACAGCCACGGGAATGCCGATCAGGGTGGCGAACACGATCCCGCCCACCACCATCCACACCGCATACCACCAGAACGAGCGGATCATCCAGCTATGGTGGCTGTAGGCGATCGTGCCTTCGGCCTCGGGCCGCTTGGCGTAGTTGATGATCAGCGGGACGATCGAGAGCAGTCCCAGTGAAAAGAAGAAGGTGATGCCGTGCACCGAGTACAGGATGCGCGCCATGTTCATCGCGTCTGCTGCCTTGCGTTCGAGCGTGAGATCCTGGCTCATGTTTTTCCTTGATGGTTGGTTGAAATCAACTTACGCGCAACTGCGCCTGCACCCAGGCGACGATGCCGGCCGTGTCCATGGCGCCGGGCTGGCGCGCCACTTCGCGCCCGTTGCGGAACAGGGCGAGGGTGGGGATGCTGCGGATGTTGTAGCGCGCCGCGACGTCCTGCACGGCTTCGGTGTCGACCTTGAGCAGGCGCATGCCCGGCTCGAGCCGCTGCGCCGCCTGGTGGTAGGCCGGGGCCATCATCTTGCATGGCCCGCACCAGGACGCCCAGAAATCGACCAGCACGGGAATGTCGTTGCGCTCGATGTGGCGGGCGAAACGGGCGCTGGTCACGTCCAATGGCTTGGCCAGGAACAGTTCGCGCGTGCACTTGCCGCACACCGGTTGGTCGGCCAGACGCTCGGGCGCCACGCGGTTGACCGCGTCGCAGTGGGGACAGACGATGTGCTGCGCCTCGCTCATGGATACTCCGCTGTGCTGTTTCGATGTTCATATTGTAAGGCGCGCACGGGAGAAAGGGGTGTTCCGATTGGCGCCGGCCGGCTGCTACACTCGTTGCCATGGAACTGACATCACCTTACCCAGCACGCATGCGCACCGGCTGCGCCGGCTGGACCATCCCGCGCGAGGCGGCGTCCGCCTTTCCGGCAGACGGCAGCCATCTGGCCCGCTACGCGGCCGTGTTCAACGCGGTCGAAATCAATTCCTCGTTCTACCGGGCGCACCGGGCGGCGACCTACGCGCGCTGGGCCGACAGCGTGCCGGACGGCTTTGCCTTCTCGGTCAAGCTGCCGCGCGCGATCACGCATGAGGGCGGACTGCGCGGGATCGATGCCACACTCGACCAGTTTGCCGGCGAAGCGGGCCAGCTGGGCGCCAAGCTCGGATGCGTGCTGGTGCAGCTGCCACCCAAGCGCGAATTCGAGGCGGCGCTGGCGGCCGATTTTTTCGCGCGCCTGCGCCAGCGCTTCGGCTGCATGCTGGCGCTCGAAGCGCGCCACCCGGACTGGTTCGGCGATGCGGCCACCGCCTTGCTGCGCGAACGCGGCATCACGCGCGTGATCGCCGATCCGCCCAAGGGCCAGGACGGCCCGCATGTGCCCACCACGGCCGACATCTACGTGCGCCTGCACGGCGCGCCGCGCATCTATTATTCCGCGTATGCGCCCGACTATCTGGCGCAGCTGGGGCGCGACATGCGCACCCATGCCGCGCAGGGCAGGACAGTGTGGGTGATGTTCGATAACACGGCCGGCGGCGCGGCCGTACCGGATGCACTGGCCGTGCTCAGGCCAGCGCCGCCTGCAAATCCTCAAGCCTGATCGGCTTGGTGAAATGATGGCGGAAGCCTGCCGCCTGGGCGCGCTGGCGGTCGCTTTCGCTGCCGTAGCCGGTCAGCGCGATCAATTCGATGACGGCGCTGGCCGGGTCTTGCTTGAGCGCGCGCGCGACGGCGTAGCCATCCATCCCGGGCAGGCCGATGTCGATGAAAGCCAGTTCCGGCTGCATGCGCCGGGCCAGGGCGATGCCGTCCGGGCCGCTGGCGGCGGCGTGCACTTCGCAGCCGTGCAGCTCGAGCAGCATGGACATCATGTCGCGCGCGTCGGCATTGTCTTCGACCAGCATCACGCGCCGCCGTCGCGCGGCGGGCGCCGGGGCCGAAGCGTCTGTCACCGGGGCGTCGTCGGCCAATAGCGGCAGGCTGACCGTCACCGTCGCGCCCAGCCCCACCCCGGGGCTGGCGATGGCGACGCTGCCGCCATGCAGTTCGGCCAGACGCCGCACCAGCGACAAACCGATCCCCAGTCCGCCGGCGGCGCGCTGCAGCGATTGCGCGCCCTGTACGAACATGTCGAACACGCAAGGCAGCAGTTCGGCCGGGATGCCCTGACCGCTGTCTTGCACCGACAGCACCGCCTTGCCGTCGGCCTGGTGCACGCCGACGCGGATCGCGCCGCCGGATGGGCTGTATTTGAGCGCGTTGTCGAGGATATTGTCGATCACCTGCAGCAATCGCGCCGGGTCGGCGCTGACCACGGTGCGTTGGGCATCGACCTGCACCGTGAAGCCGGCTGTCCGTCCGCTCGCCTGCAGCGTGTCGATGCAGCGCCGCACGGCGTCGGCCAGGTCGACCGGTTCCGGGTGCAGGGTCAGCTTGCCCATCAGGGCGCGGTTCACTTCGAGCAAATCGTCGACCATCTTGCGCAGGTGGCCGGTCTGGCGCCGCAGCACGTCGCGCGCGCGTGCCGCCGCCTCGGGCGGCATGCTCGCGCCGCGGTCGAGGATGTCGACGGCGCCCGCCACCGCGCTCAAGGGATTGCGCAGTTCGTGGCCCAGCATGGCCAAAAATTCATCCTTGGCCGCGTTCTGCTGCTCGGCCCGGGCCCGCGCCGCCTGCTCCAGGACCAGCAGTTCGTTGCGCTCGCTCTCGGCTTGCGCGCGCGACGCCATTTCCGAGGCCAGGCGCTGGCCCGCATCGCGGATCGCATCGTTGAGCGATTCGAGCTCGTGGATGGCCGAGCGGGGCAGGGCCGTGAGCTTGCCGCCCTGGCCCAGCGCCGCCGCCGCGGCCGAGGCCTGGGCCACAAAGCTGACCACGTGGCGACCCGCGAACACGGCCAGCGTGAGCGCGGCCAGCAGGGCGATGAACAGGCCCGCCGAAATCATCGACACGCCGCGCAACACCGCGCCGTTGATCTCGGCAACGGGGGCGCCGATCATGACCGACCAGCCCGATCGCTCGGAGCGGGTAAAGGCGTCGTAGACTTCGGTGCCGTCGCCCGACGCGTGCTTGAGGATGCCGCTGCGCTCCGCGCGCAGGGCCGAGAGTGTGGCGGGACGCACGTGCTTGCCCACAAACTCGTCTCCGCGCGCGCTGCGCGCGATGATGGTGCCCTCGCGGTCAAGCACGGCCACGCGCCAGCTCTCGGGCAGCGAGCGGCGCGAAAATGCCTGGGCAAAGAACTCGGGCGAATATGCCTGACCGATCACGTAGCGGCGCCCGTCGGCGGTCGTGATCGGCGCTTCGACCATTACGAAATTGTTCTTGATGGCCACGCCCCAGCGCATGTTGGACACCAGGCCCTGGCCGCTGGCCAGAATGGCGGTCACCGTTTCCGGGTCTGGCCGCATGGGCAAGATGTCGCCCAGCGGACGGCGTGTATTGACCAGCTGCTGGCCATTGGTGCCGTACAGGATGATCCAGGCGCCCGGTCCCGCGCTGGCGGCCTTGGCTTCGGCGTAAAAAGCGGTCAGGTCGTTGCGCGCCAGCGCGTGCGAGTTGGCCAGGACCCCGAGAACGGACTGGGCGCGGAAAATGTCGGCGTCGATCACCTGGGCGGTCAGGCTGGCGCTTTCGGCGATGCGGCCGATGGCCGAGTCGTGCTGGGCATCCTGCAGCATCTTGAGCGCGATGCCGCAAAAGAGGGCGATCGGCAGCACGATCGAAAATGCCAGCAGCAGGTAGTGGGTGCGCAGTCTCATTGGCAGGCGGGGGACGTACGCATGGTGGTCTGCATCGCTGGAATCGGGATGCGGAATTCTACCCGAAAAAAAGGGGCGTTCCTGTGGAATCGCCCCTGGTGCGGTGCTGGTACGCCGGGTTTAGTGGCGCCAGCCGCCGCCGCGGTAATGGCCGCGCCCGTAGCCCCAGCGGTGCCCGAATCCGAAGCCCAGGCTGAGCGAGACCGGCGGCCAGTAATAAGCCGGTTCCGGATAGTAGGCCGGGGCCGGCGTGTACACCGGGACCGGGGTGTAGACCGGCGCCGGGTAGTACACCGGCGCCTGGCTGACGGGCGCGCTCGAGTATTCGACCGCCGTGCCGTCTTTGGAGGCCGCCGCCACGCGCGCCGCAGTGCCCGGCTCGACCGGCGTGACCGACACCACGCGCCACTGGCCGGGGTCGGCCGGCCGCGCGTAGCGCTGCTGCACCGGGGCCTCGGCGCAGGCTGCCAGGCTGGCAGCGATGGCAATGACAAGCAGGGTTTTCATGACGCAATCCTCCATATTCGATAACTTACACTATAAAGAAAACCGGCGCCGGCGGGGACCGCGATTACAGGCTGTTACATCGGCGCGCACTGACGAAACTTTTCCCCTTCGAACAGGGGAAAAAAATGTACACTATAGTAATATTTACTGGCGGTATTACAACGGAGTGCAAATTTGCAGCTGGAACAAGAACTGGGGCACTACAAGCTGCTGCGGATATTGGGGGAAGGCGGTTTTGGCCAGGTGGTCGAAGCGTACGACACCCGGCTGCAGCGCCCTGTGGCGATCAAGCGGCTCAAGCCGCAACTGCTCTCCGCCCGGCCGGCCGACCTGCTTGACGAGGCCCGCCTGGCGGCGTCCTTGCGCCATCCTGCGTTCGTGCGCATCTTTTCGATCGACGGCGATACCAGCGAACTGTCGATCATCATGGAGTACGTGGACGGGCATACGCTGCGCGAACTGATCGCGGAAGGCCCGCTGCCGCTGCCGCGATTGCTCTCGATCGTGGCGCAGGTGGCCGAAGCGATGGCCGAGGCGCACGCGGCGCACCTGATCCACGGCGACCTGAAGCCGTCCAACCTCATGCTCGACGGCGCCGGCGCCGTGCGCATTCTCGACTTCGGCCTGGCGCGCCGCATCGACCCCGACGCCACCGAAGTGGCGCCGGTCGACCAGTCGCCCGGCACCGTGGCCTATCTGGCGCCCGAACTGATGCTCGGCACCCGGCCCGGCGTGCAAAGCGATGTGTACGCGCTCGGCGTGGTGCTGTTCGAAATGCTGACCGGCGCGCGCCCGTTCGCCCATCTGTCCGGGCTGTCGCTGGCGGCGGCGCACATCCAGTCTTCGTCGGCTGTGTGGGAATTCCCGCCGGCCACCGATCCGGCGGTGGCGGCGCTGGTGCGCGCCATGACGGCGCGCGACCCGGCCCAGCGCACGGCCTCGATGCAGGCCGTGGGCGAGGCCGTGCGGGCGCTGGGCGGCATGCCGTCGGCGCCGGCCGTTCCCGCACGCGCGGCCTGGCGTAAAAAGGTCATGCTCGGCGCCGGCGCCGCCGTGCTGGCGCTGGGCGCGGCTCTGGCCCTGGCCCTGGCGCCGCCGGGCTGGTACCGCCAGCACACGCCATTCTTTTCCGAGGCTGCCGCGATGCGCGAGGGCTTGACCGCGCTGAAGACCTTCGACCGCGAGGAGAGCCTGGAGATCGCAATCGACCGCTTCAACGCGATCCTGACGCGCCGCCCCGATCACGCCGCCGCCGCCGCCGGGCTCTCGATCGCCTACAGCATGCGCCACGTGGGCGACAACCGCGACGAAACCTGGCTCCAGCGGGCCGATGCCAGCGCCCAGCTGGCATTGAAACTGAACGACCAGCTGGCGATGGCATACGCGGCCCAGGCCGCAGTGCGCCTGGCCCAGGGCAAGCAGGACGAGGCGCTGCGCCTGATTTCCCACTCGCTGCGGCTCGATCCGCTGGACGTGTTCGCGCTGTGCTTGAAGGGCGATATCCTGATGCGCATGGGGCGCTTCGAGGAGTCGAAGCAGCATCTCGAGCGCGCCATCGGCGTCCATCCAAAAGAAGCCAAGCTGCAGGACGTGCTCGGCGTGCTGCTGTTCGACCATGGCGACTACCGCGGCGCCGAGCAGATATTCCGGCGCAGCATCGCCATCGAGCCAGACTCGGTCATGTCATATGCCAACCTCAGCTACTCTCTGCTGCGCCTGGACCGCGGCGATGAAGCGCTGCAAGTGCTGCAGCAGGGCTTGCAGGTGCGCCCCAGCGGCGGCCTCTACACCAACCTGGGCAACGCCCTGTTCAACCGCGGCGACTACGTGGGGGCGGCGCAGGCCTTCGAAAACGCGGTCTCTTCGTCACGCGGCAACAGCAACACGTATTTGCGTTGGGCCAACCTGGCCGACACGCTGCGATGGATTCCGGGCCGCGAACAAGCGTCGCGCGATGCTTACCGTCAGGCACAGACCTTGCTAAGACCATTGCTGGAACGCTCGCCCAAGGACGCGACGATCTTGTCGCGCATGGGCTTGTACCTGGCCCGGCTCGGCGAGCGGACCGAGGCGACCGAGATGACGCGGCGCGCCCTGGCGATGGAGACGGCCAGTGCCGACACCCATTACCGGGCCGCGCTCGCGTTCGAACTGTCGGGCTTGCGCGAGCAAGCCCTGGCCGAGCTGCAGCTGGCGGTGCAGCACGGCTATCCGTTCAATCTGATCAATGCAGAGCCCGACCTGCTCGCCCTGCGGCGCGATTCCCGTTTTCACCAGCCCAATAAAGAAAGTCCACAATGAAACAGACACCAACTTCCATGCTGATCGAGGCAAACTTCGATATCGACCAGGTCGGACAGTCGCTTGAATGGCGCTTCAGCCGCAAGGATGGCCACGGCAATCCGGTCAAGGGGCGCTATGCGGGCGGCATCTATTTCACCATCGGCGAATTGACGCGGGTGCGCGTGCGCGCCGGCAGCTACAGCAAGTTCAAGGGCTTCAAGGTCCTGGACTGCACCTTGATCACGATGCCGCAAGTGGTACAGATCGGGAAGGGCTTGCCGACCAAGTTCGCGGCGGTGTCGCCGTTCGTGAGCACGCCCGGGGTGGAGGTCAGCGGCGCCAGCGTCTCGCTGCCGGCGGCCCAATTTGTACCGTCGGCCGTGCATCCTGACGACCCGGAGTACAACGAATTCGCACTCGAGTGGAACCACGACCTGACGGTGGGCCAGGACACCGGCCGTTGGGAAATCGCCTTCGTGCTGACGGTGGAAATCATCCGCGCTGACGGCTGCACCGAGCAGCGCGCCTTTTCCTTCGATCCCGAAGGCGAAGTGGGCACCGGCGTCAGCCCGCCCAAAATCCAGGTGCGCGACGCCTATGAAGGCATGCCGGTCCCGATGGTCATGTTAATGCCCGAAGGCGAGGTCGGCACCGGCGTGAGCCCACCGAAAAAGAACCAGTAAGCGCCGCTTCAGCCCTGGTCCAGGCCTAGCCCGCGCAGACGGCGGCGCAGGGCTTCGGACGGGGTCTTGAGCAGCGCTGCGCAAGCGGCAAAGTCGTGCCGGCTCGCTTGCCAGGCGATGCCGATTTCCTGTTCTGGGATGGCTTGCGCGCTGCGAATGGCCGGATGGGCCTCGATCAGCTTGTACAGCGACGGGCGCGACACGCCCAGTTGCTGGGCTGCGCCGCTGATCTGCCAGCCGTTTTCTTCCATCGCCGCGACCAGATCGTCGGCGCCGATGTCGGCCAGCCGGCGGCGCGCTGCCGCTTCCGATTTAGATCG
>Ga0209023_10000350_pt1 | contig 73589 bp, 65 predicted proteins | sample LakOneMetagenome_FD_187468 | JGI IMG/M metagenome (GOLD analysis project Ga0209023, IMG submission 187468) | Freshwater and sediment microbial communities from Lake Erie, Canada (SPAdes) (version 2) | ecosystem: Environmental > Aquatic > Freshwater > Lentic | place: Lake Erie, Canada... | reverse complement strand
TGTGGCAGTCGGTGGGCTTCTCGGAAGACGACAGCCTGAAGATCAACATCCTGTCGGGGTCGCTCTCGATCCTGGCCTGTCTGCTGGCCATCGCCCTGATCGACAAGATCGGCCGCAAGCCGCTGCTGCTGATCGGCTCGGCCGGCATGGCCGTGACCCTGGGCGTGATGACCTGGTGCTTCTCGACCGCCACCACGGTCAACGGCGCCCTGCACCTGGACGCCAGCGTCGGCCCGATCGCCCTGGTCGCCGCCAACCTCTACGTGATCTTCTTCAACCTCTCCTGGGGTCCGGTCATGTGGGTGATGCTGGGCGAGATGTTCCCCAACCAGATGCGCGGCTCGGCCCTGGCCGTCTGCGGCTTCGCCCAGTGGATCGCCAACTTCGCCATCTCGTTCAGCTTCCCGATCATGAAGAAGGCCAGCCTGCCGGCGACTTACGGCTTCTACGCCGTCTGCGCCCTGGTCTCGTACTTCCTGGTCCAGAAGCTGATCGACGAGACGCGCGGCAAGGAACTGGAAGCGATGCAGGGCTAGACCGCTCCGCATAGCTGAACACGAACGCCCGGGAAGCCTCCGCTTCCCGGGCGTTTTTGTTTGCCCCTTCCCTCGCGCCGACATCGGTGACAGCGTTTTCCCCTGCCAGTGCTCAATGACACCGGTGGACAAGAGCGGCGCGAGACCGCTAAGTGACCGGTAACAGCGCGAAGCGCACGGGAGGAACGATATGGTCGACATCAACCGCCGCGGCGCGCTGGGCTCGCTGCTGACCGGCGCGGGCCTGACGGCCGTTCCCGCTGTCGCCGACGCCCAGATGGGCCAGCTGCCGGCCAAGACCACCAAAGGTCCGACCTGGGTCAAGGGCGTCGAAGGCCAGCGCAAGGCCGATCTCGGCGACGGCACGTTCCTCAATCCCATCCTCGCCGGCGACCACCCGGACCCGTCGATCCTGAAGGACGGCGAGGACTACTACATGACCCACTCGTCGTTCGACGCGTATCCGGGTCTGCTGATCTGGCACTCGCGCGACCTGGTGAACTGGACGCCGGTCACCACGACGCTGAAGACGAACGTGGGCTCGATCTGGGCGCCCGAGATCTGCAAGCACAACGGCCGCTACTACATCTACCTGCCGGCCAAGATGCCCAACAACAACACCAGCTACGTGATCTGGGCCGACAAGATCGAGGGGCCGTGGTCCGAGCCTGTCGACCTGAAGCTGCCGCGCTATATCGACCCCGGCCACATCGTCGACGAGCATGGCGACCGCTGGCTGTTCCTGTCGGGCGGCGACCGCATCAAGCTGGCCCCGGACGGCCTGTCGACCGTCGGCGAGCCCGAGCACGTCTATAACCCATGGCACTATCCGGACACCTGGGACGTCGAGGGCTTCTCGCCCGAAGGCCCCAAGGTCATGAAGCGCGGCGACTACTACTACCTGGTCACCGCCGTGGGCGGCACGGCCGGCCCGCCGACCGGCCACATGGTTATCGTCGCCCGCTCCAAGTCGCTGGCCGGCCCGTGGGAGGACGATCCGCACAACCCGGTCGTGCGCACGGTCGACAACAGCGAGAAGTGGTGGTCGCGCGGCCACGCCACCCTGGTCGAGGGTCCGACGCCCGGCGACTGGTGGACCGTCTATCACGGCTACGAGAACGGCTATTACACGCTGGGCCGCCAGACCCTGCTGGCCCCGGTCACCTGGACCAAGGACGGCTGGTTCGAGGTCGGCGGCGGCGACCTCTCCAAGCCCATCAAGAAGCCCAAGGGCGGCAAGGCCGGCCCGCACGGCAAGGCGCTGTCGGACGACTTCTCGACCGACAAGTACGGCGTGCAGTGGGCGTTCTTCGACCCCAAGCCCAGCGACCAGGGCCGCATCAGCCGCTCGGGCGGCGTCATGACCCTGAAGGGCGCCGGCGAGGCCCCGTCCAGCGGCGCGCCGCTGATCTTCGTCAATGGCGACCAGGCCTACGAATTCACCTGCGACATCGAGATCGATCCCGAGACCCGCGCCGGCCTGATCCTGTTCTACGACCGTCAGCTCTATGCGGGCCTGGGCTTCGACGAGAAGAACTTCGTCACCCACCAGTACGGCATCGAGCGCGGGCGACCGGCCAACCCGCACGGCGCGCGGATGCTGATGAAGGTGATCAACACCCGCCACATCGTCAGCTTCCACACCAGCGGAGATGGCGGCAAGACCTGGAAGCGCTTCGACCGCGGCATGGAGGTCAGCGGCTACCACCACAATGTCCGCGGCGGCTTCCTGATGCTGAAGCCAGGCCTGTACGCGGCCGGCAAGGGGTCGGCGCGGTTCCGGAACTTCCAGTACCGGGCGCTGGACTAGATTCCGAGGGGCCGCAAACCTCGCCCTTCGACAGGCTCAGGGTGAGGTTTTCTACTGATACGGCGTCAAAGTAGTCCTCACCCTGAGCTTGTCGAAGGGCGAGGACGCCGCAGGGAAGATCGTGATGTCGCTCAAAGCTCTTCTGACCGCTGCGGCCCTGCTGGCCCTCCCCGTCCTGGCCCACGCCCAGGAGCCTGTCTTCAAGGCTCCCAAGATCGTCCTCGTCGGCGACTCAACCACCGCCGTGAATAGCGGCTGGGGCGGCAGCTTCTGCGCCAAGCACGTGACCCAGAACGTCGCCTGCGTGAACCTGGGGCGCGGCGGGCGCTCAACCCGCACCTATCGCGAGGAGGGTTCGTGGGCCCTGGCGCTGAAGGAGATGGCCTCCGGCGGCTTTGCCAAGACCTACGTCCTGATCCAGCTGGGCCACAACGACCAGCCGGGCCGGCCCGAGCGTTCGACGGATCTGGCCACGCAGTTCCCGGTCAACATCCAACGCTTCGTCGACGAAACCCGCGCGGCGGGGGCGATCCCGGTGCTGGTCACCCCGCTGATCCGCCGTCAGTTCAAGGACGGCCAGGTGCATGACGACCTCGCGCCCTGGGCCGACGCGATCCGCAAGGTGGCCGCCGAGACCAGGACGCCGCTGGTCGACCTGCACGCCCTCTCCAAGGCCGCCGTCCAGGCCATGGGTCCAGTCGAGGCCATGACGTTGGGCGAGCTGCCCCCGCCGCCCGCGGTCGCCGCCGCGGCCAAGTCCGGCACCACCACCGGGGCGATGTTCTATGAGCCCGCCATCCCCGGCGCCGTGGTCCCGCCGCGCCCGCCGGCGACGCCGGCCGAACCGCCGACGCCCATGGCCAGCTTCAAGCCGGTGTTCGACTACACGCACCTGGGACCGGAGGGCGCGGACCTGTTCTCGGCGATGATCGCCAAGGCCCTGGCGGAGGCGGTTCCCGAGCTTGGACGGCAGTTGCTGCCCTAGGTCCAATGCGCGCCATGGTGGGCGGCAAAGGCCGATGATCGCCGCGCGCTTCTATCGAAATCCATAGATTGACGCTGACCGGGCCGGCTCACCCTAATCGCCGGCGCCGCTCGCCTTATGGCTCGGCGCGCATGGCTCGCCGGACACCCATAGGATCGAGATGAAGACGCTGAGAAAAACGCTGGGCCTGATCTGGGCCGCCAGCGTCGTGGCGACCACGCTTGCGGCCCCGTCGTCCGAGGCCGCCGAGTTGGGCAATTTCCAGTTTTCGCCCAAAGGCGCCTATGCCGCCAAATACCTGACCAGCGAGGCGACGATCTACGCCTGGAACTATACGGCATGGCCGAAGGGCGAGATCACCTCCAAGACGTTCACCGTGGCCAAGCCCTGGGTGGACGACGACAAGAGCATCTGGCGCATCCTCGACGACGGGTCGCTCTGGATCGCCGATGGTACGACGCTGACCCGATATGCCGACGGCTCCGGCCCTCAGACGATCGACATGGGCCCACTGCTGCCAGCCAGCCTCAAACTCGAAAAGGTTGTGATGAGCTCCGGTCGGACCGCGTCGGTCCTGTATGTGGAATCGAAGGGCGAAACCATTTTCGAAATCCGCTGCACACTGGTGGAGGATCTCGTCACGGCCGGCGGACCGGCGCGGGTCTGCAAGACGACCAAGACCTTCAATCCGGCGATCAACGAACCCTACACGGACGCGGGCTCTCAGTCCTATCCATTGCAGTACATTTCGGTCTACCCCAATGACTATGCGGACTATTCGGTGTCCGCTCTCTATCAGTGGCTCAGGAGCAGAAACTATACGCTCGTGAGCAATGACAAGCTCAGATACGAGAGATATTATAAAGATGGGGAGGAGATCTTTCGGGGCGAAACCCGGTCTGAATTCAACGGCAACCCCGAACTCATCTCAGTCCGATGGGCCAACTACGGTGGCTATGCGATAGACAGCTCGTCGAGCACGGAAACGGTCCTGTCGCGGCCGAAGGACAAAAGCGCCAGCATCACCCTGCCCGGGGCCGAGGCGCTCATTTCCTACGACGGCAAATACGCCTTTACGCAAAAGGCTGGCGCGGGCGGAAAGATCTATCTCGTCCGCGACCTGGCCAAGCCGTCGGGAACCGAGCGTGAGGTCCTCATGTCCGGAAGCGGCGGCATCCGGCTATCGCCGGACAACCGCTTCTATCTCCAGGAAAGCTTCGCCAAGCCTCAGCCGATCGCCGCCCTGACCGACCCGTACTTCGGCAAGTCGGAGGAGGTCATCGTCGACCTCCTGATGGCGCGGATCGTCAGGATGCTGGGTGAGAACCGGTGGAACGACGCCCTGCCGGCGTTCGACGAACTGGAAGGCCGCGGCGGCGATCTGCCGGAGGACTTCTACTTCTACCAGGCCGACACCCTGGCGCAGGCCGGCCGCAAGGTCGAAGCCCAGAAGAAGGCGGACGCCTTCATCATCAAGTACGGCCGCCAGTCCAAGCACTACGGTCGGATGATCGAGATCCTGGCGCAGTGAGGATGAAGGATCTGGTCAGGCTGGTCGTGGCGCTGCTGGCGATCGGTTGCGTCGCGGGCCTGGCCGTTCGCGCCGCCTACGCGCAATCGGACAGCATCGCGGCGGGGTTCGCCAAGCTGGGCGCGGCGCGGAACGAGACCGCCGCGCCGTCGTCCGGCGTGGCCGACGGCTTCGCGGCCGTCACACGCGAACGCGAGCTGCAGGCGCGGGTCGCCGTCGAGGCGGCCAAGTTCCGCTCGGCGTCGCCCGGGGTTTGCCAGAGCAAGATGCGCGAATTCGAGGCCTGCTACGCTCGCGCCAACTGCGGCCAGCAGCCGCCGCCGCCCGGCTATTCGGAGAGCCGATGCGCGGCCATCCCACAACGCCCCCATGTCTGGCGCCCGCTGCTGACCAGCAGCGACTGCGACCGCGCCTGCCAGGATCGCAGCCGCGCCTATTGGGACGCCAAGGAGCAAGAGATCGCGGGCGAGCAGGCGCAATGGGACGCGCAGTGGTCGACCCTTCGCGCCGAATGCCGAGCGGTCGAGGCCCAGCGCGAGCCGCTGGCCGCCTGCCTGCGCGCCCAGCGCAACAGCTGCAATCCCCAGAACATCACCCAGAACAGCTGCGTGGCCGAGCGCGACAGCCGCCCGCCCAGCGTCACCGAGGTGCGCGCCATGATCGCGCGCGAGACCAGCCCGCCGCCGAATGGCTCGAAAGTCCAGACCGCAAAGGCCGAGCCCACCACTCCGGCGGAAATCGCCAACGCCGCCCGGGCGAAGTATCAGCGCCAGCAGGAAGCGATCCTGCGCGCCGCCACGCCCGAACTGCCCGCAGCCCCGAAGACCACGGGTCGCAAGACGCCAGCCCAACTGAAGGCCGAGCAGGCCGCCGAAAAGCAGGCCAAGGACGAGGCGATCCAGAAATATCTCGCGGCGATGGCCAGCAGCACGACGCTCAAGGCCCGCCGATGCCCCGGCGGCTACTACCTGGTCGGCCTGCGGCCGAAGATCAGACCGGAAGCCGTTCCCTGCATCGACGTGCACTATCGCGCCCAATGCGCCGGTTCGAACGGCTTCAGCGACGGTGTCGGCAAGAACTTCATCGGCATCGCGACCGACTGCTACATGGGCGACACCTTCAAGGTCGAGCCGACGCCCGCCTGCCCTGTCGAGGACGTCAAGGTCACCATCCGCGCCGTCACGACCTGCAGCATGAAGTAGCCGGCAGGGCGACTGCTCAGGCTGCGTCGCCGACCTTCGGGTCGCTGACCGCCACCATCCTCGGCGTGATCAGCCGCGCGGCGTTCACCCGCTCGCCGCGATCCAGGATCTCCAGGTGCACGTGGTCGGTGATGCCCGGATAGTGGCCCTGCAGGCTCTCGACCGTGCCGATCGACTGGCCCAGACGGACGGTCTGGCCAACCTCGACGCCGGGCGACACGTAGAAGGCGCGGGCGGCGTAGTTCAGAGCGGGGTTGGTGATCTCGACGAACTTCAGGCTGGTGTCGCCGGCATAGGCGTAGCCGATCTTGGTCACATAGCCCGACATCGGGGCGCGGACGGCCTGGCCGGCGGTGGCGGTGTAGTCGACGCCCTCGTGGTCGCGGCTGCCGCCGTCGCGGCGGGCGCCGAACCAGCCGTCGCCGAAGTCGTCATGGCCGCGCGGGGCCGCGCCGGTCGGATTGGCGAAGTCGGGCGCGCCGTCGCCGTCGATGTCGGCGCCCTTCCAGACCAGCTCCATCACGGTCGGCCTGGGCTTGTCGGCCTGCAGGTCGGCCAGCAGCTTGACGATCGCCGGCGTGGTCCGCTGGCGCGGGACCGGACGCTCCATGGCGGCCACCATCATCGGCGCGAGGACGACAGCCAGGCCCAGGACGCAGCGCAGGGCGGCGGCGTTGGCGGTCTTCGCGGTCGATGCGTGCATGGGAAGCTTTCTGCCGGTGAGTGGGTCGCCGGCAGATATGGAAGGGTTAACGCGCCGCCGCCATGCGACCGGACGACGCGGCGAATTCATGCTTAAGCTCTGAATTCATTGGCGAATTTTGGACATAATTGGATGCGCGCTCGATCCAATAGCCCGCTCTTCCCGGCGAAAGCCGGGACCCAGATCTCAATACGTCGATGCTGATTGGAGGAGCGCGGCGCGACTAGAACCCGCCCCAGCGCTTCGCCAACTAGACCCCGGCTTTCGCCGGGGAGAGCGGATAGGGATGATCACCCCAGCAGGTGCCGCACCGTGGACCGCAGCACCGCGGCCAGGGCCTCGCGGTCCAGGTCCGGGTGGTTCACGCCGCGCATCAGCAGGCCGTCGAAGATCATGCCGACCGCCTCGCAGCGGGCCTGGAACTCGGCCTCGGTCCATTCGGGCTTGCGGTCGCGCTCCATCATGGTCTTGGCCAGGGCGCGCTCTTGCGCGTCGGCGGCGCGGACGATGGCGGCGACCTTGGGATTGCGAGCGGCTTCGGCCACCACCTCGAGGGCCAGGGCCGCGCGGCGCGGGTCGAAGCACTTGTCGATGCCTTCGGGCAGGTGCTCGTCGATCGCGTCCAGCAGGGTGCCCGGCTGGCTTTCCATCTCGGCGAACTTGTCGCGCATCTCGGCCAGGTCCTGGGCGACGATGGCGGCGATGATCGCTTCCTTGTTCTCGAAATAGCGGTAGATCTGGCCGACGCTCAGGCCCGCGGCCTTGGCGATGTCGGCCATGCTGGCGCCGTGGAAACCCGACTGCCGCACACGCTCGCAGGCCGCGTCCAGGATCTGCTGGCGACGCGATTCTGGCGAAGGACGGTTCGAATGCGGCTCGTCAGCCATTGATTTTCATGGTCGGCATTACATTTCCGTTAGGTCAGTCGAAGCCGTGGGGTGCAGAGGTTGACTTGCGACAGTACCGCACCTATGTCCAGCCCGCTTGAGAATGAACGTTCATTCTCAGATTGTTCATCATGCCGGCTTCGTCAAGAGCAATAGCTCGCGAAGCCCCCGCATCCCGGGGTCAAATATGCAATTTCAACGCTCGGCCGTGATGACGGCTGTTGGGCTCTCCGCCGTCGCACTCACCCTCGCCGCCTGCGGCCAAGGCAAGAAGGCCGGCGGCATGGGCATGGGCGGTCCGGCCGAGGTCGGCTACGTGGTCGCCCAGACCCAGCCGGTGGGCCTGACCAGCGAGCTCTCGGGCCGCACCTCCGCCTTCCTGGTCTCCGAAGTGCGCCCGCAGGTCAGCGGCGTGATCAAGGCCCGCCTGTTCACCGAAGGCTCGGCCGTCCGCGCCGGCCAGTCGCTCTACCAGATCGACCCGGCGACCTATCAGGCCAGCGTCAACAGCGCCGCCGCCGCCCTCGCCCAGTCGCAAGCCCAGGCGACCGCCGCCAGGCTGAAGGCCGACCGCTACAAGGGTCTGGTCGAGACCGGCGCGGTGTCCAAGCAGGACAATGACGACGCCCAGGCCGCCGCCGCCCAGACGGCCGCCGCCGTCCAGGTGCAGAAGGCCGCGCTCGACAACGCCCGCATCAACCTGAACTACACGCGCGTGACCGCGCCGATCTCGGGCCGCATCGGCAAGAGCACGGTGACCCCGGGCGCGCTGGTCGTCGCCAACCAGGCCAACGCCCTGTCGACGGTGCAGGACCTCTCCAAGATCTATGTCGACCTGACCCAGACCTCGGCCGAACTGCTGAAGCTTCAACAGCAGTTCGCCAGCGGCAAGGTCGGCCGCAGCAACTCCGCCCAGGTCAACCTGACGCTGGAAGACGGCTCGACCTATCCGATCCCGGGCCGCCTGGAGTTCTCGGACATCACGGTCGATCCGGGCACCGGCTCGGTCACCCTGCGCGCGGTGTTCCAGAACCCCGACGGCAAGCTGCTGCCGGGCATGTATGTCCGCGCCGCCATCAGCCAGGGCGTGGCCCCCACCGGCATCCTGATCCCGCAAAGCGCCATCCAGCGCGACCCGAAGGGCAACGCGATGGTCAGCGTCGTCGGGGCCAAGGGCGCCGAGCCGCGTCCCGTGACCCTGGGCCAGACCATCGGCGACAAGTGGCTGGTCACCAGCGGCCTGAACCCGGGCGACAAGGTCATCACCGAAGGCCTGCAGAAGCTGCGCCCCGGCGCGCAGATCAAGCCCGTTCCGGCTGGCTCCAAGCCCGCCGCCCCGCAGCAAGCCCAACACTAAGGCGGGCCCACGATGCTTTCGCGTTTCTTCATCGACAGACCCATCTTCGCATGGGTCATCGCCATCGTGATCATGCTGGCCGGGGCGCTCGCCATCCGGACCCTGCCGATCGCGCAATATCCTGAAATCGCCCTGCCCCAGGTGTCGGTCGCAGCCGTCTATCCGGGCGCCTCCGCCAAGACGGTCGAGGACAGCGTCACCCAGGTCATCGAACAGAAGATGAAGGGCCTGGACGGCCTGGAATACATGTCGTCGACCAGCGATGGCGCGGGCTCGGCCACGGTCACCCTGACCTTCAAGGCCGGCACTAACATCGACATCGCCCAGGTGCAGGTCCAGAACAAGCTGCAGACGGCCACCGCGCTGCTGCCGCAAGAGGTCCAGCAGCAAGGCCTGACGGTCGCCAAGTCGGCGCGTAACTTCATGATGGTCGTGGGCCTCTATTCCGAGGATCCGAAGACCACCAACACCGACCTGGCCGACTATCTGGCCAGCAACATCCAGGACCCGCTGAGCCGCGTCGACGGCGTCGGCGACATCCAGCTGTTCGGCGCGCAATACGCCATGCGCATCTGGCTGGATCCGCAGAAGCTGGCCAGCTTCAACCTGACCCCGGCCGACGTCGCCGCCGCCGTGCGCGCCCAGAACGCCCAGGTCTCGGCCGGCCAGCTGGGCGGCACGCCCAACCTGCCGGGCACGGGCCTGAACGCCACGATCACGGCCCAGTCGCGCCTGCAGACCCCGGAACAGTTCCGCCAGATCATCGTCAAGAACACCACCGGCGGCGCCACCGTCCGCCTGAGCGACGTGGCTCGGGTCGAGCTGGGCGCCGAGAACTACGGCTCGCTGGCCAAGTTCAACGGCCACCAGGCCTCGGGCATCGCCATCCGCCTGGCCCCCGGCGCCAACGCGCTGGACACCGCCAAGGCCGTCAAGACCAAGATGAACCAGCTCGAGAAGCTGTTCCCGGCCGGCTACAAGTACGTGGTCCCCTACGACTCGACCCCGTTCGTCGAGCTGTCGATCCACGAAGTGGTCAAGACGCTGATCGAGGCCATCATCCTCGTCTTCATCGTCATGTTCCTGTTCCTGCAGAACTGGCGCGCGACGCTGATCCCGACGATCGCCGTCCCGGTCGTTCTGCTCGGCACCTTCGGCGTGCTGGCGCTGTTCGGCTACTCGATCAACACGCTGACCATGTTCGGCCTGGTGCTGGCCATCGGCCTGCTGGTCGATGACGCCATCGTCGTGGTCGAGAACGTCGAGCGCGTGATGTCCGAAGAGGGCCTCTCGCCCAAGGAAGCCACCCGCAAGTCGATGAACGAGATCACCGGCGCCCTGATCGGCATCGCGCTGGTGCTGTCGGCGGTGTTCGTGCCGATGGCCTTCTTCGGCGGCTCGCAAGGCGTGATCTACCGCCAGTTCTCGATCACCATCGTCTCGGCCATGGCCCTGTCGGTGATCGTCGCCCTGGTCCTGACTCCCGCCCTGTGCGCCACCATGCTCAAGCCCGTCGCTGCCGGTCACCACGACGACAAGAAGGGCTTCTTCGGCTGGTTCAACCGCAGCTTCAACGACGTGTCGTCGCGCTACCAGGGTTCCGTCCGCGGCATCCTGGGCAAGAGCGGCCGCTGGATGGCGATCTACGCCGCCATTCTGGTGGTCATGGCCCTGCTGTTCATCCGCCTGCCCAGCGCCTTCCTGCCGGAAGAAGACCAGGGCATCATGATGACCCTGGTCCAGCTGCCCGCCGGCGCGACCGAGGAAAAGACCCAAGCGGTCCTGACCAAGGTCCGCGACTACTACCTGAACGACGAGAAGGAAGCCGTGCAGTCGGTCTTCACCATCTCGGGCTTCAGCTTCGCCGGCGCCGGTCAGAACGCCGGCATGGCCTTCACCCGCCTGAAGGACTTCGACGAGCGCAAGGCCGGCAATCTCAAGGCTCCGGCCGTCGCCGGTCGGGCCATGGGCGCCTTCAGCCAAATCCGCGACGCGATGGTCTTCCCGATCATCCCGCCGTCGGTGCCGGAACTGGGCACCTCGTCGGGCTTCGACTTCCAGCTGCAGGACATCAACGGCGTGGGTCACGAGACCCTGGTCCAGGCCCGCAACATGATGCTGGGCATGGCCGCCCAGGATCCGAACCTGGCCGGGGTCCGCCCCAACGGCCAGGACGACACCCCGCAGCTGAAGATCGAGGTCGATCAGGCCAAGGCCGGCGCCATGGGCCTGACCACCGCCGACATCAACAGCGCGCTCAGCTCGGCCTGGGGCGGTTCGTACATCAACGACTTCGTCGACCGCGGTCGCGTGAAGAAGGTCTACATGCAGGCCGATGCGAAATACCGCATGACGCCGGAAGACCTGAACCGCTGGTACGTCCGCAACGCCACGGGCCAGATGGTGCCGTTCCCGGCCTTCGCCACGGCCAGCTGGACCTACGGCTCGCCGCGTCTGGAGCGCTATAACGGCCTGTCCTCGATGAACATCCAGGGCGCTCCGGCTCCGGGCAAGAGCTCGGGCCAGGCGATGGCCGCGATGGAGGCCCTGGCCGCCAAGCTGCCCCCCGGCATCGGCTTCGAATGGACCGGTCTGTCGGCCCAGGAAAAGGAATCCGGCAACCAGGCTCCGGCCCTGTACGGCATCTCGATCCTTGTGGTGTTCCTGCTGCTGGCCGCCCTCTATGAGAGCTGGTCGATCCCGCTGGCTGTCATCATGGTGGTGCCGCTCGGCATCGTCGGCGCCCTGCTGGCCACCTTCGCGCGCGGCCTCAGCAACGACATCTACTTCCAGGTCGGCCTGCTGACGACCATGGGCCTGGCGTCCAAGAACGCCATCCTGATCGTCGAGTTCGCCAAGGACCTGTACGAGAAGGGCATGGGCCTGATGGAGGCGACGCTGGAGGCGGTCCGTATCCGCCTGCGTCCGATCATCATGACCTCGCTGGCCTTCGTCTTCGGCGTGCTGCCGCTGGCGATCTCCAACGGGGCCGGTTCGGGCGCCCAGCACGCCATCGGCACCGGCGTGATCGGCGGCATGATCTCGGCCACCCTCCTGGCGATCTTCTTCGTCCCGCTGTTCTTCGTGGTGGTCGAGAAGGTCTTCAAACCCAAGCACAAAGGCCATGACGAGGCCGTCGCCGCCCACGGTGGTGAGATCTCGTCGACGGAGGCCCACTGATCATGTTCCGTAGTCTCACCCTGATCCTGCTGGCCTCCACGGCGGTCAGCGCCTGCACCCTGGCGCCGAAGTACGAGCGGCCCGCCCTGCCGGTCGCCCAGACCTGGTCCACGCCGACCGCCGAGCCCACCGGCTCGGTCACGGCCGCCGACCTCGACTGGCGCCAGGTGCTGGTCGACCAACGCCTGCAGGGCGTGGTCGACCTGGCCCTCAAGCAGAACCGCGACCTGCGCGTGGCGGTGCTGAACATCGAGAAGGCCCGCGCCCAGTACGGCGTCCAGCGCTCGGCCCTGTTCCCGGCCATCAACGGCACGCTCAGCGAACAGCGCAGCCACACCCCGGCCAGCGCCTCGCAGTTCGGCCAGATCCCCGGCGCCAGCGGCGGGGCGATCGACACCGACATCTTCAGCGCCTCGATCGGCTTCACCGCCTACGAGCTGGACCTGTTCGGCCGCATCCGCAGTCTGAACGCCCAGGCCCTGCAAAGCTTCTTCGCCACGCAGGAAACCAGCCGTTCGGTCCGCATCAGCCTGATCGCCGAGACGGCCAACGCCTGGCTGACCCTGGCGGCCGATCAGGAACGCCTGGCCCTGGCCAAGGACACCCTGCGCACTCGCGAGGACACGCTGCGCCTGACCCAGCAGCAGGTCGACGGCGGCGTCGGCTCCCTGGCCACCCTGCGCAACGCCCAGGTCCAGGCCGAGACGGCCCGCAGCGACGCGGCGGTCTACACCGCCCAGGTCACCCAGGACCTCAACGCCCTGACCCTGCTGGTCGGCGCCGACGTGCCCGCCGAACTGCTGCCGTCCGGCGGTCTGGCCTCGGCCCAGATCCTGGCCGACCTGCCGGCCGGCCTGCCCTCGGACGTGCTGGCGCGCCGCCCCGACGTGCTGGCTTCCGAGCATCAGCTGCAAGCCGCCAACGCCAATATCGGCGCAGCCCGCGCGGCCTTCTTCCCCCGCATCAGCCTGACCGGCTCGCTGGGGTCGAGCAGCACCGAGCTGGACGGCCTGTTCAAGAGCGGCACCAAGGCCTGGAGCTTCGCGCCCCAGATCAGCCTGCCGATCTTCGCCGGCGGGGCCAATGTCGCCAATCTGAACGTCTCCAAGGCCAACCGCGACATCGCCGTGGCGACCTACGAGAAGACGGTGCAGACGGCGTTCCGCGAGGTCTCCGACGCCCTGTCGGTGCGCGCCACGGTCGGCGATCGCCTCGCCGCCCAGGAGCGCCTGGTCGTGGCCGCCACCGACAGCCAGCGCCTGTCGCAGCAGCGTCGCGACGCCGGCCTCGACAGCGCCCTGACCTTGCTCGACAGCCAGCGCACCCTGTACGCGGCCCAGCAGGGCCTGATCACCGCGCGCCTGGCGCGGGCGACCAACCTGGTCACCCTCTACAAGACCCTCGGCGGCGGCGCGCCCGCCGACCGGGGCTAGTTACAGAGCTCCTCGGCGCGAGCCGGGGTAGTTCGCCGGCCATCATCCCCCACCCCCCGATGGTCGCGAACGGAAGGGCGTCCTCCTCCCCCCATCCCTGGAGGCGCCCTTCCACCCACCTTGCGCGTGGCCCGGCCTTCACCCACGCTCCGGCGCATGACGCCCCTCGACACCTTCCGAGAGAGCCTGGACGCCGACACCTTGGCGACCGTCGACGCCCTCCGCGCGGCCATCACCGCCGCCTGCCCCACGCTCGTCGAACGCTTGAAATGGAAAGCCCCCAGCTTCGCCCTGCCCGCGGCCGGCGATGACGACGACCGCATCACGCTGGGCCTCGAACGCAAGGGCGGCGTGCGGGTGGTGCTTCACCGCGGGGCCAAGGTGAAGGACGCCACGGACTTTGCGTTCGATGACGGCGCCAAGCTGGCCAAGTGGCTGGCTGTGGATCGCGGCGTGGTGGTGTTCGCGGATGCGGCGGCTGTGGCGATCAAGCTGGACGCGTTCGGCGATCTCTGCCGTCGCTGGGTGGGCGCGACCGAGCAAGCCGACTAACCCGAAATGGGGCGAGCGCGTGCCGGAGGTTGCGTGACTTCGCAAACGTTTGCGGACAAGCTCACCGTGTCGTCGCCGAGCGGTGTCTCCCAAGCCCCCGCCCGGTCCGAAATGTCCAAGCTCGACGCATCCAGCCGCGTCGTCTCGGTCAAGACCGCGCCACTGCCCCACCGGTTGGCGCGGTCTCTACCGCCTCAGGGTCAGAGCGGCAGCTGCACCGTGCTCTTGACCTCTTCCAGCACCGCATAGGTCCGCGTCTCGCGCACGCCGGGCATCTTCACCAAGATATCGCCGAGGAAGCTGCGGTAAGCCTCCATGTCGCGCACCCGGGCCTTGATCAGATAGTCGAAGCCGCCGGCCACCATGTGGCACTCCAGGATCTCGGGCGCGCGGCGCACCGAGGCGGCGAAGTCCTCGAACACCTCGCCGGTCGTGCGGTCCAGCACCACTTCCACGAAGATCAGCAGCGCCCGGTCGACCTTGGCCGGATCCAGCAGCGCCGCGTAGCTGAGGATGTAGCCCCGCTCGCGCAGGCGCCGGACACGGTCGAAGGTGGCCGCCGGAGACAGGTTGCAGCGCTTGGCCAGCTCGGCGTTGGTGATGCGGCCATCGGCCTGCAGAACCTTCAACAGCCTGCGATCGGTGTCATCCAGAGTGGAAATGGCCATATCGAACTTTCATCGAAGAAGCTTCGGAAATTAATCGTGACAAACGTAGCACATTCGGGAGACATAGCGTTACACCTTCAATCGTTCCAGCCCTGCCCCGCGCCCTCCCCCTCCTAAAAGGCGCCCGGCGAAAACGGCCTGACCGTTAGGGCGGAACATACGCGACGCTCGCCCCTCTCCCCCTAACCGGGCGTCGCGCAAGAGAGGAAGGGGCGCGACACTCCCCCAGCAAGCGCCCCTTCCTCCCTCCCCACCTCCAGCTCGATCCCCGGCCGCACGCGCAAAACCTGTTCGCGTGCGTTAACCGCGCCAGGCCTGAGCGCTGGAGTAGACGATCATTTTCGGCGATCCTGCCGAAGAAGATACAGCTTCGCCACACCACAAACGAAGCACCTTTGCCGGAAGGCAAGTTAAACCGATGATATTCTAACCACAGGACCGACCATGACTGACTTGGCCCACTGGGACAGCCTCGACGACGGCAAGTATCGCGACGAAGCCGCCGTCATCGCCGATCTACTGGCCGCCAAGCCCCTGTCCGCCGAGGATCGCGCCGCTGTTCGCGCCGAGGCCGAGGCCCTGGTCCGCGGCGCCCGCCGCAGCGTCCGCAAGCAGGGCGTGGTCGAAAGCTTCCTGCAGGAGTTCAGCCTGGGCACCCGCGAGGGCCTGGCCCTGATGTGCCTGGCCGAGGCCCTGCTGCGCACCCCCGACGACGACACCCGCGACAAGCTGATCGCCGAGAAGATCGGCTCGGCCGACTGGGCCAGCCACCTGGGCGGCAGCGACAGCCTGTTCGTCAACGCCTCGACCTGGGGCCTGATGCTGACCGGCAAGATCGTCGAGCCCGACGACGAGGCCAAGAAGGACCTGCCCGGCTTCGTCAAGAAGCTGGCCGGTCGCCTGGGCGAGCCGGTCATCCGCGCCGCCGTCGGCCAGGCCATCCGCATCATGGGCGAACAGTTCGTCCTGGGTCGGACGATCGAAGCCGCCATCAAGCGCGCCGCCAACGACGGCGACATGTGCAGCTTCGACATGCTGGGCGAAGGCGCCCGCACGGCGGCCGACGCCGAGCGCTACGAGAAGTCCTACGCCGACGCCATCGAGACGGTCGGCAAGCTGTCGAACGCCGCCGGTCCGGAAAAGGGCCACGGCGTGTCCGTGAAGCTCTCGGCCCTGTGCCCGCGCTACGAGGCCACCCACGAGGACCGCGTGTGGGAGGAGCTCTATCCCCGCACCCTGCGCCTGGCCAAGATCGCCGCCCGCCACAACATCAACTTCACGATCGACGCCGAAGAGGCCGACCGCCTGGCGCTGTCGCTGAAGCTCTTGGACCGCCTGTGCCGCGAGCCTGAGCTGGGCGAATGGCAGGGCCTGGGCCTGGCCGTCCAGGCCTACCAAAAGCGCTGCGGCGAGGTCATCGCCCGCTTGGAGGCCCTGTCCAAGGAGACCGGCCGCCGCCTGATGGTCCGCCTCGTGAAGGGCGCCTACTGGGACAGCGAGATCAAGCGCGCCCAGGTCGCCGGCCGTCCGGACTATCCGGTGTTCACGACCAAGCCGGCCACCGACCTGTCGTACCTGGTCAACGCCAAGGCCCTGGTCGCCGCCGCGCCGCATCTCTACGCCCAGTTCGCCACCCACAACGCCCACACCCTGGCGGCCGTGGTGCGCATGGCCAAGAACGCCGGCGTCAAGATCGAGCACCAGCGCCTGCACGGCATGGGCGAGGCGCTCTACAAGGCCGCCGACGACCTCTATGACGGCATCACCCTGCGGGCCTACGCCCCGGTCGGCGGTCACGAGGACCTGCTGCCCTACCTGGTCCGCCGCCTGCTGGAGAACGGCGCCAACACCTCGTTCGTCCACGCCCTGCTGGACGAGCGCGTGCCGGTCGAGAAGGTCGTCACCGACCCGATCGACACCGTGGAAGCTCACGCCGACCGCCACGCCAAGATCCCGACGCCGATCGACGTCTACGGCCCGCGCCGCCAGAACTCGGCGGGTCTCGACCTGTCGGTGAAGGCCGATCGCCAACGCCTGGAAGCGGCGATCACCGCGCTCGACGCCGTCACGCTCTCGGCTGGTCCGCTGATCGGCGGCAAGGTCAGCGCCGGTACGCCGCCGCTGCCGGTCGTCGCCCCGGCTGACGAGCACAAGGTCGTGGGCGCGGTCTCCGAAGCCCAAGCCTCGCAGATCGATGAGGCCTTCAAGCTGGCCCGCGCCGCGCAGCCAGCCTGGGACCGCTCGGGCGGCGCCGCGCGCGCCAAGGTGCTGCGCGCCATGGCCGACGCGCTGGAAACCGACATCGACCGCCTGATCGCCATCCTGGCCCGCGAAGCTGGCAAGACCTTGTCGGACGGCATCGCCGAGGTCCGCGAAGCCGTCGACTTCTGCCGCTACTACGCGGTGCTGGCAGAGGATCAGTTCGGCGACGGCGAGCTGCTGAAGGGTCCGGTCGGCGAGACCAACACCCTCAAGCTGGCGGGTCGTGGCGTCTTCGTCTGCATCAGCCCGTGGAACTTCCCGCTGGCCATCTTCACCGGCCAGATCGCCGCGGCCCTGGCCGCCGGCAACGCCGTGCTGGCCAAGCCGGCCGAACAGACCCCGCTGATCGCCAGCGAGGCCGTGAAGCTCTATCACGCCGCGGGCCTGGACCCGCGCCTGCTGGCCCTGCTGCCGGGTCGCGGCGAGACCGTCGGCGCGGCCCTGACCAGCCACGAAGGCCTGGACGGCGTCGCCTTCACCGGCGGCACCGACACCGCCTGGCGCATCAACCAGACGCTCGCCGCCCGCCAAGGCCCGATCGTGCCGTTCATCGCCGAGACCGGCGGCCTGAACGGCATGTTCGTCGACACCACCGCCCAGCGCGAGCAGGTCATCGACGACGTCATCCTGTCGGCCTTCGGCTCGGCCGGCCAGCGCTGCTCGGCCCTGCGCCTGCTGTTCCTCCCGGAGGACACCGCCGAGCACATCATCGACGGCCTGAAGGGCGCGATGGACGCGCTGGTCGTCGGCGATCCGGCCCTGTCGGTCACCGACGTCGGCCCGGTCATCGACGCCGAGGCCCGCGACGCGCTGGAGCAGCACCAGGGCCGCCTGCGCCGCGAGGCCAAGCTGCTGCACAGCCTGAAAGCGCCGGCCAACGGCACGTTCTTCGCGCCGGTCCTGGCCGAGATCCCGACCGCCGACTTCCTGGAGCGCGAGGTGTTCGGCCCGATCCTGCACGTGGTCCGCTACAAGCCGGAGAACCTCGAACAGGTGGCCGGCGCCCTGGCGGCTCGCCGCTACGGCCTGACGCTCGGCATCCACTCGCGGATCGAGAGCTTCGCGGCCGACGTCCAGCGCCTGGTCCCGGCCGGCAACTGCTACGTCAACCGCTCGATGACCGGCGCCGTCGTGGGCGTCCAGCCGTTCGGCGGCGAAGGCCTGTCGGGCACCGGCCCCAAGGCCGGCGGCCCCCACGCCCTCCTCCGCTTCGCGGTCGAACGCGCGGTCAGTGTCAACATCACCGCCCAGGGCGGCGACCCGGCGCTGCTGAATCTGTAATGGTCTATCTTCACAACCGTTACGCGTGACGCCTAAGCTCCCCGGCAAAGTCCGGGGAGTTTTTGCATATGCGTTTCCTGCCTCGCGCGGTCGTCGCCGCCGCCTTGTTCGCGCCCGCCATTGCCAACGCTCAAGTCGGGCCGGTCGTCGGGGACTGGTACGGGACGCTGAAGACGCCCGGCAAGCCGCTGCCGGTGGTGTTTCACATCAAGCCCGACGGGGCGACCACGGTCGACAGCCCCGCCCAGCACGCCATGGGCCTGGGCGCGACGACCACGGTGACAGACGGCAAGATCAAGGTCGCGTTGCAGGCCATCCCGGCCGCCTTCGAGGGGACGGTCGCGGCTGATGGCCAGAGCCTCGTCGGCATGTGGGGCCAGAACGGCGGGGGCCTATCGCTGACCCTGACCCGCACCGCGCCGGCCGCCACCGCCGCGCCTAAGCGCCCGCAGACGCCCAAGCCGCCGTTCGACTACCGGTCCGAGGAGGTCGCTTACGTCAACCCGGCCTCAGGCCTGAAGCTGGCCGGGACCCTGACCTTGCCGCAAGGCGCCGGACCCTATCCGGTCGCGCTCCTGATAACCGGCTCGGGTCCGCAGGACCGCGACGAGACCATCTTCGACCACAAGCCCTTCTTGGTCATCGCCGACGCCCTGACCAAGCGCGGCGTGGCCGTGCTGCGGGTCGACGATCGCGGCGTCGGCGGCTCGCAGGCCGGCGACATCAAGACCGCCACCACCGCCGACTTCGCCACCGACGTCGAGGCGGGCGTCGCTTTCCTGCGCGGCCGCAAGGACATCGATCCCACCCGCATCGGCCTGATCGGCCACAGCGAGGGTGGGGTGATCGCGCCGATGGTGGCGGCCAAGGATCCGAAGATCGCCTTCGTGGTGCTGTTGGCCGGCACGGGCGTCCAGGGCGGCAAGGTGCTCGCCACGCAAGCGCGCGACATGGCCCTGGCGAGCGGCGCGTCGCCCGAGGCGGCCAAGAAGCAGGGCGACACAGTCGGCGCGGCCACGCTGCTGGTCCGGATGCAGCCAGACCCGGCCGCGGCCAAGGCCAAGATCGCCGCCCTGCTCTCGGGGCTGGGCGCGCCGAAACAGGCCGCCGACGCCCAGGCCGAGATGCTGACCTCGCCGTGGTTCGACTACTTCATCAAGTTCGACCCGGCCGAGGCCCTGGGCCAAGTTCGCTGCCCCGTGCTGGCTCTGAACGGCGAGAAGGACCGCCAAGTCTCGGCCGAGCAGAACCTGCCGGCGATCCGGGAGGCGCTGACCCAGAGCCGGGACGTCACGGTCACCGCCCTGCCCGGCCTGAACCACCTGTTCCAGACCGCCAAGACCGGCTCGATCACCGAGTACGAGGAGATCGAGGAGACCATCGCCCCGGTCGCCCTGGCCACGCTGGTCGACTGGACCGTCGCCCACACGGTGAAGAAATGATCGCCTCGCGCCGCCAGCTGCTGGCGGGCTTTGCCGCCCTGCCGGCGCTGGGCGCGGCGACGGCGCCGCCCAAGGGCTTCGTCGCCGTGCAGGACGGCCGCCTCATCCTCGACGGCAAGCCCTACCGCTTCGCTGGCGCGAACCTCTGGTACGGCGCGTGGCTGGGCTCACCTGGCGCGACGGGCGACCGCGCTCGGCTGGGGCGCGAGCTGGACCGGCTGAAGGCCCTGGGCGTCACCAACCTGCGGGTCCTGGGCGCGGGCGAGCGCTCGCCGGCCAAGGCCGCCGTGTCGCCGACCGTGCAGGAAGAGCCCGGCGTCTACAGCGCCGAGCTGCTGAAGGGCCTGGACTTCCTGCTGGCCGAGATGGCCCGCCGCGACATGAAGGCGGTGATCTACGTCAACAACTTCTGGGACTGGTCGGGCGGCATGCCGGCCTATCTGAACTGGGTCGGCAACGGCCCGTGGTTCGAGGCCGGCGACGCCAAACATCCGTGGCCGGAATATCCCGACTACGCCGCCCGCTTCTATGTCGACGCCAAGGCCAACGCGCTGTTCCGCCGCTACCTGACGAGCCTGATCGAGCGGACGAACAGCGTCACCGGCCAGGCCTATCGCGACGACCCGACGATCATGGCCTGGCAGCTGGCCAACGAGCCGCGCCCGGGTGGGACCGAGGCCAAGGCCGAGAAACTGCTGCCGCCCTACTACGCCTGGATCCGCGAGACCTCGGCCGTGATCAAGTCGCTGGACTCCCGCCACCTGGTCTGCACCGGCAGCGAGGGCGCCATGGGTTGCCTGCGCAGCGAGGCGTGCGCGGCGGAGGCTCACCGGCCAGCGACCATCGACTACGTCACCGCCCACGTCTGGCCCAACAACTGGAGCTGGATCGATCCGAAGAACCAGCCGGCCACCTATGCCGAGGGCGAGGCCCGCTGCCGCGAGTACGTCACCCGCCACATCGCCCTGGCCAGGCAACTGACCAAGCCGCTGGTCATCGAGGAGTTCGGCCTGATCCGTGATAGTCGCGCCTTCACGCCCGGCTCGGCGACAGCCGACAAGGATCGGTTCTACAGGACGATCTACGGCCTGGCCCTGGACGACATGAAGGCCGGCGGCCCCACGGCCGGCACCAACTTCTGGGCCTGGAACGGCGAAGGCCGCGCCCAGCACGCCGACGCCTGGTTCGCATCCGGCGACAAGAGCTTCGTCGGCGATCCGCCGCAGGAAGAACAAGGCCTGTACGGCGTCTTCGACACCGACACGACGACCCTGGCGGTGATCGCCGAGCACGCCGCGGCGGTGCGGGGGCTCTAGGCTCGCTCCGCCAGGACCTGAGACAGTCGGCCCCGCCGGCCACGCGTCACGCGCCAGGTCCGGCCGTCGGCCATCACCACCTCGGCGTCGCCGTTCGAGAGGGCCGTCACCGTCCGCACGCCGGCCGCCGCGACGATGGTCCGGCGATGGATGCGCACGAACCGGGCAGGATCGAGCCGGCCTTCCAGGTCGTCCAGCGTCCGCCGCACCAGGTGGGTGACGCCGCCGGCGCGGATCGCCTGGTAATTGCCCTGGCTCTCGATCCAGTCGATGTCTTCCGGCGGGATGACCAAGGTGCGGCCGCGCTCGCTGAACACCAGGCCCTGCGGCGCCGCCCGGTCCCGCCGAGCCAGCAGGACCAGGCCCAGAAATACCGACAGGCCGAAAACCAGCAGCACGAAGTTGGCCTCCAGCTCTTGGCGGACATCGTGCAGGGTCGGGGCGGGGCGGCCGTCCAGAAGCCAGGCCTCCAGCAGGCACGAGACGACGATCAGCAAGAACGCCAGGGCCAGCACGCCCAGCCCGCGCACCCGGTTTCCGGCCCGGGCCAGCGCCAGAACCGCCGGCGTCGCAGCCGCGCCCAAGGCGCCGGCGGCCAGCAGTCGCGTCACCTCGCGCAGCCAGGGCGGCGGAACGCTGGCGGCGGCCAGGTTGCCGGGTTCCAGGGCGCAGACCAACGCCAGCCAATAGAGGAAGCCCACGGCCAACCAGCCGGGGCCGGACAGCCTGTCGAGACGCGGGAGGGAGAGCGACGAACCCATGCCGTCATTTGCGCTCGCCAGGCCGCCGCCGTCCACGCCCCTTTGGGCGAAGTGACGAACCGAGGCCGGCGCGGGACGGACCGGCCTTACCGCGCCGCCCTCCGGACGCGACGCTGAAGTCCTGGTCCAAGGAGGCGAGACGATGCGTTGGGTGATGGCGGCGGTGCTGTGGGGGTGGGCGAGCCTGGCGATGGCCGGGCCGGTGGCGCGGCTGGATACCGGCCGGGTCGAGGGCGTCCAGGCCAAGGGCGTTCGCGCCTTTCTCGGCCTGCCCTACGCCCAGCCACCGGTCGGCGACCTGCGCTGGCGGGCGCCGCGTCCGGCGACGGCGTGGACGGGCGTGCGCCCCGCCGTCGCCTTCGCGCCGGCCTGTCCGCAGCGTGGCGTCTCCATGCCCGGCGAGCCGCCGCCGCGCACCGCCGAGGACTGCCTCTATCTGAACGTCTGGACGCCCGCGAAGCCCAAGGGGCGCTTGCCGGTCATCGTCTGGATCCACGGCGGCGGCTGGACTAATGGCGCGACCGCGCTGCCGCTCTATGCCGGCGACGCCCTGGCCGCACGCGGCGTGGTGGTAGTGGCGATCGCCTATCGCCTGGGCGCGCTGGGCTTCCTGGCGCATCCGGCGCTGAGTGCGGAGGACGGCGGCTCATCGGGCGACTATGGGCTGATGGACCAGGTCGCGGCGCTACGCTGGGTCCAGCGCAACATCGCCGCGTTCGGCGGTGATCCGGGCAACGTCACCGTCGCCGGCCAGTCGGCGGGCGCGATGTCGGTCAGCTTGCTGATGGCCTCGCCTGAGGCCAAGGGCCTGTTCCACCGCGCCATCGCCCAGAGCGGCGGGGTGTTCGAGCCCCTCGACCTCGCCCCAGGCTATCGCCTGGCCAGTGCCGAGCGCGACGGCGCGGCCTTCGCCGAAAAGCTCGGCGCAAGCACCGCCGCTCAACTCCGAGCCCTACCGGTCGACGCCCTGACCGCGCCGGGCGCGGCGCGCCTTGGCCATCCGGTGATCGGCGCGCGCATCCTACCGCTGGCGCCTTGGGACGCCTATGCCGCCGGCCGTCAGAACCGCGTCCCGCTCTTGCTAGGCTACAACGCCGAGGAGGCGCGGTCGCTGACGGACATGTCGGCTATCCGCGCGGCGACCTTCCAGGCCGACCTCGCCAGGACCTTCGGCCCGCTGCCGCCGGCGCTGCTGGCCGGCTATCCGTTCACCGATGACGCCAGCGCCCAGGCCGCGCGCGGGGCGTTCGAACGCGACCTGCGCTTTGGCTGGGACATGTGGGCCTGGGCCCGGCTGCAAGCGCGCGCGGGGACGCCGGCCTATCTCTATCGCTTCTCGCGCCGGCCGCCGTTCCCGGAGGACTCGGTGCGGGCCGGTTGGGGCGCGTCGCACTTCGCCGAGCTCTGGTACATGTTCGGCCATCTCGACCAGGAGCCCTGGGCGTGGAGCGAGGCCGACCGGAGGCTGTCGGCGGCCATGGTCGATCAGTGGGTCGCCTTCGCTCGCACCGGTGATCCGAACGGCGGAGGCCGCCCCGCCTGGCCGCGCTTCGACGAGGCTGCCCCCCGCGTGCTGGAGCTGGGCGACACGATCGCGGCCCAGCCCTTCGCGCCCAGCGGACTGACCGGCCTCGATGCGGTTTACGGCGCTATCCGCCGGTAGCCCGCCGCACCGCCTCCGGCAAACGCGGCGCCAGGCGGCGGGCCTTCATCGCCGCGCCGTCGGTGCTGCGGAAGCCGACCAGCACGTCGGGCTCGACGCCGCCGATCTCGTTGGAGCCGTCGGCGCGCAGACGCAGGCAGTCGGGCAGCGACAGGCGGCCGCCGCTGTTCTTCAGCACCACCGGGCCAGCCTCGGTGGCGTGGCCGCAGCCCGCGCCCAGGGTCGGCGAGCCCAGGAGGATCCCGGCCTTGTTGTCCTGGATCATGGCCGCGAACTCTTCGGAGGCGCTGGCCGACTTGCCGTCGACCAGCACGATCAGCGGGCCGGTCCAGACGCCTTCGCGCCAGGTCCACTTCAGCGGCTGGAACACCGACTGCCCCCAGGGCTTGCCGGCCAGGGCGGGGTCGACCGAGGCGCGGACGCCGCTGCTGTAGCGGGCGTCGACCAGCAGGGCGCAGGGCCGGCCCTCGACGCACGGCTTGCGGGCCTCCGTCGCGCCGTCGCGCAGGGTCTTGGCTTCCGCCAGCAGGGCGGCCTTGGCCGCGCCACGCTCTTCCTTGACGTTCATCTCGATGTCGAGCGCCAGGGCGTCCAGGTTGTCGGCCGCCTGGGGCGAACGGACTAGGCGCACGCGCGCGCTCTTCAGGCGGATCGGCGTGACCATGCGGGCCGCGATCTCGGCCCATTCGCGGCCGCCGCCGTTGCCGGCCAGGTCGATCATCAGCACGTCGGCTCCGGCCGCTTTCACCGCCGCCAGGCGCGCGGCGAAGCGGTCGGTGAGCTCCTGATAGACGGCGGTGTCGAGCTTGCCCTCGCAGTCGCCGCCGCACGGCTTGTCCATCGGCAGTTTCAGCTTGGCGGCGGCCGCCTCGCAGACGGCCGGGTCGGCCATGAAGATGTTGATCTGCACGACGCCCAGCTTGTGGCCATCGACCGTGACCAGGCCGCCGGGGAACTCGCGCGCGCCCTCGCCGGTGCCGAGCGAGGTCCAGCCCGGCAGGCCGGCGGCCACTGGCGGACGCGGGCGGAACGGGCGCTGGTCGGCGCAGGGCAGAGCGGCGGGCGCGGAGACCTTGGCGGCCGGCGCGGCCGGGCTCCAGTCCATCTGCACGTGGCCGTCGGCCAGGGACGACAGGGCGCGATCGACCAGGGCGCGCGCCTCGGCGTCGGACGTGGTCTTGGCCAGGCCCGCCTCCAGCGCCTTGAAGCTGGTGTCGAGGTTCAAGCCGCGCTCGACGGTCAACCATTCGAGATTGGCGTAACGGCTGCCCAGCGCGGCGCGGATCTGGCGGGCGTCCTCGATCCACGGCGCCGGATCGTAGGCGAAGGCGGGCGCGGCGGCGCCCAACAGGGCGATGGCGGCGAAGGCGGCGCTGAGGCGCGAGATCATGGGCGTCCCCGAAAGCTTTGCCACGCTCCTAGTCGGCGAACGCCATTACGCCACGTTAAAACGATGAAATGTGGATTGTTACCGGTGTCATTCATGTTACCGCTTCCGCCACGCTTCACGAGAAAGCGCCCGGAGGAAGCCGCATGGACACCACCCGCCGCACCCTGATCACCGGCGCCGCCGCCCTGGCCGCCTATGCCGCCCTGCCCGTCGCCGGCTACGCGGCCGACAAGCGCTCGCCGGTCGTGGCGACCACCGCCGGCAAGGTGCGCGGCTATGTCGATGGCGAGATCAGCGTGTTCAAGGGCCTGCGCTACGGCCAGGACACCGGCGGCGCGCGTCGCTTTTCCGCCCCGATCAAACCCGAGCCCTGGACCGACGTGAAGGACGCGGTGACCTATGGCGCGTCCTGCCCGCAGGGCAAGGGCGAGGAGGAGGCCCAGTCCGAGGACTGCCTGTTCCTCAACGTCTGGACCCCGGCCAAGGCGGGCAAGAAGGGCCTGGCGGACGGGGCCAAGCGGCCGGTGATGTTCTACATCCATGGCGGCGCCTACAACACCGGCTCGGGCAGCCATCCCTGGTACGAGGGGACCAAGCTGGCCAAGCGCAGCGACGTCGTGGTGGTCACCGTCAACCACCGCCTGAACGCCTTCGGCTATCTCTATCTCGCCCGCCTGTTCAACGATCCGTCGGTGGCCGACAGCGGCAATGCCGGCCAGCTGGATCTCGTCCTCGCCCTGCAGTGGGTGCGCGACAACATCGCCGCATTCGGCGGGGATCCCGGCCGAGTGATGCTGTTTGGCCAATCGGGCGGCGGGGCCAAGATCGCCACGCTGCTGGCCCAGCCCAACGCCAAGGGCCTGTTCCACCGCGCCGCCACCATGAGCGGCCAGCAGGTCACCGCCGGCGGCCCGTTCAACGCCACCAAGCGCGCCAAGGCCTTCATGGACAAGGTCGGGGCCAAGGACCTGGCCGCCCTGCGCGCCCTCCCGGCCGACAAGATGGTCGAGGGCCTGCGCGCCACAGATCCGATCGCCGGCTCGGGCGGGGTCTATATGGGTCCGATACTGGACGAGCGGACCCTGGACCGCCACCCGTTCTTCCCCGACGCCTCGCCAGTGGGCCTGTCGGTGCCGATGATGTGCGGCAACACCCACGACGAGACCAAGGGCTTCATCGGCTTCGACGCCAGCACGTTCCCCAAGACCTGGGACGAGGTGATCGCCCGCCTGCCGGGGCAGTTCAACGCGCGGATCGATATCGATCCCGAGACGGTGGTGGCCTTCTACCGCAAGACCTATCCGAACTATTCGCCGTCGGACGTCTATTTCGCCGCCTCGACGGCCGGCCGCTCGTGGAAGGCCGCGATCATTCAGGACGAGGAGCGCGCCAAGGCCGGCGCGCCCGCCTTCGCCTATCAGGTCAATTGGAAGTCGCCCAAGGACGGCGGCGTCTTCGGCGCGCCGCACACCATCGACATCGGCCTGGTGTTCGGCACGCTGGACGCCAAGGGCTCGATCGTCGGGACGGGGCCGGAGTCGGTCGCCATGTCGAACACGGTCAGCGACGCCTTCGTCCGCTTCGCCGCCACGGGCGATCCCAACGGCGGGACGCTGCCCAAGTGGGAGCCCTACACCCTGCCCCGCCGCCAGACGATGGTGTTTGACAACACCTCGCGGCTGGAGGACGACCCGCGCGGGGCCGAGCGCGAATTCTTCAACCGCGTGCCGTTCACTCAGTTCGGGACTTAAGCTCGTAAGGCAGAGTGGGCGGCAAGTGATCCACCAGGATCCGCGCCGTCGGCTCGCGCTCGGGCTGCACGGGCGGCGGCTCGCCGAACACGGCTTCCCACAATGCGATCCACGCTTGACGCTCGTCGTAATCCACCTGGCGAAACTCCTTTCACGAGAGTCAAATCGCCAGGCGGATCAATGCGTTGCTGGTTAACGCCAGGCTAACCAACAAATCGTGCTGAAGCTTATTGGGCCTTGGCCGGGCACACGGCCCCGGCCGGGTCCGTGGTCAACTTCACATTGGCGATCGAGACCTGGAAGGTCCCGGCCGTGCCCAAGTCGAACGGCGCCACGACCTTGGTCACGTCGGCGCCCGCGGCCTGGAAGCACTTCAGCGGGATCTTGACGCTGGCCCACTGGCCGGTCGGCGAGCCGGCCGGCGGGGTGACGTCCAGCTTGCCCGCGCCCATGACCAGGATCACCGGCTTGGTCGCCGGGGCGTCGATCCGATACTCGAAGCTTAGCGCCATCTCGGCATTGGTCTGGAAGGACAGATCCAGCGGCTTTTCGCCGACGATGGTGATGCGCCCCAGCTTGTCGCCGGCGAAGGTGACCTGGCGGCCGGCCTCCTGGATGTTGCCGGCGTCGACCGGGACGACCTGCACCGACGACGAGGGCGAGGCCTTGAACTCGAACGGCGCCGGGGTCTTGCCGGCGATGAAGTAGTTGGTGGTGTTGTCGGCGACAGGCTTCACGCCCGAAACCTCCGACAGCTTTCCGACCTTGCCCGGCTTGGCGTAGGTCAGGCCGTAGCCATAGGCGAACTGCGGATCGTAACCCTTATCGCCCCTGTTCAGGCTGAACTGGGCGGCGGTCTTGGGCCAGCTGAACGACAGCTTGCCATGGAAGTCGGTGCGCGGCTTGCCGGCCTTGTCGCCGACCAGCACGTCGGCGATGCCGCCGCCTTCCGAGCCCGGCAGCCAGGCGGCGACGAAGGCGTCCGAGGCGTTGATCTCGGGGTTCACCCACAGCGGCCGGCCGCTGAGGAACACGGCGACCACCGGCACGCCCTTGGCCTTGAGGCTCTTGAGCAGCGCCAGATCGGTCTTGGCGCCCGGCTGGTATTCCAGCGTGGTCTTCAGGTCGCCAACACCTTCCGCATACGGATTTTCACCGAAGACGATGATGGCGACATCGGGCTTCTTGTCGAACGAACCGTCGACCGATAGCGCCGCATGGCCGCCGCCGGCCTCGACCGCCGACTTCAGGCCGGCATAGATCGACTCGGCGTTGGGGAAGTCGGCATTGGTGTTGCCGTTGCCTTGCCACGACAGGGTCCAGCCGCCCGACTGCTTGCCGATGTCGTCGGCGCCCGAGCCGGCGACCAGCACATTGGCCGAGCTCTTCACCGGCAGGACGCCGTTGTTCTTCAAGAGCACCAGCGACTTGCGCACCGCCTCGCGGGCGATGGCCTTGTGCTCGGGCGAACCGATCACGCCTTCGCGGCCTTCGAACGGACGGGCGGCTTGGAACAGGCCCATCTTGGCCTTCACCCGCAGGATGCGGCGGACGGCGTCGTCCAGGCGGGCCACCGGGATGACGCCCGACTTCACCTCGGCCAGGGTGTTTTCGTAGAGCGGCTTCCAGCTATCCGGAGCCATGAACATGTCCAGGCCCGCATTGATCGACTGCGGGCAGTCGGTCGGCTTGCAGCCCGGGACCTGGCCGTGGCCGTTCCAGTCGCCGACGATGAAGCCGTCGAAGCCCATCTTGCCCTTCAGCACGTCGGTCAGCAGGCTCTTGTTGCCGTGCATCTTGGTCCCGTTCCAGCTGGAGAACGAGGCCATGACCGTCAGGGTCCCGGCGTTGATGGCGGGGACGTAGCCCTGGGCGTGCAGGCGGATCAGCTCATCCTCGGAGACCTTCGTATCCCCCTGGTCGTGGCCGTTCTCGGTGCCGCCGTCGCCCAGGAAGTGCTTGGCGCTGGCGGCGACGTGGCCCTGCTGGATGACGCCGCCCCCTCCTCCCGTATAGGGGCTGACGGCGCCCTGGATGCCCAGGATCATCTGGCCGGCATAGTCGCGGATGATGGCAGGATCTTCCGAATAGCCCTCATAGGTGCGGCCCCAGCGGTCGTCGCGCGGCGCGGCCAGGGTCGGGCCGAACGCCCAGTCGAAGCCCGCGGCCGAGGTCTCGAAGGCGGTGGCCTTGCCGATGCGGCGGATCAGCTCGGGATCGTGCGCCGCCCCCAGGCCGATATTGTGCGGGAAGAGGGTCGCGCCGACGACGTTGTTGTTGCCGTGCACGGCGTCGATGCCGAAGATCAGCGGGATGTGCGTCCCGCCCGGACGCTGGGCCGCGCCTTCGCGGAAGGCCTTGGCGGTGTCGACCCACGGCTTCTGCGGCGAGCGGTCGGGCGCGTTCAATGGCGGCGAGCTGCCGCCGCCCAGGATCGAACCCAGCGGATAGATCTTCAGCTCTTCGGGCTTGATCTGGCCGATGTCGGCCTGGATCAGCTGGCCGACCTTCTCCTCCAGGGTCATCTTGGCCATCAGGCCGTCGACGAAGGCTTCGGTGGCCGGATCGACCAGGCCCTGGCTCTTGGCCGCCGGCCACTTGGCGGCGTGGGCGGTCGCCTGCGGGGTTTCAGCAGCCAGCGCCGAGCCGGACAGAAAGGTCGACGCCAGCAGGGCGACGCAAAGGGTCCTGGTGTTCATACTCCCCAACTCTTCTCGTTCGGCGGCCATGTCGCCGCGCTCTTTGACAATGTTGTTCGTGGACAACGTTGTCATGACGACGGTCGCCGAGGCAAGTGGTCAGGCCACTTTAGCAGACCCTTAGGGAAGAAATCAGGCCAAAAAGAAAAGGGCGGACCCGGAGGCCCGCCCTGAAGGGACGACCGCGGCGGCGGCCGGAGGGGTCTTGTGTTTAGCGGAACAGGCTGAGGATCGACGAGGTCGAGGAGTTCGCGATCGACAGGGCCTGGATGCCCAGCTGCTGCTTGGTCTGCAGCGATTGCAGCTTGGCGCTTTCCTTGGCCAGGTCGGCGTCCACCAGGTTGCCCACGCCGGCGTCCAGGCTGTCTTGCAGCTTGCCGACGAAGGTCAGGTGGGTGTCCAGACCGGTCGAGGCGGTGCCCAGCGAGGCCAGCTTGTTGGTGGCGGTGCCGATGGCGCTGTCGATGGTGCTGATCATCGTCTTGGCCGCGGTGGCGTTCGCGAACGACGAGCCAGCCGTCAGGCCGATGCCGGCCAGACCCAGGGTCTTGGCGCTGACGGTGAAGCCCGAGCCGTCGGTGTTGGCCAGGAAGGTCATCTGCTTGGCCTTGCCGTCAGCCAGGCTGACGCCGTTGAACTTGGCGTTGTCGGCGGCCTTCTGCACCTGGTCGCGCAGCGAGTCGAAGTCCGACTTCAGCGCATTGAACGAGGCGGTGTTCAGCGAGGTGTCGGAAGCGGCCAGGGCCTTTTCCTTCATCTTGCCCAGCAGGTCGGTGATGGTGTCGCCGGCGGCCAGGGCCACGTCGATCGTCGACTGACCGCGTTGCAGCGAATCCTTCACCGAGTTCAGCGATTGCGAGGTGGCCGTCTGGTTCTTGGCCATGGCCCAGACAGCGCCGTTGTCCTTGGCGTTGCCGACCTTCTTGCCGGTGTTGATGCGTTGCTGGACGACGCCCAGCTCCGAATTCGTGCTGTTGAGGTTCTGCAGGGCGATCAGCGCGCCCGAGTTCGTGTTGATGCTGTTCAGCGCCATGACGAAACAACTCCTATTCGAGGTGTTCCGGCGTCGTTTTGACGGCCGGTGGGCGTTTTGCCCACCGCGACACTATGTCACCCGCTCTTTCAATATTGTTGATGCAAGAGGCCCTTTGGTTGAATCAAAGGACTGTTTCCTTAAGAAACACAGCCGAGACGTTAGCACTGGTTACTAGCGATCAATGAGGTGTATCAAATTGGCACAGAGTCAAATGACTCTCGGTCCGCCACCCATTTCCTGACTAGACTCTGCGCGACTGCCCCGCGACGCCGCACAAAGAAAAAGGGCGAGTCCGGAGACTCGCCCTTTCGACGACCTTTCAGCCGACGAAGTCCGGCTTAGCGGAACAGGCTGAGGATCGACGACGTCGAAGAGTTCGCGATCGACAGGGCCTGAATGCCCAGCTGCTGCTTGGTCTGCAGCGATTGCAGCTTGGCGCTTTCCTTGGCCAGGTCGGCGTCCACCAGGTTGCCCACGCCGGCGTCCAGGCTGTCTTGCAGCTTGCCGACGAAGGTCAGGTGGGTGTCGAGACCGGTCGAGGCGGTGCCCAGCGAGGCCAGCTTGTTGGTGGCCGTGCCGATGGCCTTGTCGATGGTGTCGATCATCGTCTTGGCCGCGCTGGCCGAGGCGAAGGTCGAGGTGGTCGACAGGCCGATGCCCGACAGGCCCAGGGTCTTGGCGGTGACGGTGAAGCCCGAGCCGTCCGAGTTGGCCAGGAAGGTCATCTTGCTGACCTTGCCGTCGGCCAGGCTGACGCCGTTGAACTTGGCGTTGTCGGCAGCCTTCTGCACCTGGTCGCGCAGCGAGTTGAAGTCCGAGACCAGGGCGTTGAACGACGAGGTGTTCAGCGAGGTGTCGGAAGCGGCCAGGGCCTTTTCCTTCATCTTGCCGAGCAGGTCGGTGATGGTGTCACCAGCGGCCAGGGCCACGTCGATGGTCGACTGACCGCGTTGCAGCGAGTCCTTGACCGAGTTCAGGCTGTTCGAGGTAGCCGACTGGTTCTTGGCCATGGCCCAGATGGCGCCATTGTCCTTGGCCGAGCCGACCTTCTTGCCGGTATTGATGCGTTGCTGGACGACGCCCAGTTCCGAATTCGTGCTGTTGAGGTTCTGCAGGGCGATCATAGCGCCCGAGTTCGTGTTGATGCTGTTCAGCGCCATAACGAAACAACTCCTATTCAAGGTGTTCCGGCGTCGTTTTGACGACCGGTGGGCGTTTTGCCCAACACGACCCTCGCACAACGAGCTTACAGCTTCGTTTAATTTTCAGTATTCTATAATTAACAACTCAAACTATTTTGTTCATTATTAAATCAAGATCAACATAAAATCTAGATTAATCCACATTCATACTATGTATCAGAATGGCACAACTACAATACTCTTGATCATGACTTGATAACCATCCAGGCCGCGCGCCAGCCTCCCCCGAGACCGGCGCGTGCGGCATGGCGGACGGCGATCAACGGCCGACCAGGTACAGACGGCGCGAGCGATAGTGCTTGGCGATGGCCCGGATGGTCACGATGAAGACGAGACCTCTCCAGAGATCGGCCAGAAAGCCATTACGGCGACGCATGACGAGACTCCTTTTTCCTAGTGCAACGAAAGAAAGGGCCAGCCGGCTCCCGGGAGGGGGAAGGAGCCGGCCGGCCCCACATGCCGGTCGCTAACAATGTGACCGGCCTAAAGCCGGGCGGCTGAAACCCCGAACGGAGATCAGCCGTGCAGCTTGATCGCCGTTTCGGCGATGCGGCGGCCCTGGTAGCGGGCGCCCGTCAGTTCGTTCTCGCTGGGCTGACGCGAGCCATCGCCGCCGGCGATGGTGGTGGCGCCGTACGGGCTGCCGCCGGTGACTTCGTCCAGGGTCATCTGGCCGGCGTGGCCATAGTCCATGCCCACGATCGTGGTGCCGAAGTGCAGCAGGTTGGTGATGATCGAGAACAGGGTGGTTTCCTGGCCGCCGTGCTGGGTGGCGGTCGAGGTGAAGGCGCCGGCGACCTTGCCGTGCAGCGCGCCGCGGGCCCACAGGCCGCCAGCCTGGTCGAAGAACGCGGCGACCTGCGAGGCCATGCGGCCAAAGCGGGTCGGGGCGCCGACGATGATGGCGTCGTAGTTGGCCAGGTCTTCGACCGCGGCGACCGGGGCTTCCTGATCGAGCTTGAAGTGCGCGCCCTTGGCGATGTCCAGCGGCACGGTTTCCGGCACGCGCTTGATGTCGACGGTCGCGCCGGCTTCGCGCGCGCCCTCGGCGACGGCCTTGGCCATCGTCTCCAGGTGACCGTAGGACGAATAGTAGAGAACCAGAACCTTGGCCATGACGGCTATTCCTCAGAACTTGCAGGCGGAAGCGTCATGCCCCGTCGTCGGCGCGTCTTTTGGCGCCGCTCACCCTTGCGAAACAGCCGAATAAAATCGTCTATTACGTTCGATATTTTCGAATGGTGGATCGATGAGCGAGCCCGGCCTTCCCACCCTGGACCAGTTGTCCGTGTTCCTGGCCGTGGTCGAGGCCGGCAGCTTCGCGAGCGCGGCGCGGCGGCTGAACCGGGCCAATTCGGTGATCAGCTACACCATCGCCAATCTGGAAGCGCAGCTGGGCCTTGAGCTGTTCGACCGCGACGCGGCCAAGACCCCGGTGCTGACCGAGGCCGGCCGCGTGGTGCTGGCCCAGGCCCGGGTGATCGCCGGCGACGTCGCCGCCTTGCGCGCCATGGCCAAGGGCCTGATCCAGGGCCTGGAGGCCGAGATCCACCTGGTGCTGGACGTCATGCTGCCCACCGCCCGGGTGGTCGACGCCCTGCGCGCCTTCCGCGAGGCCTTCCCGACCGTGACCCTGCGCCTGCATGTCGAGGGGTTGGGAGCCGTCACGGAGATGGTGCTGGACCGCCGGGCCACGATCGGGATCGCCGGGCCGCTGGACGTCGTCAACGGCGGCGACGCCCTGGAGCACATCGCGGTCGGCTCGACCCTGCTGATCCCGGTCGCCGCGCCGGACCATCCGCTGGCCCAGGGCGGCAACCCGCCTGGCGCAGCGCGCGGCCACACCCAACTGGTCCTGACCGATCGCTCGCGCCTGACCGAGGGCCGCGACTTCGCCGTCGGCAGCGTCCACACATGGCGGCTGGCGGACCTGGGCGCCAAGCACCTGCTGCTGAAGGAAGGCTTCGGCTGGGGCAACATGCCCGAACCGATGGTGCGCGAAGACCTGGCCGCCGGCCGCCTCAAGCGCCTGGACATGCCGGACCTGAATGACGCGGTCTATGCGCTGCACGCCATCTATCGCGGCGACACGCCGCCCGGCCCGGCCACCGCGTTCCTGATCGACAGGTTCCGCAGCCAGGCCGACTGGACGACGCCACACGAGGGGACGCCGCACAGGGGATAGCCAAGGTTTAATGTTCGGGCGCTTGGCCGCCCTGTCGCCTTTGCATATGGTCCAGACGATGGAGAAGGGCGCTCACACCCTGCCTGATCAGGCTGACGGCCTGGAACGCCTCACCGAGCGTGAGCGCGAATGCCTCCGCTTAGTCGACCGCCACATGAGCTCCAAGGAGATCGCCCGCGAGCTGGGCCTCTCCAAGCACACCGTCGACTGGCACCTGGACAAGGCGCGCCGGCGCCTGGGCGCGGCCGATCGCTACGACGCCGCCCGCCGCGTCTTCGACAGGGCCCATCAGGGGGCCCCTCCCCCCGACACCCCCCCTCCGATCGCGTCGGGGTCCGACACGGCCCGGCTAGGCGAACATCCTTCCTCGCGGTCAGCTGACCTCATTGAGGAAGGAGTTCCCAGTGAACGAGTTGACCCCCCATCAGAAGGACGCGATCGGTCGGGCCGCCCACCTGCGCCAGGAAGTGAAGAGCTTCCAGCACAGCTGGCCCCTGCTGAACTCGGCCGAGACCATGCCTCCGATTACGTGGAGCGAGCTCGAGCGCCAGCTGCAGAACCTGTCGGTGACCCCGGCCGGCGCGTCGATGGTGCACGACCTGGTGGAAGCCACGCGCAAGCAGGCGTCGTTCAAGCCCAGCGAACTGGTGATGCGGGAGATCTTGTGCATCGCCAGCGCGGTGATGGACGAGACGTTCCTGTCGGACTTGTCCTCTTCGGACTCGGAGGACGGCCCAATCATCTGAGCCTTCCCCTTCGACTGGCCTTCATCGCGGCCGTGATGATCGTGACCGCGCTCGCGTTCGGTTCGATCCTGACGGGTCTCCACGCTTTGCAAAGCCTGCTTCCCTAAGACCGACACGCCCACGGATCAGGGCGCACCAAACCAACCATCATCAACATCTGGCAACGCGCCGACCATGTCGGCGTGAGGGAGATTTCGCATGCTCAAGCAACGCCGCCTGGCCGCCGAAACCGTGGCCCAAGCCCTGTTCGCCGCCGAAGAGGCCATCGACGCCGCGATCGCCAGCACCGCGGCCCTGGCCGGCCTCATGCCGACCACGCGTCAGCAGGCCAACCTGTCGGCCATGATCGGCCAGGACGCGATCATGTCGGCGATCAGCACCATGCAGGCCCTGGGCGCGGCGCGCGAGGGCATCGTCACCACCCACAAGCACCTGACGGTCGCCCAGCACGACATCGGCCTTTCGGCCGTGTCCTTCGAGCAGGACGAGTTCGGCAAAGGCCCCCCCGGCCTGGCCAGCACCACCGGCCGCCTGACCATCGCCGCCTAGACTTCAAGGCGCGACGCAAGATCCTCGCCGGTCCCCATCGGCGAGGATCATTGCAATCTGGCGGAAAGCCGCCACCCTAGCGCGATGGCGCCGCTCAACTCCCTCTCTCAATGGTCAAGCCTCGCCGCCTTGCTGATCACGGTCGGCGTGGCGCTATGGCGTGGCGGCTGGCCCGAACGCCTGGCCGGCGCGGCCATGATCCTGGCCTGGTTCGCCACCTGCTTCGTCTACAACATCCACCAGAAGTTCGGCCCGCAGACCGCGGTGTTCCTGGTGGACCTGGTCCTGATGCTGGTGCTGCTGTTCATCGCCCTGCGATCCGATCGCTGGTGGCCGATGTGGGCTTGCGGCTTTCACAGCCTGAGCCTGATCCTGCTGTTCGCCACGCTGGCCGACCCCAAGATCCCCAACCACGCCACCCTGAACGCCGGCGGCGGCGTCTTTAGCTACCTGGCCATGGCCGCTCTGTTCTTCGGATCCGTACCGGACCGCCGCCCTCCGCCGCCCTCCGGAGTGGTCGCGCCCGAACGCCTTCGGACATGACGCCGCGTCACCGCTGACAGCCTTGCGAACGCCTGTTTCACTCTCCTGAACGACAGGAGGAAACCATGGGCGAAGCCTATATCGTGGCGGCCACGCGGACGGCCGGCGGACGCAAGGGCGGCAGGGTCTCGGGCTGGCACCCGGCCGATCTGGCGGGGACAGTGCTGGACGCCCTGGTGGCGCGCAGCGGCGCTGATCCTGCCCTCATCGAAGACGTGATCATGGGCTGCGTGGGCCAGGTGGGCGAACAGGCCATCAACATCGCCCGCAACGCCGTGCTGGCCTCCAGCCTGCCCGAGAGCGTGCCGGCCACCTCGGTCGACCGCCAGTGCGGCTCGTCGCAACAGGCCATCCACTTCGCCGCCGCCACCGTGATGTCGGGCGCCATGGACATCGTCATCGCCGCTGGCGTCGAAAGCATGAGCCGCGTGCCGATGGGCCTGTCCTCGGCCCTGCCCTACAAGAACGGCTTCGGGACCTACAAGAGCCCGCGCATGGAAGCGCGCTATCCGGGGATCAATTTCAGCCAGTTCTCCGGCGCCGAGATGATCGCCAAGAAGTACGACCTGTCCCGGGCCGAGCTCGACGCCTACGCCCTGTCCAGCCACCAGCGCGCCATCGCCGCGACCAATGGCGGCAAGTTCGCCGCCGAGATCGTGCCGATCGAGGTGACCCTGCCGGACGGCGCGACCGAAACCCACGACAAGGACGAAGGCATCCGTTGGGACGCCTCGCTGGAGTCGATCGGCTCGGTGAAGCTGCTGACGGAAGACGGCCGCCTGACCGCCGCCACCTCCAGCCAGATCTGCGACGGCGCGGCCGGCGTGATGATCGTCAACGAACGCGGCCTAAAGGCCTTGGGCGTGAAGCCGCTGGCGCGGATCCACAGCATGACCGTGATCGGCCACGATCCGGTGATCATGCTGGAAGCGCCGATCCCCGCCACCCTGAAGGCGCTGGACCGCGCTGGCCTGAAGATCGGCGACATCGACCTCTATGAGGTCAACGAGGCCTTCGCCTCGGTGCCGACGGCCTGGCTGCAGGTCACCGGCGGCGACCCCGCCAAGTTGAACGTCAACGGCGGCGCCATCGCCCTGGGCCACCCGCTGGGCGGCTCGGGCGCCAAGCTGATGACGACACTGGTCCATGCGATGCAGGACCGCGGCGCGCGCTATGGCCTGCAGACCATGTGCGAGGGCGGCGGGCTGGCCAATGTGACGATCATCGAGAGACTGTAGCTCTTCTCCCGCAACGGGAGACGGCGCTACAGTTGTCGTTATCGTCTTACGGCAAATTAACTCAGCGACCCGGGGTTTGTCGGCTAGAAGGCCGTCGGGCTCAACTGCTGCTGGGGAATTTTCGTGCGTAATGGGATCAATGGGCGCCGCCCGACTGTGAGCGCGCTGGTCTTGGTCCTGGGCGTGAGCGCCCTTGCGCTCGCCGGCTGCGGGAAGAAGCCCGAGAAGAAGACGCGGGCCGCGCCCAGCGCTTCGGCGACCGTCAGCGTCGCCACCGTCTCCAGCCAGCCGATCGCCCGCCAGATCAACGCCACGGGCACGATCTCGCCGTGGGAAGAGGTGCCGGTCGGCGCCGAGACCGGCGGCTTGACCGCCGTTTCCGTCAATGCCGAGGAAGGCCAGACCGTCAAGGCCGGCCAGATCTTGGTCCAGCTGAACAGCACCCTGATCAGCGCCCAGCTGCGCCAGCAGGACGCCAGCGTCGCCAGCGCCAAGGCCACCCTGGCCGAGGCGAGCGCCGCCCTGAACCGCGCCAAGGAGCTGCAGGCCAAGGGCTACCTCAGCCAAGCCGGCCTGGACACCGCCACCGCCCGCCAGGGCACCTCGGCCGCCAACCTGGCCGCCGCCCAAGCCGCGCGCGGCGAGACCGCGGCTCGCGTCGCCCAGACCTCGATCCGCGCGCCGGTCGGCGGTCTGATCAGCCGTCGCAGCGTCACCAAGGGCCAGATCGTCACCTCCGGTTCGGAGCTGTTCCGCATCGTCCGCGACAGCCGCCTGGAGCTGGACGCCGACATCCCCGAGAGCGATCTGGGCGCGGTGAAGGCCGGCATGTCGGCCAAGGTCTATTCCGACAAGGTCGGCGAGATGACCGGCCGCGTCCGCATCGTCACCTCGGAAGTCAACGCCCAGACCCGCATCGGCACGGCGCGTGTCGCTTTGTCGTCGATGGGCGGCTTCCGTCCGGGCATGTTCGCCCGCGCCACGATCGACGCCGGCGACCAGCCCGCCCTGGTCGTGCCGTCGGCCTCGGTGCTGTATCGCGAGAACCGCCCCGGCGTGTTCGTGATCGACGCCGGCAAGCGGGTCCACTTCCGCCGCATCGCCATCCTGGCCACGACGGGCGACCGCGTCGCCGCCACCGGCGTGAACGCCGGCGAGCAGGTGGTGGTCGAGGGCGCGGGCTTCCTGGGCGAGGGCGACCTGGTCCGCGTCGGCGCCGCCATCAAGACCGCGCGCTGAGGACGACAGACCGATGCGCAACATCTCGTCCTGGGCGATCAAGAACCCGATCCCCGTCATCATGCTGTTCGTGCTGCTCTGCTTTGCCGGCCTGGTCGGCTTCAAGAGCATGCGGATCAACAACAACCCCGACGTCGACCTGCCGTTCGTCGTCGTCACGGCCGTGCGCCCCGGCGCCGCGCCGCAGGAGCTCGAGACCCAGGTCACTCGCCTGATCGAGGATTCGATCGCGGGCCTGGGACAGGTCCGCCACATCAACTCCACCGTCGTCGACGGCGCCTCGACCACCTTCATCGAGTTCGAACTCGGCGTAGACCACGAGCGCGTCACCAACGATGTGCGCAACGCCATGTCCAACCTGCGCGGCTCGCTGCCCCAGGACATGCAGGAACCCACGGTCACCCGCGTCGACGTCTCCGGCGGCGGCCTGATCACCTATGTGGTCAAGGCCCCGACCCTCACGCCTGAACAGCGCAGCTGGTTCGTCGACAACGACGTCAGCCGCGCCCTGCTGGCCATCAAGGGCGTGCGAGAAGTCAATCGCCAGGGCGGCGTCAGCCGCGAGATCGAGATCGCGCTGGATCCCGACCGCCTGGCTGCGCGCGGCGTCACCGCCGCCGCCGTCAGCCAGGCTCTGGTGTCCTCGAACGCCGACCTTCCCGGCGGCCGCGTGACCATCTCGGGCGCCGAGCGCGCCATCCGCACCCTGGGCGCGGCCGGTTCGGTCGAGCAGCTGCGCGAGACCCGCGTACCCGTCTCCAGCGGCGGCACCGTGCGCCTGGCCGACCTCGGCACGATCACCGACCACTGGGCCGAGCCCCGCTCGCGCGCCCGCTACGACGGCCAGGAGGTCGTGACCTTCAACATGGTCCGCGGCCGTGGCGCTTCGGAGGTGCAGACCGCGCAGAAGATCCGCAAGGCCATCGAGAAGCTCGACAAGGATCACCCCGAACTGCAGATCGAGGAGATCACCTCGAACGTGAAGTACATCGAGGAGAGCTACGTCGCCTCGATGGAAGCCCTGGTGGTCGGCGCCATCCTGGCGGTGCTGGTCGTGCTGCTGTTCCTGCGCGACTGGCGCGCGACGCTGCTGGCGGCCGTGGCGATCCCGATGTCGCTGTTCCCGACCTTCGCCATCCTGGCGCCGATGAACCAGTCGCTGAACGGCATCACGCTGCTGGCGCTGTCGCTGACCGTCGGCATCCTGGTCGACGACGCCATCGTCGAGATCGAGAACATCGTCCGCCACATGCGCGGCGGCAAAAGCCCCTATGCGGCGGCCATGGAGGCGGCCGACGAGATCGGCCTGGCCGTCGTGGCCACCACCTTCACCATCGTGGCGGTGTTCGCGCCGGTCGGCTTCATGCCCGGCATCATCGGCCAGTTCTTCAAGGCCTTCGCCCTGGCCGCCTGTATCTCGGTGCTGTTCTCGCTGGTGGTCGCCCGCCTGCTGACGCCGCTGATGGGCGCCTACATGCTGAAGGCGGACGACAAGCACGAGGACAAGGACCCGGCGTGGATGGGTCCGTACCTGATGACCCTGAACTGGGGCCTGCGCAACCGCTGGAAGGTCCTGTGGATGGGCCTGCCGATGTTCGCCTTCTCGATCTTCCTGGCCACCCGCCTGCCGTTCGAGTTCCAGCCCCAGGTCGACCGCGGCCGGGCCGAGTTCTCGGTCGAGCTGCCGCCCGGCGCCACCCTGGACGAGACCGACGCCATCACCCAGCGCGTGACCCGCGAGCTCCTGGCCCGCAAGGAGGTGGTCAGCGTCTATGCCGCCGTCGGCAGCAACAGCGCCGTCAACAAGGCCTCGCTGACCGCAGACCTGACCGACAAGAAGACCCGCATCAGCCAGAAGGTGTTCAGCCGCCAGATGGTCGACCAGTTCGCCGCCATCCCCGGCGCGCGGATCGGCTCGGGCAGCAACAATGGCGGCGGCCCGTCGAACGGCGGCAGCTATACGCTCAGCCTGGTCAGCGACAACGGTCCGGCCCTGGAAGCCGCGGCCCGCAAGGTCGAGGCCGAGATGCGCTCGGTCCCGGGCCTGGCCCACGTGGTCAACACCGCCTCGATCGCCCGTCCCGAGATCGTCGTCACGCCCAAGCCCGACCAGGCCGCCCGCGCCGGCGTCTCGGCCGGCGCGATCAGCCAGGCCGTGCGCGTCGCCACCATCGGCGACGTCGACCAGAATCTGCCCAAGTACAATCTGGGCGACCGCCAGGTGCCGATCCGCCTGCGCCTGAACTCCAGCGCCCGCGAGGACATCGCCGTCCTGCAGACGCTGCAGGTGCCGTCGGCCAATGGTCCCGTGCCGCTGAACGCGGTGGCGGACGTGCGCTTCGGCGCCGGCCCCTCACAGGTCGACCGCCGCGACCGCTCGCGCGTGGCCACGATCACGGCCGAACTCGACGGCATCGTCATCGGCGAGGCCCAGAAGCGCGTCCACGCCCTCGCCTCGGTCAAGAACCTGCCCAACGGGGTCAAGGAAGTGGCCGCCGGCGACGCCGAGTTCATCCAGGAGATGGTCACCGGCTTCCTGGGCGCGCTGATCACCGGCATCCTCCTGATGTACGTCGTGCTGGTGCTGCTGTTCCGCAGCTTCGCCCACCCGATCACCATCATGGTGGCCCTGCCGCTCGCCATCGGCGGCGCCTTCGGCCTGCTGGTCCTGGCCCACTCCAGCTTCTCGATCTCGACCCTGATCGGGATCCTGATGCTGATGGGCATCGCGGCCAAGAACTCGATCCTGCTGGTCGAGTACGCGATCATGGCCATGAAGGAGCACGGGTTGGACAAGCGGACGGCGATCATCGACGCCGCCCACAAGCGGGCCCGGCCGATCCTGATGACCACCGTGGCCATGGGCGCGGGCATGCTGCCCACGGCTATCGGTCTGGGCGCCGAAGTCGAGTTCCGGGCCCCTATGGCCATCGCGGTCATCGGCGGCCTGATCACCTCGACCCTGCTCTCGCTGCTCTACATCCCGGTGGTGTTCATCCTGATGGACGGCCTGACCGTCCGCTCAGGCAAGCTGATGCGCCGCGTCTTCGGCGGCCACCACCACGTGGCGGCGACGAAGCCGACGGCGGAGTAACCAAAATCCGATCTTCCCGGCGAACGCCGGGACCCAGATCCATCAAGGGCGGTTGGGGCTTTCGCGCCAACCGCCCTTTCCATGTCTGAAGCGTTGGTGGGTTCGATCTGGGCCCCGGCGTTCGCCGGGGAAATCGGGTGTTGGACTGATCAGGCCTTCAGCGCCTGAGCCACCACCGGCGCCAGGCGATCGGCGATGATCCGCGCCCCGTCGGCGTTCGGATGGATCCCGTCGCGCTGCATGTAGCGGGCGACCCCGATCACCCCCGTCAGGAAGTCGGGCGCGTAGAACACGCCCTGCTCCTTGGCCAAGTCCGGATAGAGCTGCGTGAAGCGGCGGGCGTACTCGACGCCCAGCAGGCCCGGCGCGCGCACCCCGGCCAGCACCACGCGGATGTTCTTCGACTTCAGGTGCTGGACGATGGCCCGCAGGTTGGCCTTGGTCATCGACGGGTCGACGCCGAGCAAGAGGTCGTTGCCGCCCAGCGCCACCACGCAGACGGCGCTGTCGGCCGGCACGCGGTCGACGCGGGCCAGGCCATTGGCGCTGGTGTCGCCCAAGACGCCCATGTTCCGCACCCGCGACGGCGCCCCCATCCGCTCCAGCGCCGCTTGCAGCCGCGCGGGCATCGAGAGGTCCTGCGCCAAACCGAGGCCCGCCGTGATCGAGTCGCCCAGCACCGTCACCACCGGCGGAGGCGGCTGCGGCGGGGCAGGCCTCGGCTTCCGCGAAGCCGCCATCATCGGCAGCCCCGCGAGACCCGCCAGCAGCGCGCGTCGATCGAAAGCAGTGGACGGGAACTTCACCATGGTCGAACCGTATCAATAACCAGAACAGATCAAAGGCCCTGCGCGTTGAACGCAGGCTGAAGAGGGAAGCGTTCAATGCACCGTCGGTTTCGCGAAATCTTGATCATCGGCGTGGCGCTGACCGCCCTCGCGGCCTGCGGCCAGAGCAACGGCCAGCAGAACAGCGCCGTGGGCTACGGCGCCAATCCGCAATTGCCCAAGCCCAGCAAGAGCCTGCTGCCGACCGTGAAGGTCTCCGACGTGGTCGGCTGGCCGGCGGGCGTCACGCCCCGCGCCCCGGCCGGCTTCCGCGTGCAGCCGTTCGCCCAGGGCCTGGACCATCCGCGCTGGCTGCTGGTCCTGCCCAACGGCGACGTGCTGGTGGCCGAGAGCAACAAGCCCGCCAGCAACGACAAGCCCAAGGGCATCAAGGGCTTCTTCGAGAGCAAGCTGATGAAGAAGGCCGGGGCTGGCGTGCCCAGCGCCGACCGCATCACCCTCCTGCGCGACGCCGACCACGACGGCGTGGCTGAGATGAAGGTCCCGTTCCTGACCGGCCTGCACTCGCCGTTCGGCATGGCCTTGGTCGGCGACACCCTCTACGTGGCCAATGCCGACGCCATCGTCGCCTTCCCCTACACGACCGGGGTGACCCGCATCTGGGCCACGCCGCGCAAGGTCGCCGACCTGCCGGGCGGGCCGATCAACCACCACTGGACCAAGAACATCATCGCCAGCCCGGACGGCAAGCTGCTGTACGCGACCGTCGGCTCCAACAGCAATGTCGGCGAGAACGGCCTGGAGAACGAGACCAACCGCGCCGCCATCCTGCAGGTCGACCCGGCCACCGGCTATTCGCGCGTGTTCGCCTCGGGCCTGCGCAACCCCAACGGCATGGGCTGGAACCCGGTCAATGGCGAGCTTTGGACCAGCGTCAACGAGCGCGACGAGCTGGGCAACGACTTGGTGCCCGACTACATGACCTCGGTCCGCGAGGGCGGCTTCTACGGCTGGCCCTACAGCTATTTCGGCCGCCACGTCGACAAGCGCATCAAGGACAAGGACCGCCGCCCCGACCTCGTCGAGCGCGCCAGCGTCCCCGACTACGCCCTGGGCGCCCACACCGCCTCGCTGGGCCTGACCTTCTACACCGGCGCCAGCTTCCCCGCGCACTACAAGGACGGGGTGTTCATCGGCCAGCACGGCTCGTGGAACCGCAATCCTCAGGCAGGCTACAAGGTGATCTTTGTGCCGTTCGCGGGCGGCAAGCCGGCCGGCGGCGTCGAGGACTTCCTGACCGGCTTCCTGGATGGCCAGGGCAAGGCGCAGGGTCGCCCCGTGGGGGTGACGGTCGACAGTTCCGGCGCCCTGCTGGTGGCCGATGATGTCGGCAACGCGGTCTGGCGGGTCAGCCCGGCGAAATAGCGGGTGGACGCTCGCGCCCAGATCACCGCAGACGGCGTCGAGACCCACGACGGCCACGCCGGTCCCGTTCCCTGGTGGAGCTTCACGAAGACGGTGCTGGCCATCGCCGCCGTGCGGCTGGTCGAGGCCGGGCGGCTGTCGCTGCACGACCTCCTGCCGGGCAAGCCCTACAGCCTGGCCCAATTGCTGAAGCACGAGGCGGGCCTGCCGGACTATGGCGGCCTCAAGCGGTATCACGACGATGTCGCGGCCGGGGTTGCGCCCTGGCCGGCCGAACGTCTGCTGGCCGAAGCTGAGGCCGACCGCTTGCGCTACCTGCCGGGCGAAGACTGGGACTATTCCAACATCGGCTATCGCGAGGTCGGCCTGCTGATCGTCGGGGCCTCGGGCTTGCCGCTGGGAGAGGCCCTGGAGCAGCTGGTCTTCGCCCCCGCCGGCGTGAGCGGCCCGCGCCTGGCGCTGACCCGCGAAGATCTGGCCGGCGTCGCCATGGGCGGCGCGCCGGACTACCACCCTGGCTGGGTCTATCACGGCCTGGTGGTCGGCGCGGTTCTGGACGCCGCAAGGGTGCTGAGGGCGTTGGTCGAGGGCCGCCTCGTCCGCTTCGAGACGATGCTGGAACGCCGCGCCCTGCCGCAGCATCGCAGCGATCTGCATCGCGACCCGGCCTATGGCCTGGGCCTGATGCTGTCGGCGACCGACCCGCTGGCCCGCCCGCTGGGCCATACCGGCGGCGGACCGGGCAGCAGCTTCGCGGCGTACATGCAGGGCGGCCGGGTCGTGGCGGTGTGGGCGGATGAAGCGTCCGGACTGGACGCCACGACGGAAGCGTTCAAGGCGCTCACCTGAAGAAGCGCCCCCTCCCTAAAGGAGAGGAGTTTCGGGCTCCGCTTCCGCCCCCTTCACCATCAGCTCCAGCCCACGCTCGAACAGCCCAACGTGGCCGCTCGTGCGGTAATAGGCGATGGCCTCGGACAGCACCGGATAGGCCTTCGAGGCCTCATCCAGCCGCGCCTGCTCCACCGAACCCTCGATCGGCGAGGCCTGCTCCTCCAGCACGCAGCCGACCACGTAGCGGCCGACGGCGACGAACAGCTGCATGGCCTGGCCGGGCGTGAAGCCGGCCGCGACCAGGAAGGCCGCCTGGGTCTCGACGTGGGCCAGGTCGCCCGGATCGGCCTCGGTGCCGGCATGGACCCGCGCGCCGTCGCGATAGCTGAGCAGCGCCGCGCGGAAGCTGCGGCCGTTGCGGCGCAGGAAGTCCTGCCAGGTCTCACCATCCCTCGGCACGCGGGCCTCGTGCGCCCGGGCCAGGATCTCGCCGTTCATGGCGTCCAGCAGGGCGCGCTTGTTCTTGAAGTGCCAATAAAGGGCCGGCTGCTGCACGCCCAAGCGCTGGGCGATGGCGCGCGTCGACAGGGCGTCGATCCCGACCTCGTTCAGCACCTCCAGCGCTATGTCGAGGATGCGCTGGCGATCGACCTTCATGGAGCTCCCATCTGAATCATCTTGACCCGGCGGCCAATCCGGACTTTATCGCCGATAAAGGAATTTATCGATGATAAAGTTTGAACGATCGAAAGCGGCCTTCGGTCTGATCCTGGCGACGGTGGCGCTGGACGCCGTGGGCATCGGCCTGGTCATGCCGATCATTCCGCGCCTGCTGCGCGAGGTCGGGCATACCGGCGACCTGGGCTGGCGGTTCGGGGCGTTCCTGGGCCTGTACGCCCTGATGCAGTTCCTGTGCGCGCCGGTGCTGGGCGCGATCAGCGACAAGTTCGGCCGCCGGCCGGTGCTGCTGGTCTCGCTGGCTGGCGCGGCGATCGACTATGTGTTCATGGCCCTGGCGCCGTCACTAGCCTGGCTGTTCGTCGGCCGCGCCATCGCCGGGATCACCGGGGCCAACATGGCCGTCGCCCAGGCCTATATCGCCGATATCACCCCCGAGGCGCAGCGCACCCGCCGCTTTGGCCTGTTCAGCGCCATGTTCGGGGTCGGCTTCATCTTGGGCCCGGTGCTGGGTGGCTTCCTGGGCGAAGCCTGGACCCGCGCGCCGTTCCTGGCCGCCGCCGCGCTGAACGGCGTCAACTTCCTGATGGCCGTCTTCGTGCTGCCGGAGTCGCACAAGACCTTGGCCGAGACCCGCCACAAGCCCTTCGACCGCGCGGCTTTCAACCCGTTCGCCTCGCTGCGCTGGGCCACCGCCTTTCCGGCCCTGCTGCCGCTGATGGCCGCGTTCGTCATCCTGGCCGTTGTCGGCGAGGTCGGCGGCACGATCTGGGTGCTGTACGGCGAGGACAAGTTCCACTGGGATCCGTGGACGGTCGGCTTCTCGCTGGCCGGTTTCGGCGTGTTCACCGCCCTGTCCCAGGCCTTCGTGGCCGGCCCGGTCGCCGAGCGGTTCGGCGAGCGCAGGACTCTGGCCATCGCCATCGTCTGCGACGCCTTCGCCTATGTCGCCATCGCCCTGGCGACCAAGGGCTGGATGGCGTTCGCGCTGTTGCCGTTCTTCTGCCTGGGCGGCATCGGCCATGCGGCGATCGCCTCGCTGCTGTCGGCCCAGGTCGGCGAGGACCAGCAGGGGCGGCTACAGGGCGTGATGGCCAGCCTGGCGAGTCTGGCCTCGGTCATCGGTCCGGTCGTCATCGCCCAGGTCTATTTCGCCAGCCGTGGCGTCTTCCCGGGCCTCATCTGGACGGTCGGCGCGGTGTTGGGCCTGATCTGCCTGCCGATCCTTCTGAGAGGCCCCAAAGGGAAACTTGCACAACAGGACTGACCAGATCTAGGGTCACTCCCAAAGCGGAGGAAGCCCATGAAAGTCGATCGCCTGCCCAAGGTGCGCACCTCGCTGTCGCCGACCAACCACCCGTACATGACCGGCGCCTGGACGCCGCTGCACGAGGAGGTCAACGCGTGGGACCTGGAGGTGCTGGAAGGCGCCATTCCCGCCGACCTCGACGGGGTCTATCTGCGCAACACCGAGAACCCGGTGCACGATCCGGTCGGCCGCTATCACCCGTTCGACGGCGACGGCATGGTGCACGCGATCGAGTTCAAGGGCGGCGAGGCGACCTACCGCAACCGCTTCATCCGTACACGGTGTTTCGAGGCGGAGCAGGAAGCCGGCGAGGGCCTGTGGGGCGGGCTAATGGACGGTCCGGGGACCTCCAAGCTGCCCGGCTTCGGCGCCCATGGCGGCCTGAAGGACACCGCCAGCACCGACATCGTCGTCCACAACGGCGAGGCCATCGCCACCTTCTACCAGTGCGGCGAGGCCTATCGGCTGGATCCCCTGACGCTGGAGAACCTGGGCGTCGCGGCCTGGGCGCCGCTGGAGGGCGTCTCGGCCCACCCCAAGGTCGACGAGGCCACGGGCGAGCTGATGTTCTTCAACTACTCCAAGACCTGGCCCTACATGCACTACGGCGTGGTCGATTCCGCCGGCAAGCGCAGCGTCTATCAAGGTGTGCCCCTGCCCGGCCCGCGCCTGCCGCACGACATGGCCTTCTCGTCGAAATACGCGATCCTCAACGACCTGCCGGTGTTCTGGGACCAGGACCTGATGGCCAAGGGCATCCACGCCGTGCGCCAGCACAAGGGCCTGCCGTCGCGCTTTGCTTTGGTGCCGCGCGAGGGCGGCGAACCCCGCTGGTTCGAGGCCGAGCCGACCTACGTCCTGCACTGGCTCAATGCGTATGAGGACGGCGACGAGGTGGTGCTGGACGGCTACTTCCAGGAGAACCCGATCCCGCGCCCGCTGGAGACCGCGCCGGACGGCCACAACCACCTGATGGCCTATCTGGACGAGCACAGCTTCCGCTCCAAGCTGCACCGCTGGCGCTTCAACCTGAAGACCGGCGAGACGACCGAGAAGCACCTGGACGACCGGGTGCTGGAGTTCGGCATGTTCAACCAGAAATACGCCGGCAAGCCGTACCGCTACGCCTATTCGACGACGAGCAAGCCGGGCTGGTTCCTGTTCAACGGCTTCGTGAAGCACGACCTGGAGACGGGCGAGAGCTGGTCGATCGAACTGCCCGAAGGCCGCTACGCCAGCGAGGCCCCGTTCGCGCCCAAGATCGGCGCGGTCGACGAGGACGACGGCTATCTGATCAGCTTCCTGATCGACGAGAACAAGGGAACCTCGGAGTGCGCGATCATCGACGCCAAGCGCTTCGAGATCGTCTGCCGGGTGGCCCTGCCGCACAAGCTGAGCAGCGGCACGCACAGCGTCTGGGCCGGGCGGGAGATGCTCAAGGCCTGACCCTCCTTTATGGTTAATCGGGTTTTTACCATGCCGCTCTAGGGTGCCGACCATGCGCCGCGCCCTGCTCGCCCTGCTGATCTTCGCCGTCACCGGTCCGGCCCTCGCCGCCCCGGCGGCCAAGGTCGTGCCGAAGCCCAAGCCGGTGGTCGTCGCCTCGCAAGCGCCGCTGAACACCCAGAACTACGTCCTGCCGCCGCCGATCCCGCTGGCCTCGACGCGGCCGGGCGGCGACGCCGGGCAGTGCCGGGCCTCGTGCGCCAAGCAGCTCTATTTCTGCGGCGTCGACAGTGAGGACGGCAGCTGCGGCAGCCTGTTCGCGCAATGCAGCGCCTCGTGCACGGCGACCTACTCCCAGCCGCGCTTCCTGGGGCGCTGATTGGGCCGCTGACCTAAGGGCGACTTGCCGCCTCGCATAACGCTGATACGCTCCTGAACAACGATAAGTCAGGAGGGTGGAATGTCCGCGAAACTCCCCAAGGCGTGCGTCATCGGCGCCGGCTGCAGCGGCTTCACCACGATCAAGCGGCTGAAGGACTACGGCGTCCCCTACGACTGCTTCGAGATGTCCGACGAGATCGGGGGCAACTGGTACTTCAAGAACCCCAACGGGCTGTCGGCCTGTTACGAGAGCCTGCACATCGACACGTCCAAGTGGCGGCTGGCCTTCGAGGACTTTCCAGTACCGAAGGACTGGCCGGACTTCCCGCACCACGCGCAGCTCTTTCAGTACTTCAAGGACTATGTCGACCACTTCGGCCTGCGCGAGACGATCACCTTCAACACCCGGGTCGAAAGCGCCCGGCGCACCGACGAGGGCCTGTGGTCGGTGACGCTGTCGACCGGCGAAACGCGGCTATACGACGTGCTCTTCGTCTGCAACGGCCACCACTGGGACCCGCGCGTGCCGGAATATCCGGGCGAGTTCGATGGGCCGGCCTTTCATGCCCACGCCTATTCCGATCCGTTCGATCCGGTCGACATGCGCGGCAAAAACGTCGTGGTGGTTGGCATGGGCAACTCGGCCATGGACATCGCCAGCGAGCTCTCGCAGCGGCCGATCGCCAAGAACCTCTGGGTTTCGGCGCGGCGTGGGGTGTGGGTGTTCCCGAAGTACCTGAACGGCAAGCCGGCCGACAAATCCGCCATGCCAGCCTGGATGCCCAAGGCGCTGGGCCTGAAGCTGGCCCGCTCGGTGATCAAGAAGACCATCGGCAGGATGGAGGACTACGGCCTGCCCAAGCCCGACCATGAGCCGCTGGAGGCGCACCCCTCGGTCTCGGGCGAATTCCTGACCCGCGCCGGCTGCGGCGACATCAAGTTCAAGCCGGCGATCAAGGCGCTGGAGGGCAAGCGCGTCCGCTTCGCCGACGACACCGTCGAGGACGTCGACGCCATCGTCTTCGCCACGGGCTACAAGATCAGCTTCCCGTTCTTCGACGACCCCGCCCTGCTGCCGGGCGCCGACCACCGCTTCCCGCTGTTCAAGCGGATGATGAAGCCGGGGGTGCCGAACCTGTTCTTCATGGGCTTGGCCCAGCCGCTGCCGACCCTGGTGAACTTCGCCGAGCAGCAGGCCAAGCTGGCGGCGGGGTATCTGGCGGGGCATTACGCCCTGCCGTCGGAAGCCGAGATGGCGCGGATCACCGCCAAGGACGAGGAACGCCACACGGGCCAGTTCTACGACTCCGCCCGCCACACCATCCAGGTCGACTTCAACGTCTACTGCGCCGACCTGAAGAAGGAGATCGCCAAGGGCGAGGCGCGGGCGAAAGCGGCTGGCGGACGGTTGCCAGTCGACGCCCTGGCTGAGATCAAGACGGAGCCGCTGCTGGCCTCCTGACGGATTCGCGATGCCCAAGATCACCTTCGACAAGGACACCCGCGCCAAGCTGTCGGGCGCGCTGTCCGACTATCTGCGGACCGAGCTCGATCTGGAGGTGAAGGGCTTCGACGCCGAGTTCCTGCTCGACTTCATCGGCGAGACCCTGGGACCGCACTACTACAACCAGGGCCTCCAGGACGCCCAGGAGCTGTTCCGAACCAAGTTCGAGGCGGTGCTGGAGGCGGTCTACGAGATCGAGCAGCCGATCAAGACCTGACTTCCCCTCGCGTAAACATTGACGCCCACCGCCAGCGGCGCATGCTTCCTGAACAACGATAAGTCGCCGGCTCCCTCCTTGGGTTTGGCCCCGCGACGGGAGGAAGCTCGATGGCCGACGGTTCGACCGCCCGCGCCCTGCCCAAGGTCTGCGTCATCGGCGCGGGCTCGTCGGGGATCGCGACCTGCAAGCAGTTCTACGAGGCGGGGATCCCGTTCGACTGCTTCGAGGCCTCGGACCGGGTCGGCGGCAACTGGGTGTTCCAGAACACCAACGGCATGAGCAGCGCCTACCGCTCGCTGCACATCAACACCAGCCGCGACAAGATGGCCTATTCGGACTTCCCGATGCCGGCCGACTATCCGGACTATCCCCACCACAGCCATATCGCGACGTACTTCGACAGTTATGTCGACCACTTCGGCTTCCGTGATCGGATCACCTTCCAGTGCGCGGTGACCTGGGCCAAGCGGCGTGACGACGGCCTGTGGGAGATCACGCTGGAGACCGGCGAGAAGCGGCTCTACGACGCCCTCTGCGTCGCCAACGGCCACCACTGGGATCCGCGCTGGCCCGAGCCCAAGCCGCCTGGCCAGTTCACTGGGCTGGAGATGCACAGCCACTATTACATCGACCCGGCCACACCCTACGACCTGCGCGGCAAGAAGGTGGTCATCGTCGGCTTCGGCAATTCGGCCCTGGACCTGGCCTGCGAGCTGGGCCGGCGGGAGAATACCGACGGGGTCTATCTGTCGGTGCGCCGCGGCTACTGGGTGGTGCCGCGCTATTTCGGCTCGGACGTGCTGGACTTCTTCAACAACCACCCCAGCCAGGACCCGCCGCTGATGTCGCGGATCCTGCCCGGCAAGATGGTCGCCAAGGCCATCGAGAAGAAGATCGCCGCCGTCCACGGCCGGCCCGAGGACCACGGCCTGCCCAAGCCCGACCACGACTTCGGGGCGTCACACCCGGCCATCAGCCACGAACTCTACAACCGCATCGGCTCGGGCGACGTGACCATCAAGCCCGATATCGAGCGGTTTGACGGCCGGCAGGTGTTCTTCAAGGACGGGACCTCGGTCGAGGCCGACGCCGTCATCTGGTGCACCGGCTACAAGATCACCTTCCCGTTCTTCGACAAGCTGACCATCGACGCGCCCGACAACGACATCGCCCTGTGGAAACGGATGGTCGATCCGAGGTTCGACAACCTCTTCATGGTCGCCCTGGTCCAGCCGCTGTGCGCGATGATGCCGATCGCCGAGGAGCAGTCGAAGCTGATCGCCGCCTACCTGACCGGCCGCTACGCCATGCCCGATCCCTCGACCATGGCCGCCGAGCGCGACGCCATGCACCAGGGGGTGAAGGCGCACTATGTCGCCTCGGCCCGGCACACGATCCAGATCAACTGCGGAGAGTACGCCTTTGATCTGCGCAAGGAGCTGAAGCGCGGGACCAAGCGCGCCAAGGCGGCCGGTAATCCCCTGCCGATTCAACCGCGAGCCGCGAAGGTCTTGCCTCTTGCCGCAGAGTAAGGCTGTGATCGTGACGGGGCGTCACGAACGCCCCGCTCTTGAGTCGCGCTCCATGTCGAACATCGCCTACTTCCCCAAGCCCCATGTCGATCAGCGACCGGGCAAGCGGGAACGCACCAAGACCGCCAACCGCCAGGCGATCCTGGACGCCGCGCGCGAGGTGTTCGGCGAGCTGGGCTACGACGCGGCCACGGTGCGCGACATCATCCGCCGCACGGGTTTGGCCTCGGGCACCTTCTACAACTACTACAAGTCCAAGGAGGAGGTGTTCGACGCCCTGGCCGACGACGGCGCGCGCCGCTTCCGGCCACTGCTGCGCGCCGAGTCCGAGAAGGCGACCGACTTCCAGTCGTTCGTGCGCGGCGCGATCCTGGCCTATTTCAATTTCGTGGCCAACGAGCAGGAGAGCTGGCGCATCGACCGCCCGCCCGGCGAGCAGATCCCCCACGCCCGCGCCACGCCCGAGGTCACCGCCGTGTTCGACGAGGTGCGCGAGGCCTTCGCCAAGGTGCTGGAGCACGACCACGCGCCCAAGGTCGACCTCGACTACCTGACCACCGCCTGCATCGCCGTGGCCCGCGAGATCGGCGACAAGATGCTGGAGCGCCGGCCGGTCGATACGGAGGGCGCGGCGGACTTCGCCGTCAAGCTGATCCTGGGCGGGCTGCCGGCCCTGCCAAGACTGTAAGAACAAGAACCAGAACGACAAAGAGAGTGGGGAGTAGAGCATGGCCTCCGACGCCGCCCAGAAGACCATCCTGAAGCTGATCCTGTCGCTGCCCAGCCCCGTCCTGCGGGCGATGTCGGGCGGCGGGGTGGTCTACAAGGGCGGGCGGACCCTGGACCCGCGCTTCCAGTTCTTCGCCAACGCGGCCAAGAAGATGCCGCCGATGACGGCGCTCAGCCCCGCCGAGGCCGTCACCGGCAGCGCCCGTGGCCTGGCCGCCGTGCAGGGTCCGCTGGAGCCGGGCGTGCGCACCGAGAGCCTGTCCATCGAGGGTCCCAACGGCTCGATCCCGGCCCGCGCCTATCGGCCCGACAGCCAGGACAGCTCAGCGCCCCTGATCGTCTACGCCCACATGGGCGGCGGGGTGATCGGGGACCTGGAGACCTGCCACGCCTTCTGCTCGATCCTGGCGCGGATCGCCCGCACGGCGGTGATCTCGGTCGACTACCGCCTGGCCCCGGACCACAAGTTCCCGGCGGGCCTCGAGGACGTCTTGGCCGCCTATCGCTGGGCGCGCGACAACACCGGCCGCTTCGGCGCGGCGGCGGTCCCGCCGGCCATCGGCGGCGACAGCATGGGCGGCAACTTCTCGGCCATCATCGCCCAGGAGATGGCCCGCAAGGGCGAGCCACAGCCGGCGCTGCAGCTGCTGATCTATCCCGCCGTGGACGTGGCCAGCGAGACGCCGTCGATGACGACCTATGCCGACGCCTATCCCCTGACCCGCCAGACCATGGACTGGTTCATGGGCCACTATATGAGCGCCGACGCCGACCCGGCCGATCCGCGCCTGTCGCCCGACAAGACCGCCGACCTCGCCGGCCTGGCCCCGGCGGTGATCGCCACCGCCGGCTTCGACCCGCTGGTCGACCAGGGCGAGGGTTACGCCAAGCGCCTGCAGGCGGCCGGCGTGCCGGTGCTGTACCGCTGCTACGACAGCCTGGCGCACGGGTTCACGGCGTTCACCGGCGCGATCCCGGCGGCGGACGGGGCCTGCCGCGAGATCGCCGGGCTGGTGCGGGAGATGTTCGACAAGCGGTCGGTCTGATGCGCGCCCTCGTCACCGAGGATCTCGCGCCCGACTTCGCCGGCTGCCACGTCCGCGACATCCCCACGCCCTCCCCCGGTCCCGGCGAGGTGCTGGTCCGTATCCGCGCGGCCAGCGTCAACTTCCCCGACCTGCTGATGACGCGCGGCGAGTACCAGTTCAAACCGCCCCTGCCCTTCACGCCTGGCCTGGACATCGCCGGCGAGGTCGCCGCGCTCGGCGAGGGCGTCAGCAACCTGGAGGTCGGCAACGCCGTGGTTGGCGGGGCGCGGCTGGGCGGGTTCGCCGAGTACGCCGTGCTGTCGACCGACGCGCTGAAGCCTAAGCCCGCGCGGCTGTCCTTCGCCGAGGCCGCCGCCTACGGCGCGGCCTATCTCACGGCCTATGTCGCCCTGGTCCGTCGCGCGCGGGTCGAGCCGGGCGAATGGGTGCTGGTCCACGGCGCGGCCGGCGGGGTGGGCCTGGCGGCGGTGGACCTGGCCAAGGCGCTGGGCGCACGGGTGATCGCCGCCTCGGCCTCCGACGACAAGCTGGCGGCCGTGCAGGCGCTCTACGCCCCCGACGCTGTCGTCAACGTCACCAGCGGCTTCCGAGAGCGCGTGAAAGAGATCACCGGCGGTCGCGGCGCCGACGTGATCTACGATCCCGTGGGTGGCGACGTGTTCGACGAGAGCGTCCGCTGCATCGCCTTCGACGGGCGGCTGCTGGTCATCGGCTTCACCTCGGGCCGGATCCCGAACGTCTCGGTCAACATGCCGCTGATCAAGGGCTTCTCGGTCATGGGCGTGCGGGCCGGCGAGTACGGCCGGCAATTCCCGGAGAAGGGCCGCGAGAACGGCGAGGCGATCTGGAAAATGGCCGACGAGGGCGTCATAAGGCCCCACGTCCACACCGAACTGTCGCTGGATCGCTGGCGCGAGGCCTTCGACCTGCTGGCCGAACGCAAGGTGGTGGGCAAGGCGGTGATCGTTCCCTGACACCGTCGGCAAGTGATTGAACCGACTCAGGTTGACATCCCTCGCCCGTTCTTTTATCCACCGCCCCTCACTCGCGGAGCCCTAGGCCTCGCGTCCAACGTTTATGCATTTCGGAGCCACGTCGTGAAGCGCACCTTCCAGCCGTCGAAGCTCGTGCGTGCTCGCCGTCACGGCTACCGCGCGCGTATGGCCACCAAGAACGGTCAAAAGATCGTCGCGCGTCGCCGCGCCAAGGGCCGCAAGCGCCTGACCGCCTAATTCTCTTCCTCCTCCGGGAGGTTAGACGATGATCAAAGCCGCCTTTTCCACAGACCTGGTTTCAGGTTCTCGCCGGAAAGGCGGCTTTTTTCATGGCTGATCCCAAGCCAGATCTAAAGTTCGAGCGGCTGCGCAAGCGCCCCGACTTCCTGCTGGCGGCCAAGGCCCCGGCCCTGTCGCGCGGCGCGGTCTTCATCCAGATGCGCAAGCGCCCCGACGAGGACCCGACGGTGCGGGTCGGCTTCACGGCCACCAAGAAGATCGGCGGGGCCGTCGATCGCAACCGCGCCAAGCGCCGCCTGCGAGAGGCCGCAAGGCTGGTCCTGCCCCTTCATGCACGCCCTTCGCACGACTATGTGTTCATTGCGCGCGGCGGCACGACCGCCCGCGAATGGGGGCGTTTGCTTGACGACGTTAAAACCGCGCTGATAAGCCTCGCCGCCGAGTACGATCGCGGAGGCGGCAAGCCTCCCCGTCCGTCACCTGGCGCACCGTCTAAAGTCGCCTCTTCCCAACACCCCGATCCCACAGTTTCCGGTTAAGCGCTCCATGCAGAACGACAACAAAAACACGCTGATGTTCATCGTCAGCGCGTTCGTGATCCTGATCGGGTACCAGTTCTTCATCCTGGGTCCGCAGCAGAAGCGGGCCGAGATCGAGGCGCGCGCCAAGAAGGCCGCGCAGGTCCAGGCCGCCGCCCAGCCGGGCGTGACCCTGGACGCCAACGGCAATCCGGCCCCGCTGCGCCTGTCGCGCGACGCCGCCAAGGCGCAAAGCCCGCGCATCGTGGTCGACACCCCGGCCCTGTCCGGCTCGATCGCCCTGAAGGGCGGCCGCATCGACGACCTGTTCCTGCGCAAGTACGCCGAGACGATCGACAAGAACTCGCCGCCGGTCGAGCTTTTCCGTCCGGAAGGGGCTGAGCACGCCTGGTTCGCCGATTTCGGCTGGGCCGGCGCCAACCTGCCGGGCCTGCCCGACAGCCGCACCGTCTGGACCGCCGCACCGGGCCAGGTGCTGCGTCCCAACTCGCCCGTCACCCTGACCTATGACAATGGCATGGGCCTGACCTTCACCCGTCTCATCGCGGTCGACGACCAGGCGATGTTCACGGTGACCGACAGCGTCAAGAACAACGGCGCCAACGGCCTGCAGCTGGCCCCCTACGCCACCGTCCAGCGCCAGGGCATCACCGACCACCTGGGCAAGACCCAGATCGTCCACGAAGGCGCCATCGGCGTTCTGGGCTCCGGCAAGGACCAGAAGCTGGAAATGGCCAAGTACCAGAAGTGGAAGAAGGACAAGCCGCTTTCGACCTTCGACTCGGTCGGTGGCTGGACCGGCATCACCGACAAGTACTGGCTGGCGGCCCTGATCCCGAACCAGGACCAGCCCATCAAGGCTCAATACCGCGTCACCCAGGCCTCGGGCACCGACATCTATGACGTCAACTTCGTCGGTCCGACCCAGGCCCTGAACCCGGGCGCGACCCTGACCCAGAAGACCCGCCTGTTCGCCGGCGCCAAGACCGTGCCGCTGCTGCGCAAGTACGAGTACGGCGCGACCCCGGCCCCGGCCATCTGGGAGTTCTGGAGCACCGCCAAGTCGGAAATCCCGCGCTTCGACGACGCCGTCGACTGGGGCATGTTCCGCTTCTTCACGCGCCCGATCTTCAACATCCTGGAGATCTTCTACAAGCTGGTCGGCAACTTCGGCCTGGCCATTATGGCGCTGACCGTCCTGCTCAAGCTCATCCTCTATCCGATGGCGGACAAGAGCTATGAGAGCATGGCCAAGATCAAGAAGATCTCCCCCGAGGTCGAGAAGCTGAAGGCCAAGCACAAGGACGATCCTGCCAAGCAGCAGCAGGAGATGATGGCCCTGTACGCCAAGGAGAAGATCAACCCGATGATGGGCTGCCTGCCCATGTTGATCCAGATCCCGGTCTTCTACTCGCTGTACAAGGTGCTGACCGTCACCATCGAAATGCGCCATGCGCCGTTCTTCGGCTGGATCCACGACCTGTCGTCGCGCGATCCGACGACGATCTTCAACCTGTTCGGCCTGATCCCCTGGGATCCGGCCCACGCCCCGCTGATCGGCGGCATCCTGGCCACCACCCTGCACATCGGCGTCTGGCCGCTGCTGTACGGCTTCACCATGTGGCTGACGACGGCGATGAACCCGCCGGCGGGCGACCCGATGCAGCAGCGGATCTTCCAGCTGTTCCCGATCGTCTTCACCTTCACCCTGTCGCAGTTCGCGGTGGGCCTGGTGATCTACTGGTGCTGGTCCAACATCCTGACCATCATCCAGCAGTACATCATCATGCGCCGCTACAAGGTCGAGAACCCGATCGACAAGATCATCGCTCGCCTGCAGGGCAAGCCCGTTAGCGCGACCTGATGAGCGACGAACCCACCATCACCCCGGACTTCACCGACAAGTCCCAGTTCACCGAAGAGCAGATCGAGACGGCGCGGGTGTTTTTCGCCCAGCCTGTCTCGTTCATGATGGGCGCGGTGCGCATGGACACCATGCCCGCGCCCGACCTGCCGGAAGTGGCCTTCGCCGGCCGCTCCAACGTCGGCAAGTCCAGCCTGATCAACGGCCTGGTCGGCCAGAAGTACCTGGCCCGCGCCTCGAACGAGCCGGGCCGTACGCGGGAGATCAACTTCTTCCTGCTGGCCGAGCAGGTGCGCCTGGTCGACTTGCCCGGCTACGGCTTCGCCCGCGTCTCGCGCTCGATCGCCGACAAGTTCCAGGACCTCGGCCGCGCCTATCTGCGCGGCCGGCCGAACCTGAAGCGCGTCTACGTCCTGATCGACGCCCGTCACGGCCTGAAGAAGGTCGACCTGGAGGCGCTGGACGCTCTGGATACGGCGGCGGTCTCGTACCAGATCGTTCTGACCAAGGCCGACAAGATCAAGCCGCACGAGGTCGACAAGGTCGTCGCCGAGACGTTGAAGGCCATCGCCAAACGCGCCGCCGCCTTCCCGCGCGTGCTGGCCACCTCGTCCGAGAAGGGCCTGGGCATGCCGGAACTGCGCGCTGAAATCGTCCGCCTCTGCATCGACGAGTAAACTTGGCCGTCGAGCTATCCACAGCCTTTCGATCGCCATTAACCTCAAGCTAGGGTTCGCCGCTCAGAACCCCCGCCTTCCCGTTTCCGTAAGAAAAAGTCCGCCGCCCATGACCCGCCACGAACTCAAGACCTGGCCCAAGTACTTCGCCGCCGTGCGCTCGGGCCAGAAGCGCTTCGAGATCCGCCGCAACGACCGTGAGTTCAAGGTCGGCGACATCCTGGTGCTGCGCGAGTTCGATCCGGAAGACGACGCCTATACCGGCCAGGCCGAAGAGCGTCAGATCACCTTCCTGCTGTCGGAAGAGGACTACGGCGTCATCCATGGCTTCGTGGCCATCGGGTTTGGTGAAGTCGCGCCGCATCCGGACGCCGCCGCTGAGGTCACGGCCGACAGCCTGGCCGAATGGCACGAGACCGCCGCCTCCAACGCCGCCCTGCGCGCCCAGGAAGCCCGCAAGGTCTCGGAAGGCTACGCCAAGAGCAATATGAGCGTTGCGGCCGACCGCCACAGCGCCGTGGCCGACCTGGCCGCCGCCGACGCCGGCTTCCACGCCGCCGCGGCCCGGATCGTCCGCAAGGGCTGATCCTGAGCAGCACGCACAGAAAAGGCCGCCGGGGGAAACCCCGGCGGCCTTTTCTTTGATCGGTTGAAGCTTACGCCGCTTCCTTGATCACCGTCGGGAACACGTCGTCCATGCGCAGATAGGTGATCAGGCGGTTTTCCATCGAGATGATCGCCTGGATGTAGCGCAGCTCTTCCACGCCGACGTCCGGGGCCGGCTGCAGGCTGTCGCGCGGCACGGTGAAGGTTTCCGACACGGCGTCGACCAGGATGCCGGCCAGGCGGTCCTGGCACTCGACGACCACGATCACGTGGCGGGTCTCGGGAATGGTGACGCCCAGGCCCAGGCGGTTGCGCAGGTCGATGACCGGCATGATCGCGCCGCGCAGGTTGATGACGCCGCGCATATAGGCCGGGGCGTGCGGGATCGGAGTGGCCGGGGTCCAGCCGCGGATTTCGCGGACCGTCTTCACGTCGATGCAGAATTCCTGCTCGCCGATGCAGAACGAGATCAGTTCCAGCGCGGGCGCGGTGTTGTCGGTCATGGCGGTATCCCCGGGTCGAATGAGCAGGCCCGAAGCGGCGTGTTCGACGCGCTCCCGTGGCTGAATGCCAGAAGAGCCCGAAGCGCCTTTAACAACCGTTAAGGCTGAGCTCGAAGGGGCGCGGTGCAATGTCGCGCCCCCTCATTCTGAGTCAGTGTTCGGCGTCCAGCCCCTCGTCGCCGTCGTCCGACAGGTTGAACTCGTACCAGACGCCGTTCAGCACGCCGAAGGCGACGGCCAGGCCCAGACCCAGGATCCAGGTGAAGTACCACATGCTCAGGCCTCCTCAGTACAGGTCGGGGTTGGTGGCGAGGGCGCCGGTCGTGCTGCGGCCCCACAGGACTTTGTAGACCCAGCTCGTGTAGATCAGGATCAGCGGCAGGAAGACCGCCGTGACGATCAGCATCACGAACAGCGTCAGGTGGGTCGACGAGGCGTTCCACACCGTCAGGCTGGAGCGCGGGTCGTAGCTGCTCGGCAAAATGAACGGGAACATCGACAGGCCGACCGTCGAGACGATCCCGACCGCCGAGGCCGACGAGCCGCTGAACGCCGCCCAAGCCTTGTTGAACCTCAGGCCGTACAGCGCCAGGGCCGCGCCGGCGAAGCCCAGGACTGGCGCGATCATCATCCAGCCATGGCGGCCGTAGTTATCGAGCCAGGCGCCCGGCGCCCGCACCGCGGCGGCGCCCCGCAAAGGGTTCGACGGCCCGGCCGCGTCGGCCAGCCCCTCGATCCGGAAGCCCATGCCGCCGAAGGCGATCCAGAAGCCGCCGGCGGCAAAGAGCACGATGCTGGCCAGGGCGGCGATCTCGCCGAACAGCCGGGCGCGCTCGGTGACCGGCCCCTCCTCGGCCTTGACCGTCAGCCAGGCCGCGCCGTGCAGCACCAGCATGGAGACCGACAGCAGGCCGCACAGCAGGGCGAACGGCGAGAACAGGCCGATGAAGGCGCCCTCGTAGAAGGCCCGCAGGTCGCTATCCAGGCGGAAGGGCGCGCCTTGCAGGACGTTGCCCATGGCCACGCCGAACACCAGCACCGGCACGAAGCCGCCGACGAACAGGCCCCAGTCCCAGAACGCCCGCCACTTCGGATGCGGCCGCTTGGAGCGGTACTTGAAGCTGACCGGCCGCAGGATCATGGCGGCCAGCACCAGGAACATCGCCAGGTAGAAGCCCGAGAAGCTGATGGCGTAGACGAACGGCCAGGCCGCGAAGATCGCGCCGCCGCCCAGGATGAACCACACCTGGTTGCCTTCCCAGGTCGGGCCGACGGTGTTGATGACCATGCGCCGCTCGGCGTCGTCCTTGGCGACGAAGGGCAGCAAGGCCCCCACGCCCATGTCGAAGCCGTCGGTCAGGGTGAAGCCGATCAGCAGAATGCCGACCAAGGCCCACCAGAGGACGCGAAGAGTGGCGTAGTCGATTGGGAGTTCCATCTCGTGATCCTCCTTAAGCCACGGCCGGTTCGGGTTCAGCGGGCGCGCCGTCCGGGACGGGGTCGTGCTGGGCGAACGGGCCTTTCTTGATGGCGCGCAGGATCAGGCCGACCTCGACCACGGCCAGCGCGCCGTACAGCAGGGTGAAGACCGCGATGCTGGTCAGCAGTTGCGGCACGGTGAGGCTGGAGGCGCCCAGGAAGGTCGGCAGCACGCCGTCCACCGCCCAGGGCTGACGCCCCACCTCGGCCAGCACCCAGCCCAGCTCGGTCGAGATCCAGGGCAGCGGAATGGCCGCCACGGCGATCCACAGGAACCACTTGGTGTCGTGCTTGCGCATCGTCACCAGCACGAAGGCCGTGGTGAACATGGCGATCATCAGCATCCCGATCCCGGCCATGATCCGGAAGCTCCAGAACATCACCGGCACATTGGGCACTGCGTCCCAGGCGGTCGTCTTGATCAGCGCGGGCGAGGCCTGGCGCGGATCGGCGACATAGCGCTTCAGCAGCAGGGCGTAGCCCAGGTCGCGGCGGTGCGCCTCGAAGGTCGCCCGCGCGGTCATGTCGTTCGGATTGACCTTCAGCGCCTCGACCGCGCCATAAGCGACGACGCCGCTCTCGATGCGGTCCTCGGCCTTGGCGACCAGCGAGAAGATGCCCTCGACCGGCGTGTCGAAGCTGCGGGTGGCGATCAGGCCCAGCACATAGGGGATCTTGATCTCGTAGTGGGTCTGGCGAGCCTTCAGGTCCGGGATGCCGAAGGCGGTCAGGCCGGCCGGCGCGGGCTCGGTCTCCCACATGGCCTCCAGGGCGGCGAGCTTCATTTTCTGGTTGTCGGTCAGGGCGTAGCCGCTCTCGTCGCCCAGGACGACGACCGACAGCGAGGAGGCCAGGCCAAAGGCCGCCGCCACGGTCATCGACCGCTTGGCCACGCCGATGTGCTTGCCCTTCAGCAGGTACCAGGCCGAGACACCCAGCACGAACACCGAGGCGATGGTGTAGCCGGCGCTGACCGTGTGCACGAACTTGGCCTGGGCCACGGGGTTGAACAGCACGTCGCGGAAGCTGGAGACCTCCATGCGCATGGTGTCGGGATTGAAGGCCGCGCCCATCGGGTTCTGCATCCAGCCGTTGGCGACCAGGATCCACAGCGCCGACAGGTTGGTGCCCAGGGCGACCATGAAGGTCACGAACAGGTGGCCGACGGGCTTGAGCTTGTCCCAGCCAAAGAACATCAGCCCGACGAAGGTGGCCTCCAGGAAGAAGGCCATCAGCCCTTCGATCGCCAGCGGGGCGCCGAAGATGTCGCCGACATAGTGCGAGTAGTAGGACCAGTTCATGCCGAACTGGAATTCCATGGTGATGCCGGTGGCCACGCCCAGGGCGAAATTGATGCCGAACAGCACGCCCCAGAACCGGGTGGTGGTCCGCCAGATCGGCCGCTTGGTCATCACATAGATGCTCTCCATGATGACCAGCATGAAGCTGAGCCCGATGGTGAGCGGCACGAACAGGAAGTGGTACAGGGCGGTCAGCGCAAACTGGAGGCGCGACAGGTCGATGACGGCGGGGTCCATGGACAGCTCCGAGACGAACGGCCGATGATCACGCCGATCGAGGGCTCATCCCTAGACCGCCGCGACCGCCCGGTCCTTGATCAGGATCAAGGCTTGCGGATGAAAGCAGCCTACACTCAACCCATGGGCGCCGGCATAGTACAGATTGATGGTTCCGTTGAACCGAAGACGTGGCTCGATCGCGTGAGCCGCCGAAACGCGCCGGCGGCGGGTCCCGCGCGCGCGTTCGTGCTGCTGGACGGCGTGGCCGCGATCGGCTTCGCCGCGGGCCTGGCGTTCGGGATCGACGCCATCGCCAGCCGGCGCGGGCCGCTGATTCTCAGTCTCTGCCTGCTGGCGATCGTCATGGCCGGCGTGTTGCGCGGGGTCCTGGCGCGCCTGGCCACCGAAGCCGGCGCGCAGGCGGCCGCCGAGGCCAAGGCCGGCGTCCGCGCCGACCTGGCGCGCTCCATATTCGGCGGTCCACGTCGTACGGCCGCTCAAGCCGCCACCGCCCTGGTCGAGGGGGTCGAGGCCCTGGACGGCCACTTCGCTCGCTTCCTGCCCGCGAAGCTGGCCGCCGCCGTGCTGCCACTGGTGATGATCGCCGTCGCCGCGATCGCCAGCCCGATCAGCGCCGCGATCATGCTGGGCACGCTGATCCCCTTCATCATCGCCATGATCCTGGCCGGCACGGCCGCCGCCGCCGAGAGCCGCGCTCAGTTCCTGGCCCTGGAGCGCCTGTCGGGCCTGTTCCTCGACCGCGTCCGCGCCCTGCCGGTGGTGCTGGCCTTCCAGGCCGAAGGGGCGACCACGGCGGCCCTGCGCCGCTCGGCGTCCGACTTGGCCGAGCGCACCATCAAGGTGCTGCGGGTGGCCTTCATCTCGTCGGCGGCGCTGGAGTTCTTCGCGGCCCTGTCTGTGGCGCTGGTGGCGGTCTATTGCGGCTTCAACCTGCTGCGCCTGCTGCCCTTCCCGGTCCCCGAGCAGTTGGACCTGAAGCGCGCCTTCTTCGTCCTGGCCCTGGCGCCCGAGATCTACGCGCCGATGCGCCGCCTCGCCGCCGCCTATCACGACCGCCAGGCGGCGGAGGCGGCGAGCGCGAGCCTCGCAACCTTCGAAGCGCCGGCCGAGAAGCCCGCCGCGACGCCGGGCGAGGCGCCGACCATCCGCTTCGAAGGCGTCACGGTCCACTATCCTGACGCCGACGCGCCGGCCCTCGACGGCTTCGACCTCGTCGCCCAAGCGGGAACCATAACCGCCTTGGTCGGCCCCAGCGGCGCGGGCAAGAGCTCGCTGCTGAACCTGCTGCTGGACCTGGCGCCCCTGACCGCCGGTTGCATCCGGATCGAGGGCGGGAGCGACATCGCCTGGGCAGGACAGTCGCCCCTGATCCTGCCGGCCTCGATCGCCGACAACATCGCCCTGGCTCGCCGCGACGCCAGCCGCGCCGAGATCGAGGCGGCGGCCCGCGCCGTGGGCCTGATCCTCGACCGCCCCGGCGGCCTGGACTTCATGCTCGACGAGCGCGGCAGCGGCCTGTCCGGCGGCGAGCGCCGACGCCTGTCCCTGGCCCGCGCGCTGCTCAAGCCCGCGCCGATCCTGCTGCTGGACGAGCCGACCGCCAATCTGGACGCCGCGGCCGAGGCGCAGCTGCTCAGCGCGATCCGCGCCGCCGCCAAGGGCCGCACGACCCTGATCGCCACCCATTCCGAGGCCGTCGCCGCCCTCGCCGACCAGGTGGTGCGCCTGTGAGCCCGCTCGACACCCTGATCCGCGCCCAGAAGCGCGAGCGCCGCGACGCCCTGCGGCTGGCCATCCTCAGCGCCGTGGTCGTGGGCGGCGCCTCGACGATCCTGCTCGGCCTGTCGGGCTGGTTCATCGTCGCAAGCGCAGCCGCCGGTCTGGCGGGCCTGGCCGTGGCCCATACGTTCAACGTGCTGATCCCCAGCGCCATGATCCGCCTGCTGGCCATCCTGCGCACCGCAGCCCGCTACGGCGAGCGCCTGTCCGGCCACGCCGCCGCCCTGCGCGCCCTGGCCGCCATCCGCCCGGCGGTGTTCGGGAGCCTGGCCGCCGCGCCGCCGGCGCAGTCGCTGACCCTGTCGCGCGGCGAGGCTTCGGCTCGGCTGGTGCAGGACGTCGACGCCATCGAGACCCGCTTCGTCCGCCTTTCGGCTCCGTGGAGCGCCGCCGCCGGCCTGGGCTCGGGCGTGGTGATGGCCGCCCTCGCCGGCTGGCTGCCGGCCGTCGTGATCCTGCTGGCCGCCACCGCCGCGATCCTGATCGCCCGCGCCCTGGCCAAGCGCTTCTCCACCCCTGCCCGCGCCGCCGTCCAGGCCAAGGTCGGGGCGCTGAAGGAGACCACCGCCGCCTTGGTCGCCGCCTCGGCCGAGCTGCGCGCCTACGGCCTGGACGCCTGGGCCGGCGAGACCCTGAATGCCAAGGCCGCCGCGCTCGACGCCGCCCGCCTAGACGCGGCCCGAGCCCAGGGTTTGATCCTGACGAGCCAGGCGGCGATCCTGGGCGCAGCGGTCGCCGCCGCTGTCGCCAGCGCGGCCCCGGCCGGCGCGCCGCTGGCCGCCCTCGCCGGTCTGGCCGCCGCCATGAGCGTCGACGCCCTGGCCGGCCTCGCTCACGCCTTCGACCAGGATGGCGCGGCGCGGGAGGCCCGCGAGCGGCTGGACGCGATCCTGCGGCATCAGCCCAAGCCGACACCGGCGCATGAGGACAGCCCCGCGCTGACGATCCTCGGTCAGACCCTGCTCCCCGGCGAGCGTCTGGCCGTGGTCGGCCCGTCGGGCTGCGGCAAGACCACCGCCATCGAGACCCTACTGGGCCTACGGGGTGAGAGCCCCCCGTCGCGCTCCACCTTCGCCTGGCTGCCGCAGGACGCCGGTCTGATCGCCGGCACGGTGCGCGACAACCTCCGCCTGGCCGCGCCCAAGGCGACCGACGCTGAGCTGTGGGAAGTCCTTGAAGCCGCCGCGCTCGCCGACCGCATCCGCGCCGCGCCGCAGGGCTTGGCCGCCTATCTCGGCGACGACGGCGAGCGCCTGTCGGGCGGCGAGCGCCGGCGGCTGGCCCTGGCGCGAGCCTATCTGCGCGATGCGCCTTGGCTGCTGCTGGACGAGCCGACCGAGGGTTTGGACGCGGCGACGGAGGCGCTGGTGGTGGAGAGATTGCGCGAGCGGCTGAAGCGTACCGGTCAGGGTCTGGTGCTGGTTAGCCACCGCGTAGCGCCGGCGGCGGTGTGTGGGCGGCGCATCGAAATGGCCGCTTCAAACGACGTCATCCCGCGCATTATGCGCGGGATGACGGTGAGGGTTTAGGGCTGAAGCCCCTACTTCATGTTCACCCGGATGTAGGTCACGAACAGCACCACGGCGAACGCCGTGAACGCCGCGATCACCAGACCCAGATACGCCATTTGCCCGCCCGACATCGAAAAGCTCCTCTTTGCTTGGAGCGACGAGCTTCCGGCCTACGCAATGACCCCGCCTTGACCTGGCTCAAAGCCGGCCGGCTATAAGACCTTCAGACTGGGAACACCGATGAAGCCTGCCCGGGGCCTGTCCTCGACCCTGTACAGCGATCCGCATCCGACCGCCTATCTGGCCGCCTTCGCCGCGGTGATGGCGACGGCGGTGGCGCGTCTGTACCTCCCGGCCGACTTCACCGCGCCCTCGTCCTTCCTGCTGTTCGTGCCGGCCGTGCTGGTCAGCGCCGCGCTGGGGGGCCTGGGCCCCGGCGCCTTCGCCACCACGTTCGCCTGGGGCAGCGTCTGGTGGGTGACGCGGGACATTCCGTTCAATCTGGTCAGCGGCCTGTGCGCGGCGATCTTCCTGTCGGTGGGCTTTGGCATGGCCGTCGGCGGCGGCTGGTTCCACGCCGCGCGACGGCGGGCCACCGCGATCAACGACCACCTGCGCTCGATCCTCGACACCGTGCCCGACGGCGTGGTGGTCATCGACCGCGCCGGGCTGATGACCTCGTTCAGCCCCGCCGCCGAGCGGATGTTCGGCTGGAGCACCGACGAGGTCCTGGGCAAGAATGTCCGTATGCTGATGCCCGAGCCGCACGCCGCCGCCCATGACGGCTATATCCAGCGCTACCACCGCACCGGCGACAGGCGGATCATCGGCGTCGGCCGCGTGGTGGTCGGCCAGCGCAAGGACGGCTCGACCTTCCCCATGGAGCTGGCGGTCGGCGAGACCAAGGGGCCGATGCCCTCGTACACCGGCTTCATCCGCGACCTGACCCAGAGCCAGGAGACCGAGACCCGCCTGCAGGAGCTGCAGAACGAGCTGGTCCACGTCTCGCGCCTGACCGCCATGGGCGAGATGGCCTCGACCCTGGCCCACGAGCTGAACCAGCCGCTGTCGGCGATCGCCAACCTGCTGACGGGCTCGCGCCGGCTGATCGACCGGGGCCGCGAGGCCGACCAGGCCAAGGTGCGCGACGCGATCGACCGCGCCGCCGCCCAGGCCCTGCGGGCCGGCGAGGTGATCCACCGCATGCGCGACTTCGTCCGCCGCGGGGCCAGCGAGCGCGACGACGAGAGCCTGTCCAAGCTGATCGAGGAAGCCTCGGCCCTGGCCCTGATCGGCGAGCGCGACCGTCAGGTCGACGTGCGCCTCTCTCTGGATCCCGCCGCCGACGCGGTGTTCGCCGACAGGGTCCAGGTGCAACAGGTGCTGCTGAACCTGATCCGCAACGGCATCGACGCCATGCAGGAGAGCGGCGCGCGGCGCAAAGCCCTGACCATCACCAGCGCCTTGACCGACCAGGGCTGGTCGCAGGTCAGCGTCGCCGACACCGGCCCCGGCATCGCCGACGAGGTGCGCGAGCGCCTGTTCCAGCCGTTCATGACCACCAAGCCGCAGGGCATGGGCGTGGGCCTGTCGATCTCGCGCTCGATCATCGAGGCGCACGGCGGTCGCATCTGGGCCGAGGCCAATCCCGGTGGCGGGGCGCTGTTCCGCTTCACCCTGCCGCCCGCAAGCCATCACGAGGAGACCACCCATGACTGACGCCGCTGCTGTCGTGCACGTGGTCGACGACGACGAAAGCGCCCGCGAGTCGCTGGCCTTCCTGCTGGAGTCCGCCGACTTCGAGGTCGTGTCCTACGCCAGCGCCCCGGCCTTCCTCGACGCCCTGCCCACCGCCAAGCCGGGCGTCGTCATCACCGACGTGCGCATGCCCGAGATGAGCGGCCAGGAGCTGGTCGCCAAGCTGGCCGCCCTGAAGGTCAAGATGCCGGTGGTGATGATCACCGGCCACGGCGACATCCCGATGGCGGTCGAGGCCATGCGCTCGGGCGTCGTGGACTTCATCGAAAAGCCGTTCTCGGACGCGCGGATGCTGGACGCGCTCGGCCGCGCCATGAAGGCCGCCGAGGCCGCGCCGGTCACCGACGACCAGGCCGCCATCCTGCAGCGCCTGGAGACCCTGTCCGAACGCGAGCGCCAGGTGCTGGACGGCGTCGTCGCCGGCCACGCCAACAAGGTCATCGCGCGGGAGCTGGGCATCAGCCCGCGCACGGTCGAGATCTATCGCGCCAAGCTGATGACCAAGATGCAGGCCGATAACCTGGCGGCGCTGGTGCGGATGACGCTGTCGGTGCGGGGCGGCTGAGCAAATCCTCCCCCTCTAGAGGGAGGATCTGTGGAGCACCTCACTCAGCCGCTCGCTCAACGCATCCCCCAGCAGCGGCTTCTCCACCAAACTCACGCCCCTTACGCCACGCCGCAGCAGCCGCTCGGCGTCCCCCGTCAGCACGATCGTCGGGCTCTCGCCCAGCGCTGGCCATTCCTGCCGCGCGTCGTCGATGACCACCGCCGCCACCGGCCGCCCGTCCGGCCGCACGCCCACCGCATAGCCCTCGGTCTCCAGCGAGAAGCGCAGGGCCTCGCGCAGGGGCTCGTCCTCGACGAGCAGCAGGATGAGGGGGCGGTTCGACATGCTCTCATTCTGCCCGCGGCCCCGCGCCCGCGAGTTGATCCGCCTCAAAGACGGGGCGTCCGCACACCCGCGTAAGGGGGTTCCCTTAGGCGCGGCTCCCGAATATCGCCAACGCCGGAAAAGGCGCATGACCCTACCAACAGAAGGGTTTTTCCATGCTGTCTCCGCTTCGCATCGACGCCGCGCCCACCGCTCTCGACACCGTGCTGGCCATCCCCGGCGCCTGCCCGCGCTTCTCGCGCGACGAGGAGATCTTCGGCGAGGGCGAGGCCGCCGACTATGTCTACCAGGTGGTGTCGGGCGCGGCGCGAACCTATCGCATCCTGCGCGACGGCCGCCGGCAGATCGACGAGTTCCACTTCGCCGGCGAATATTTCGGCCTGGAGATGGGCGAGACCCACCGCGTCACCGCCGAGGCCCTGACAGACGCCAGCATCCGCATGATCCGGCGCGGGGCGCTCAGCGACCTGGCCGCCAAGCGCTGCGACGCGGCCCGCGCCCTCTTCCGCCTGACCGCCGAGGGCCTGCAGCGCAGCCAGGACCACGTCTTGATGCTGGGCCGCCGCTCGGCCCAGGAGCGGGTCGTGGGCCTGCTGCTCGACATCGCCGAGCGCACCCACGCTCGCGCCGAACTGGACGTGCCGATGGGCCGTCAGGACATGGCCGACTATCTGGGCCTGACCATCGAGACGGTGTCGCGGACCCTCACAGCCTTGCAGGACGAGGGCCTGATCGCGCTGCCCACCGTGCGCCACATCGTGCTGAAGGACCGCAAGGCCCTGAAGCGCAAGGTCGACTAGACCCCGCCCTCGTCGCTCCGCTCCAGGCCCGCGATCGTCGCCTCTTCTTGCGCGCCAGCCTTGTCGACCGCCCGCAGCGTCGCCTGGCGCAGCGCGTAGACGACCAGCGCCGTCAGGATCGCCGCGTTCAGCACGAACGGCCCCCAGCCGATGCGCTCGTAGAGCAGCACGAACAGCGGCGCGACCACGACATTGAGGCCGTTGATGGCGGCGATGGCGCCGGCCGCGCCGGCCTGGTCCTTGGCCTCGACCGACAGCGAGGCGCCGGCCGTGAAGCCCGGCCGCGCAAAACCGTAGCCCAGGCTGGCGATGGCGTAGCCGATGGCGACGGCGGCGTAGTCCGGCGCGAAGGCCACGACGATGTTGCCGACCGCCGCGCAGCCGACGCCCCAGCGCATCAGTTCGCGCGGGCCCATGCGGAACATGCGGATCAGGCCCCACTGGGCCAGCAGCGCCGCGACGGCGCCGGCGGCCATGGCCAGGGTGATGAAGCCCTGCGCCTTGACCGGCGGCAGGCCCAGCTTGTCGATGATCAGGAAGCCCAGGGTCTGGGTCTGGGCCGTCTGGCAGGCGGCGACCAGGAAGCCGAAGATCAGGAAGGGCTTGAGGCGCGGGTCCTTCCACAGCGCCGCGCCGTCGCCGCGCCAGGGCAGGCCGATGCGGCGACGAGGCGGGGTGTCGGTATTGCCCGGCTTGAAGGTCTCGGGCAGGCCGCGCTGGACGATGACCAGCATCACCGCCGCCAGCAGGGCGAAGGCGAACATCGGCCCGGCCAGACCCACACCAGGCAGCACGAACAGCGGCGCCAGCAGCGGCCCGATCACTGTCCCGAGGCCGAAGGCGCCGGCCAGGGTGGCCATGGTCTGGGTGCGCTCCTCGCGGCTGGTGCGCTCGGCCATATAGGCCTGGGTGGCCGGATTGGCCGCCGAGCCGAAGGTCCCGAACAGCGCCCGGCACAGCAGGAAGGCCATGAAAATCACCATCGGCGGGGCCAGGTGATGCAGGCCGGCCGACACCACCAGAGCGCACAGCAGCATCGACACGCAGAAGCCAGCCAGGCCCAGCAGGATCAGCGGCTTGCGGCCCCGAATATCAGATTGCCGCGCCCACAGCGGCGAGGTGATCGCCCACAGCACCGCAGAGAGGGAGAAGATCGCCGCCACCATGGCGTCGGGAATGCCGATCTGGCGGCCGATGGCCGGCAGCACCGACAGCATGCCGTTGTTCCCCATGGCGGTCGCAACGGACACGCCAAAGAGGATCGCGAACGCGCCGCGGTTATCCCGCGCTTCTTTGGACTCCCCAGTCATCAAACACTTGTTAGGCCCGGGAAGCTTCACGCGCAATGTGTCGCAGATCACAGACCCAGGAGCGACCGCGTGAGAACCTTGGATTAATCATTAACCGCGATCATGCGGCTTCATTCTCGGGGTCGGCCACACCACCATGTTCCAGATCATCGGCATCGTCCTGCTCTTCGGCATGGTGTTCGGCAGCTACCTGATGGGTGGCGGCAAGCTGGACGTCATCATCGAGGCCGCCCCGCACGAACTGATGGCCATCCTCGGCGCGGCCGTGGCCGCGTTCCTGATCTCCAACTCGATGGTCGTCATCAAGGGCACGGCCGGCGGCTTCGGCAAGATCTTCAAGGGCCCCAAATGGAAGCCGGCCGACTATCGCGACCTGCTGTCCCTGCTATTCCTGCTGACCAAGACGATGAAGTCCAAGGGCGTCATCGCCCTGGAAAGCCACATCGAAAAGCCGCACGAGAGCACGATCTTCGCCCGCTATCCGAAGGTCACCCACGACCACTTCGCCGTCGACTTCATCTGCGACACCCTGCGGATGATGACCATGAACCTGGAGGATCCCCACCAGGTCGAGGACGCGATGGAAAAGCAGCTGGAGAAGCACCACCACGAGGCGCTCGAACCGGCCCACGCCCTGCAGAGCATGGCCGACGCCCTGCCCGCGCTGGGCATCGTCGCCGCCGTGCTGGGCGTCATCAAGACCATGGGCTCGATCACCGAACCGCCGGCCGTCCTGGGCGGCATGATCGGCGGCGCTCTGGTCGGCACCTTCCTGGGCGTGTTCATCGCCTATGGCATCGTCGGCCCGATGGCCACGCGCCTGCAGGCCGTCGTCAACGAGGACGGCGCCTTCTACAAGATCATCCAGGCCGTCCTGGTCGCCCACCTGCACGGCAACGCCGCCCAGATCTCGGTCGAGATCGGACGCGGCAACGTGCCCTCGCCCGCCCAGCCCAGCTTCGCCGAGCTGGAAGAAGCCCTGTCGCAGATCCCGAACGAGTAAGGGCGCGCTGCCAGCGTCCGCCCTCAGGATCTCTGGCGTGAGCATTAGCGCCTCGTAACTTGCACGGGCTTTCGAACCGGTATTCCTTTTGCGCAAAGCCGCCGCCGGTCAGGCAGCGGCCAGCAAGGGGAACACCATGAGCACCATCCGCAAACTCCTGATCGCCGGCATGGCCGTCTCGGCCCTGTCGCTGGCCGCCTGCGGCAAGCACGACGAAGCCGAGGGCGACAGCGCCGCCGCCAAGGCCGCCGCCGCCGACGCCTCGACGGTGACCGACGCCGCCTCGGCCAAGGACCAGGCCGCCGCCGACGCCAACAAGGCCGCCGCCGACGCGGCCGCCGCCCCGGCCGATCCGGCCGACGCCGCTGCCCAGACCGCCAACGACGCCGCCGCCACCGGCGCGACGAGCACCCCGTCGGCGACCTCGGCTACGGCTGCTGCCGACGCCGCGACGGCCGCCAAGCCGGAAGAGAAGAAGGGGCACTAAGCCTCATCACCTTTGTGATCGGAAAGGGCCGCCCTGCTCGGGCGGCCCTTTTTCGTTGACGCCTAGCGCCCCGCGGCGCTCTAGCAGGATCGATGGATCCCACCGCCCCTTCCCCCCTCGTCTGGCGCGAGGATGGCCTGCCGCAGTCCAGCCTGTACGGCGACGTCTACTTCTCCAGCGTCGATGGGCTGGCCGAGACGCGGGCGGTGTTCCTGGCCGGCTGCGGGCTGCCGGAGCGGTTCTCGCAGAGCTTCACGGTCGGCGAGTTGGGCTTCGGCTCGGGCCTGAACATCGCCGCCCTGCTCGACCTCTGGCGACGCGAGAAGCCCGAAGGCGGCCGGCTCCACATCTTCTCGATCGAGGCTCACCCGCTGGATCGCGACGAGGCCGCGCGGATCCTGGCGCACTGGCCCGAACTGGGCGAGGCGGCCCAGGTGCTGCTGGACCGCTGGCCGGGCCGCGCCAAGGGTTTCCATCGCGTCGACCTGCCCGGCTTCGACGCCGTGCTGGATCTGGCCGTCATGGACGTGATCGAGGCGCTGGAGGCCTGGGACGGCGCGGCCGACGCCTGGTTCCTGGACGGCTTCTCACCCGCCCTGAACCCGGCCATGTGGCGTGAGGAGGTATTGACCGCCGTCGCCAGCCGCAGCGCGCCGGGCGCGAGGGCCGCGACCTTCACCGTGGCCGGCGCCGTACGGCGCGGCCTGCAGGCGGCGGGTTTCGAGATCGCCAAGCGCCCCGGCTTTGGCCGCAAGCGCGAGCGGCTGGAGGCGTGGCTGCCGGGCCAGCGCGAACCCAAGCCGCGCCCCAACTCCCTGGCCGTGATCGGCGGCGGCATCGCGGGCGCGTCGCTGGCCCGCGCCGCTCGGGCGGAAGGCCTGGTCGTCACCGTGATCGACGATCCAGGCCGTGTCGCCGCCTCCGGCAATCCCGCCGCCCTGGTCACGCCCGCCCTGGACGCCGGCGGCGGTCCACGCGCGGCGCTCTACGCCCAGGCCTTCGCCCGCGCGGTGACGCTTTACGAGGCCGAGCCCGGCGCGATCATCGCCCGCGAGGTGCTGCAGCTTCCGGCCAGCGAGCGCGATCCGGCCCGCTTCGCCAAGGTCGCCGAGCAGGACCTGTTCGAGCCCGGCGCGATGGTCATGCGTGGCGACGCCCTGGCCATGACCCAGGCCCTGGTCATCGAGCCCGCCGTGGTGACCACCGCGTGGTCGGGTGAGGTTGTCCGCCGCCGCGTCGCCCGCCTGGAGCATTCGAGCCAGGGCTGGAACTTGTTCGATGACGCCGGCGACCTGATCCTGACCGCCGATCGCTTGGCGCTGGCCGGTGGCGCGGCGACCGGCGCGCTGGCCGCCGAGATCCGGCTCAAGCCCGTGCGCGGCCAGGCCAGCTGGACCGACGGCGAGACCACCGCCGCCACGGGCTTCGGTGGATATGCCGTTCCCACGCGCGACGGCGTCCTGTTCGGCGCCACCCACGACCGCGACCAGACCGCCACCGACGTCCGGCCCGAGGACCACGTCCGCAATCTCGACACCCTGGCCAAGGGCCTGCCGGATCTGGCCGCACGCCTGGCGGGTAAGCCCCTCGAAGGCCGCGCCGCCGTCCGCGCCACGACGCCCGACCGCCTGCCGCTGGCGGGGATCCGCGACGACGGCCTCGTCATCCTGACGGGCCTGGGCTCGCGCGGTTTCTGCCTGGCCCCGCTGCTGGCCGAGCATCTGATCGCCCAAGTCCTGGGCAGGCCATCGCCGTTGCCGCGCCAATTGTCGCACCTGTCGCAGGCCCGCCGTTTCGACTCGCCTGACGCGAGCATCGGCGTATAATCGAACACGGTTATCGGAGCGCGCGTGACGGACCCTTTGCCGCCCCCGCGTTCCCTAATCTGCTCAAGTCTTCCGACTAAGGCCGGCTGCCCCTTCTTCGCCGGTCTTCGTGACGGCGGTCCTCCGCCCTCTTGGTCCGCCGGATCGGACGCTCCCGACGCCCCATCGGGAGCGTCTTTCCGTTTTTAGCCGGCCATAGAAAAAGGGGCCGGCCTTGCGGCCAGCCCCCAATTCCTTCGATCGAGACTTCCTTATTGGAAGTTGATCGAGACCGTCGAACGGCGGTTCAGCGGTTCCTTGACACCATCGCCGGTGGCGACGGCCGGAGCGCTTTCGCCCTTCCAGTCGACCGCCAGGGTCGTGGCGGCCAGACCTTGGCTGACCAGGCCGTCGGCGACGGCCTTGGCGCGGCGTTCCGAGAGCTTCTGGTTGTACTTGTCCGAGCCCGAGGTGTCGGTGTGACCCGTCACGACGACCTTGGTCGCGTTGCCGCCCTTGGCGTATTCGGCGGCCTGTTGGACCACGGCTTGGGCTTCCGGCGTCAGGACGTACTGATCGAACGGGAAGTAGACCACGAACTCGCGCGCTTCATAGGCCGGAGCGGCCGGCATCGGCGGCGGGGGCGGAGGAGGCGGCGGGGGCGGCG
>Ga0209023_10000349_pt1 | contig 73629 bp, 56 predicted proteins | sample LakOneMetagenome_FD_187468 | JGI IMG/M metagenome (GOLD analysis project Ga0209023, IMG submission 187468) | Freshwater and sediment microbial communities from Lake Erie, Canada (SPAdes) (version 2) | ecosystem: Environmental > Aquatic > Freshwater > Lentic | place: Lake Erie, Canada... | reverse complement strand
CACGCGGCGGGCCGGCGTCATTTCGCCTGTGGACAACTCCGGTTAGTACGGAAGGTTCCGCTGTGGCTGTGGAGAACTTTGGTTAGTACGGAAGGTTCGGCGGTGGATTCCGGCGTACGGGCCGCTCGGAGCCTTCCGTACTAACTCGAACCTGTGGAAACCTCGCGGGGAGGGAAGGGGCGGGTCATTGCGTCAGGCGTTCGGCAGGCCGGGCTTCCCGCTGCTGTTCGTTGCGACGACCACGTCGATGTTCGGCGACTCGGTCATGCTGCTGGTCTTCAGCATGTGGGTGAAGGCGCTGACCGGGTCCAACGCCCAGGCGGGGCTGACGTTCTTCTGGATGGTGCTGCCGTCGCTGGTGGCTCCGCTGCTCGGGGCCCCGATCGACCGCGCCCGGCGCAAGCCGCTGCTCGTGTGGGGCAACGTGGCGTCGGCCGTGATGCTGTTGCCCCTGCTGCTGGTGCGTGACGCCGGCGACGTGTGGATCATCTGGGTCGTCGCGGTCCTCTATGGCTTCTCGTTCATCGTGCTGCCGGCCGGCCTCAACGGACTGCTCAAGGAGATGCTGCCCGAGGAGCTGCTGGTCGACGCCAACGCGAGCATGCAGACCGTCAAGGAAGGCTTCCGGCTGATCGGGCCGCTCATCGGCGCCGGCCTGTTCGCCCTCACCGACGGGTGGGCCGTGGTCGCCGTCGACGCGGCGTCGTTCCTGGTCGCAGCCGCGCTGATCGCCGCGATCCGGCTGGCCGAGGTGAAGCCGGTGCACGAGCCCCAGCACTGGCTGACCGAGATGACCGCCGGTGTTCGGCACCTGATCCACGACGAGGTCCTCCGACCGGTGATGATCGCGTTCGGGGCGACCCTGCTGACCCTCGGATTCTCCGAGGCCTCGATCTATGCGATCCTCGACGCCTTCGACAAGCCCGTCGAGTTCGCCGGCGTGGTGGTGACCGTCCAGGGCGTCGGCGCGATCATCGGTGGGCTGACCTGCAGCCGGCTCATCAAGCGGCTCGGAGAGCCGGTCAGCTTCGCGCTGGGGCTCGGCCTGATGGCCGCCTCGTTCCTGGTGGTCGTGGTCGCCCGGACCATCCCGATGATGCTGGCCGGGGTGGTGGTCCTGGGTTATGCCCTGCCGTTGATGTTCGTGGCCTATACGACGCTCGTGCAGATCCGCACCCCGCAGGCGATCATGGGGCGCGTCTCCACGGCCCTCGAGGTGGTGCTGGGCACGCCGCAGGCCATCTCGATCGCCGTCGGGTCCGTGCTCGTCTCGGTCCTGAGCTTCCGCACGATCTTCGCGATCATGGCGGCCACCACGGCGCTGGCCGCTGTCTATCTGGTCTCGCGGTCCCCACGCCGTCTGCTCGCGGAGGCCAGCCCTCCGGACGCCTCCGCGGACTAGGGGAGCCGGCCGGTGTCCGGTCCCATCCGGGCCAGGTCGTCGGCCGGGCGGGGGCGGTAGGGCCGGGTGCAGCCCAGCCGGAGCGGCGGTCTGACCACCCCGCGCAGCAGATAGACCGGATGCCCGTTGCAGGCGTTCCCATGGACGGCGTAGCGCCGCCCCAGCACCCGCTCGACGTGGGTGCGGCTGGTCGCGTCCCAGGCATCCAGGGGCACCCACTCGACGAACCAGGTGGGCGCATCTGGGCCGTCGAGGAGCCTCGCGAGCCGCCGCGAGCCGGGGTCGAGTACCCGGGCGGGCAGGCTCCACAGATAGGGGTACGGCGACGGCATGCCGGTCGTGAGCTGGAGGTCCGCGCGGCCGCCGAACACCACGAGCGAGTCGTCCGGCCAGGCGGCCCGGCGGATCGCCTCACCCGTGTAGACCTCGGTCGGCGGCTCCCCACCGCGTGCCCAGGCGACCCCCCACCCGATCCCCGCGAGGAGCGACGAGGCGGTCAGGCAGGCGGTCACCACCAACGCCGTACGCCGGGGCCGGGCCGCCGCCGGCTGCCGCCCGGCTGCCGCACCCGACGACAACAGGGCGAGGATCAGCACGGCCGACGGGACGAGCCCGAACAGGTAGGGCCGCCAGTAGCTGCCGCCCATGGCCACCCCCACCAGGTCGAGGAGGAGGACGCCGGCTGTCGCCAGGGCTACCGACGGCGCGGTCAGGACGAGCGTGCGCAGCCGGAGGATGAACCAGCCGATCAGGATGGCCAGTCCGCTGGCAACGGCGATCACGACCAGCTCGCGCGCCCGGTGCATCGGCGCTGCGGCGGGCTGGGACCAGATCACCCCGGTGGCGTCGGACCGGAAGCCGACGACGGCGTACCACAGCGTGGAGAGGCGTACGCCGGCCGCGACGGCCCAGCCGACCGTGGCGGCGACGGGGACCGCCGCGCCGGCAACGACCCCACCGGCCAGCCTGGCGAAGTCGCGCAGTGACAAGCGCCGACCGGCCAGCTCGCCGAGCAGCAGCAGCCCGGCGAACGCGAGCCCACCGACGAGGTTCTGCTTGAGACCGAGCGCCGTTGCACCCACCAGCCCGGTGGCCACGGCGAGCAGGGCGGAGCGGCTCGCCAGCGTGCGCAGCGCGAGCCAGCAGGTCGCGACCAGGACCGGAAGGGCAAGGACCTCGCCCTTGGCCGCGACCAGGTCGATCATCGCGTTGCTCGTGAGGGCTGCCGTCCCGATCGCCGTCACGACCGCGGCGCGCCGGGCCGCCCGGCCATCGGCGCCCGCACGGGTGGCCACCGCGCGCGCGGTCGCGGCCGCGACCAGGACCAGGAGGCCACACCCGATCGCGGCGACGAACCGGAGGAACAGCGGCCCGCCGACCGCGTCGCTGACCCGCACCAGTGCGATGAGCAGAGGGGGCCGGTCGACCCAGTAGTGGCCGAACATCGAGTCCGGGCGCGGGTGCCAGGACCGGGCCACCAGGGTGAAGCCTGCCTCGTCCGGGCGCACCGGCCACAGCGCCCCGGGGATGCGCGCGACGGCGGCGACGAGCGCCGCGACGAGCACCGCGGACGGCCGTTTCACGGCTGACGCCCCGGCCCAGGAGTTTTCATGACCGAAACGTGGGGGACAACGCTCCGCAACGTCGGCCCCGCACAGTGGAGGCACGCGAAGGGAGGTGTCTCCGCATGCTGTGGAGGGTGCGTGTGCAGCTGGGCGACAGCCCGGGCACGTTGGCCGCGTTGGCCGAGCGGTGTGGGGCCGCTGGGCTGAACATCCTGGGACTTCAGGTCTTCCCCGGGGTGGACTCGGTCACCGACGAGCTGGTTCTGCGCACACCCGACGACTGGCAGGAGTCCGACCTCGCGCGGCTCATCGAGTCCGCAGGGGGAAGGGCGGTGAGCGCGGCCCGGTGCACGGACGCCGCGCTCACCGACCAACCCACGCGCTACGTGCAGGCGGCGCGCACGATCCTGGCCCAGCCGGCAGCGTTCCCGGAGGTCGTGGCCCAGCTCTTCGACGCCGAGGCCGATCCGATCCCCGGCGTCCAGGCGACACTCCAGGACGTGATGGACCTCGTCGTGGGGGACGTCGACGTCCAGGTGCGACGTACGGCGCCCTTCACCGCCACCGAGCGTGCCCGGGGTGAGGCGATCGCCGGCCTGGTCACCGACGTGCTCGCCCGCTCGCGGGCCGACACGATGGTGCCGTTGGCCGGCAGACGACTGCCGACCTCGGCCACCCCGTCGTACGTCGAACGCGACGAGGCCGTCACCGCCGTCGTCGACGGGACCGCGGTCGGGGTGGCGTCCCTGCGGCCCGGGGGCGGCGAGCCCGGTGTCCGCGAGGTGAGCATCAACGTCGACCTCGCCTGGCAGCGCCGCGGCATCGGCACCCGGCTGCTCAACGAGGTGGCCAAGGTGGCCAGCCGCGGTGGCGCCACCGAGCTGGTCTTCACCACCCGGGCCGACAACCAGGCCGTGCTGCCGCTCGTCCTCGCCACGGGCCTTCGCAGCAGGATGCGGATGACCTCGGACCGGCTGACCGTCCGGATGCCGCTCGTCGAGGGCGTCCCCGTCCGCTGAGGCCCGCGTGGCGGCACCGCCCGAAGCCGGTTCCCAGCCGTTCGGCGGACGCGCGCTGATCCCGGTCACACGTCTCCAACGCTTCGGAGCCGGACAAGGTTGGAGGCCCCCACCACCGACGTCTCGCGGCCGGCACGCGCGGATAGACTGTGCGTTCACCCGACGAAAGGCCTGCGGACGGACCCATGGACGACCAGTACGCCCGAATCGATGATCTGACCGACGATCCGACCGACGGACTCACCGAGGGCGTCCCCCCCAAGTTCGCTGCCCTCGGCCTCACCTACGACGACGTCCTGCTGCTGCCCGGGCAGTCCGACCTGGCGCCCACCGACATCGACACCACCACGCGTCTCACGCGTGAGATCTCGATCCGGGTTCCGCTGATCAGCGCCGCGATGGACACCGTCACCGAGTCCCGGATGGCCATCGCGATGGCCCGCCAGGGAGGGCTGGGTGTCCTCCACCGCAACCTCTCGATCGAGGACCAGGCCTATCAGGTCGACCTGGTCAAGCGGACCCAGACCGGCATCATCTCCAACCCGGTCACCATCGGCCCCGATGCGACGCTCGAGCAACTGGACACCCTCGCGGGTCAGTATCGCGTCTCCGGGTTCCCCGTCGTCGACCCCGGCCACCACCTCATCGGCATCATCACCAACCGCGACCTCCGCTTCACTCCCGTGGCCGAGTGGGCGACCACCAAGGTCGACGAGGTGATGACCCCGATGCCGCTCGTCACCGCCCCCGAGGGCATCGCCCGTGAGGACGCGACGGCGATCCTGCGCAAGCACAAGCTCGAGCGACTGCCGCTCGTCGACACCGAGGGTCGCCTCGCCGGGCTGATCACCGTGAAGGACTTCGTGAAGTCCGAGCAGTTCCCCCACGCGTCCAAGGACCCCCATGGCCGGCTGATGGTCGGTGCGGCCATCGGCTACTTCGGCGACGCCTGGGACCGGGCGACCCGCCTCATCGAGGCCGGTGTCGACGTCCTCGTCGCCGACACGGCCCACGGCCACGTCGCGATGCTGCTCGACATGGTGCGGCGCCTCAAGACCGACCCCGCTACCCGGCACGTCCAGGTGATCGGCGGCAACGTCGCCACCCGGGCCGGGGCCCAGGCCTTCGTGGACGCCGGCGCCGACGCCATCAAGGTCGGTGTCGGGCCCGGCTCCATCTGCACCACGCGGATCGTCACCGGCGTCGGCGCTCCGCAGGTGACGGCCGTCTATGACGCGTGGCGGGCGGCCAAGCCGGCCGGCGTACCCGTCATCGCCGACGGCGGCCTCCAGTACTCCGGCGACATCGCCAAGGCCATCGTGGCCGGCGCCGACTCGGTCATGGTCGGCTCACTCCTCGCCGGCTGCGAGGAGTCGCCGGGCGAGCTGGTGTTCGTCAACGGCAAGCAGTACAAGAAGTACCGCGGCATGGGCTCGCTCGGGGCGATGTCGAGCCGCGGCAAGAAGTCCTACTCCAAGGACCGCTACTTCCAGGCCGAGGTCGCCAGCGACGACAAGATCGTCCCCGAGGGCATCGAGGGCCAGGTCGCCTATCGGGGCCCCCTCTCGGCCGTCGCCCACCAGCTGATCGGCGGGCTCAACCAGTCGATGTTCTATGTCGGGGCGCGGACCATCCCGGAGCTGCAGGAGAAGGGCCGCTTCGTGCGGATCACCCAGGCCTCGCTCAAGGAGTCGCACCCCCACGACGTGCAGATGACCGTCGAGGCACCCAACTACACCCAGCGCTGACCTGCGCCGGGCGCGGAGACCCCGCGCGCGGCCGGCGTACGACCGGTCAGCCGAGCGTGATGGATCCGGTCACCTCGCCGTCGTGCTTGTGGCTCGCCACGCACGAGAAGCCTCGTTCGCCGGACTCCCAGGCGATCAGGTCCGGGGGGATGACCGCGATCTCGAAGCCCTTCGCCGAGCCGCCGACGTAGGTGCGCAGCTCCGCCTTGGTGCACGTGTCGCGCACCCCGGGGTCGGCCTGGACCTGGTCGAGATAGGGCGTGGTGGCGGTGCTGAGCACGCCACTGGCGAAGGTCTCCCAGTAGTGCCATTCCTCGCAGGAGACGGTGGCGGCGCTCACCTCGTTGCCGATGTTGTTGATGCCGTGCCAGCAGACCCCCAGCTCGGGGGCGTCGGTCGACGTTCTGGTCGGCTGGCTGGGACCGGCGTCGTCGGCCGGCTGGGTGGCCCCGTCGTCGGCGGTCCCGTTGCCGGCGTCGCCGGTCAGCCCCGCGGCCCTGGTCTGTCCCGCCGTCGGCTGCTCGCCGCCGCGGTCGGTCAGGAACCTGTCGCCGGCGATCCCCAGCCCGGCGCCGACGACGAGCGAGGCGGCGACCCCGAGCCAGGCGCCGACGCCGCGGGTATGTCGAGGAGCCGCCGCCGGCGGCTGCGTCGGTGTGGGGAGTGCCGTGAACGCCGCCTCGGGGCCGCCGATCAGGCGGGCACCCGTCGGGTCGCTGGGTCGTCTCGCCACCGACGTGGCCCGGAGGGCGTCGTAGAGCTCCCGCCCGGTGGCGTAGCGCCGGGCCGGGTCGAAGTCGGTGGCCCTGCGGATCACCGCCATCAGCTCTTCGGTGCCCGGGACCTGGGGGTCCGGCAGGGGGTCGCTGAGGTGAGCGATGACATGCTCGATGGAGGCCGGGCTGCCGTCGGAGCTGCGCCGCGGTGACGACGTGGTCAACATCGCGTGCAGCGTGGCACCCATCGACCACACGTCGGAGGCGGCGGTGGGCTCGGCGTTGGTGAACGCCTCCGGCGCGGCGAACGCCGGGGTGAGCGCCTCGAGGGTGACCGACAACTCCTGACCGTGCTGGGGCAGGGCGGCCAGGCCGAAGTCACTCAGCCGCGGGGCGCCGTAGGCATCGATGAGGACGTTGCCGGGCTTGACGTCGCGGTGCAGGATCCCCGCCTCATGGGCGGCGGCGAGGGCCGAGGAGAGGGCCAAGCCGAGGTCGCGGACCTCGGCGGGCGCCATCGGGCCGGTACGCCGCAGAACCGTCTTGAGGGAGCCGTGGGGGCACCACTCCATCACCAGGTAGGGGCGGCCGTCGGGTGCCACCCCTGCGTCGATGAGCGACACCACGTGGGGGTGCCCGCTGATCCGGCTGGCGGCCGTCGCCTCGCGCAGGAACCGGCGCCGGTTGCGCTCGTCGGACAAGGGGCGCGAGTCGATCTTGACCGCCACCGGGCGGTCGACCGCGACCTGGCGCGCGAGGTAGACCGTGGCGAAGCCGCCGTGCCCGATCACGTCGCCGAGCTCGACCCCGGGGATGAGCCCGGTCCCGCCGGACTGCGTGCCGGTGCGCGGCCGCGGGATCGCGGTCGTGCCCTCGGGTCCTGCCGGGGGATGCTGCTGGTTCATCGGGGCTGACCATAGTGCCTTCGGCACGTGGGCGAGGAGAGCCCGAACGAGGCTGGACCGGTAACCTGCGGTCGTGACCGAGATCGAGATCGGCAGAGCCAAGCGTGCCCGACGGGCCTACTCCTTCGACGACGTGGCCATCGTGCCGTCGCGACGCACCCGTGACCCCGAGGAGGTCAGCACGGCCTGGCAGATCGACGCCTACCGCTTCGAGATCCCGATCCTTGCGGCGCCGATGGACTCGGTCATGTCGCCCGAGACCGCCATCAAGTTCGGCCGGTTCGGCGGGCTCGGCGTCCTCAACCTCGAGGGGCTGTGGACCCGCTACGAGGACCCGACCGCGCTGCTGGAGGAGATCGCCGACCTCGATGGGGTCGAGGCGACCCGGCGGATGCAGGAGATCTACGCCGAGCCGATCAAGGGCGCCCTGATCACCGAGCGGCTTCGCGAGATCCGCGAGTCGGGTGTCACCGTCGCCGCCAGTCTGTCCCCGCAGCGGACCAAGGAGTTCGCCAAGACCGTGGTGGACGCGGGGGTCGACATGTTCGTCATCCGCGGCACCACCGTCTCGGCGGAGCACGTCTCGTCGCAGGCCGAGCCGCTGAACCTCAAGGAGTTCATCTATGAGCTCGACGTGCCGGTCATCGTCGGAGGTTGTGCGACCTATCAGGCGGCACTCCACCTGATGCGCACCGGCGCGGCCGGCGTACTCGTCGGCTTCGGCGGCGGGGCCGCGCACACGACGCGGACGGTGCTGGGCCTCGCCGTACCGATGGCCTCGGCGGTGGCCGACGTGGCCGCCGCCCGGCGCGACTACCTCGATGAGTCGGGCGGGCGCTATGTCCACGTCATCGCCGACGGCTCGATCGGCCGATCCGGCGATATCGCCAAGGCGATCGCCTGTGGCGCCGACGCCGTGATGGTCGGCTCGCCGTTCGCGCGCGCCTCCGACGCGCCCGGCCGCGGCTTCCACTGGGGCGGCGAGGCCCACCACCCGCAGCTCCCGCGGGGCGAGCGGGTCCGTTTCGAGACGATCGGGAGCTTCGAGGAGATCCTCTTCGGCCCCTCCCGGGTCGCGGACGGCACCATGAACCTCATCGGTGCCCTCCGTCGGGCCATGGCCACCACTGGCTACACCGAGGTCAAGGAGTTCCAGCGCATCGAGGTTGTCGTCGAGTAGGGCGCTGGGCCGTCTCAGGCGGTGACGGTTCATCAAGGTAGGTAGGCGAACCCTCACTTACCTAGCCTCGTGGACCTAGGTATGTGAGGGCTTCCCTTCCTACCTTGATGAACCAGCGACGCGGGCGGCCTCACCCGAGTCGGGCGAGCACACCGGTGAGGCCGGAGTCGACGTACGACGGGCCGAGGTGGTCGAGGCCGGCCAGCACCTCCCACCACGGGCCGAGGCGGTGCCAGAGCAGCGCTCGGGCGCGCAGTTCGGAGGTGACGCCGTACGCCGTCGCGAGGGCGTCGGCGAAGACGGCCGGGGTGCCGTGGAGCGTCCACGCGAGATCGAGCCCCGGGTCGCTGCGACGCAGGTCGCCCCAGTCGATGACGCCGGTCACCCGGCCGTCGACCGCGAGCAGGTGGTCGGGCCCGAGGTCGCCGTGGACGAGCCGCGTGGTCGTCGGAACGCCGACCTCGTCGAGCAGGCGGGCACCCTCGACAAGGGCCGAGTCCGGCAGCAGCGGCAGCACCCGGGAACGCAGGTCGGCGAGGTCGCTGAGCAACTGTTCGTGCTCCTCGGCGGGCGAGGGCAGCGCGGACGGCCACGGGCCGTCGGTGGCGTGCAGGGCCGCGAGGAAGTCGCCCACCGTCGCACCGTCGGCCGCAGTGAGCGACGACGGGTCGACCGGGTCACCGGGGACGAGCACGTGTCGGACCCGGAGCGGCGACTCGTCGAGCACCACGGCGCGCGGGACGGCCAGCGGGAGCGGGTCGGCGATCCGCGGGAGTACGGCGCACTCGGCCAGCAGGTGGGCGTCGATCTCCGGTCGGCGCGGGCGCCGGTCGATCCAGCGTCCCTCGACGACCTCGGTGACGCAGTCCCAGCCCTGAACGGGGCTCCAGCGGTCGCCCAGCCGCACGTTCAGCCAGTCGCCGAGCAGGCCCACGGTGTCGGGCATGAAGTCGTCGGGCTCCTGCTCGATCGCAGCGACGAGCGCCTCGAGGGTCATCCACTCCCCGGAGGCGACCTCCTCGGGCTGCCACCGCAGCGGGCCGCCCCACTCCACGACGAAGCAGAAACCCCGATACGACGTGTGGTCGTCGCTGTAGTCGCCCTCACCCAGCGGCGTCAGGTCGACCCCGGTGACCCCCAGCTCCTCCGCCAGCTCGCGCACGGCCGCCTCGCCGGGGTCCTCGCCGGCCCCGATCACACCCCCGGCGGCGAAGTCGCGCCGCCCCGGATAGACGTCCTTGGTCGGTGTGCGGCGATGCACATAGACCCGACCCAGCGGGTCGCGTACGACGACCGCCGTCGCGGCGTGGTGGAGGTTCTCAGCCCGCATCCGCGACCGCGGTGCGCTCCCGCACGGCCGCCCGTCCTCGCCATAGAGCGCCACCAGCTCGTCCACGGGCCCATCCTGCCCTCCAGGTCGCGCCCCCGACGGGAACCGGTCAGGGTTGCTGTCCGTCCAAGGCCACAGACGCGGGGGCGACCGCTACCGCAGGGGAGTGGCGGTCGCCTCGCGCTGTGCGTGCTCAGGGGTTCGGACTGGGCGCGCTGGCGCGCGCCCAGCGGCTCAGGCGAACGCCTCGGCGCGCTTGGTCAGGTCGTCGAGGCCCGGCTCCGCGGGGTTGCGCGGCTTGCCGGGGTGGATGATGGCGACCTGGCAGCTCTCCGCCGCCAGCACCAGGTCGGCATAGGTCCCCGCATCCGGGTCGGCGATGAACGCCTGGCGGTTCTCGTTGTAGGCGAACATCCGGCTGTTGATCGTCGTGCACTCGTTGCACGTCGAGCAGCGCGGCGTCTCGATCCACGGCAGGTAGGGGTCGTGCGCCTCGGGCTCGTCGAGATCGTCGACATCCTCCGGAGCCGCCTCGGGTACGGCGGTCGCGGCCGGGGCAGCAGGGCCACCCAGGGCGGGGCCGGCGACCGGGGCGGCGACCGAGGCGGCCATCGCAGCCTCGAGCCGGGTCTTCTCCTCCTCGAACTCCTCGCGCGCGCGGGCGAGCTCACGGTCGACGTGGGAGTTGTGGATGCCACCGAGCTCCTGGAGCCGGTGCCACTGCTCGACGCTGCGCAGGGTCATGTGAACCAGCGGTCGGTCCACGAGCACCCGGTGCAGCTCGTCGTCGTGGGAGATCATCAGCAGGTAGGGCAGCTCGTCGGTCCAGGCGCCCGGGTTGTCCGCGAGGTGGTCGGCGAACGCGACGACCTTGCCGTCGGACCCGTCGTCGGCGGCCAGCGCCAGGTGGGGCACCAGCCGGGCGTCGCAGGCCCAGAAGTCGGCGGCCGTGAACGGCACCTCCAGCCGGACCGTCTGGAGCTCCGCGTCCTGGTAGGTGACGGGGTGGACCGGCCAGTCCCGCTCGGGCTGCGGGTTGCAGGCCAGCGTGAAGCGCTTGGCCCAGGTGTCGCCGGCGGCGGGGTCGTAGGCGAAGGACGGGAAGACCCGTGACTCGATCGCGGCCGCCGAGGCGAGGTAGTGGGGCAGGTCGTCGAGCCACTGGCCCTCGCCGGAGTAGACGACGAACAGGGCCGCGCCCGGCGAGCTCGATCCGGCGATGATCCGGTCGCGTGCGTGGAACAGTGCCGCACTGGCGCACTGGAGCACGAACGCGTCGCCCGAGGCCAGCGCAGCGCTGGCGAGCTTGCCCGCCGAGAGGCCGCTCTGGGGGGTCCGGCTCGAGGACGACGACCCGCGCAGCAGGTCGTTGACCTGGACCAGGGCCTTGAGCGGGATCCCGGCGGAGAGCGCCTCCAGCAGGGCGACGCTGTCCTCGGCGCCCATCTCCTCGGCGTCGACCCGGACGAGGTACTCCGGGAAGATCTCGAGCGTCTCGGCGTCGAGGTCGGCCACGCTCCACTTCTCGAACAGGGCGTCGTGGGTCTCCTCGCGATAGCGCCCGTCGGCCTCCATCTCGGCGATCACCAGCGCCTTGGCCAGCTCGGTGGTCTCGGCGAACCGCTCGTGATAGGCATCGACGGCGTCACTGACGTCGGTGTAGACGAAGTCGTAGAGGTCCGACCGCGGGGCCCCGTGGCCGTCGCCGTCACCGTCGACCGGGACGAACCGCTGGTCGACCAGGACGGCGAGGAGCCGGCGGACCCGCTCGCGACGGGAGTCCGACAGCGTGAAGACGGGACGGTTGTCGGTGAGCAGCGCCGAGAGCGCGGACGCGTCGAGCTCGCTGCCGACCACCGGGCCGAGCGACCCGGCCAGCTTGTCGGCGGCCAGGCCCGCGGGGGAGTTGGCGGTCTCGGCGTCGAGGATGTCCTGGAGCTCTTCGCGCAGGTGGGCGATCCGGTCGCCGAGCTGGCCCATCCGGTCACGCTGGACGAGGTGCCAGAGGTGGCCCACGACGTCGCTGGCCGTGTCACGGGCACAGCCGACCAGCTCGCCGTCGACGTGGCGGGCAGCGGTCAGTCTGGTCAGGCTGTCGACGAGCTCGTCGTCGGGGGTGCCCTCGGTCATCACTCGGACGCACTCGTCCCAGACGGTCGAGAAGCGGGCCGCGCCCTCGTCCGCGCGCAGCCGGATCTCACGCTCGAGCATCATCGCGTGGTGCCGGATGCGGTCGCCGTCCTCGCCGGCCGCGACCGTGCGGAGCAGGTCGTCGACGAGGCCGGACAGGGACAGCAGGGTGGCGCGGACGTCGTCGCTGTCGGCGAGGATCAGCGGGAAGTCGTAGCGCAGGTCGGCCAGGTGACGGTAGGGCGCGAACTGGGCGGAGCGCAGGCCGAGACCCTCGACGTTGCCGAGGTGGGTGTCCATCCGGCGGCCGGCCAGATAGAACGACGCCCGTTCCTGCTCGTCGTGGCGCTTGTGCGCGCCGCCGGCCAGGGTGGTCTGGATCGTGTCGGTCACGACAGATCGCCTCCCCTCACACTGCCGGCGTCGCCCTCGCTGACGGCGAACTTGTCGAACTCGGCATCGAGCAGCCGGCGTACGGCGGCCGTGGAGTGCGACGCCTCCGGGCGGACGATCTCCTCATACCGGGGTACGTCGGGGTTGTGGTAGAGGATCCCGATCGGGATCGGGTCCGCCGACGACGCGATCTCGCGGGCCGCGCTGAGGTCGGACGGGTCGTGCTCGACCCGGTTGGGATAGATCTGGGCCATCCCCGAGCTGACCGAGAGCGACGTCGGGTGGTGGAGCAGCATGACCCGGGACGGGTCGTGCAGCCACGGCTCGAAGTTGTCCGGCATCCACTCCGGGCAGCGCTGGATGATCCGGATGAACGACAGACCGTCGTGGTGGTAGGCAGCGCGGATGATGTCGTAGAGGACCTCGGGGATCCAGTCGGCGGCCTGGGCGACGAACGAGACGTTCTGGACGCCCAGGGTCACCGTCAGCGGGTTGAGCCCCTCGAGGTAGGAGCCGCGCGGGGTCGTGTTGCTCTTGGTGCCGCGCGGGGAGGTGGGGGACGCCTGCTTCTTGGTGAGGCCGTAGATCTGGTTGTCGTGCACCATGACCACCATCCGCATGTTGTAGCGGATGGCGTGGATCCAGTGGGCGGCCCCGATGCTGAACGAGTCGCCGTCGCCGGAGTTGACGAAGACGCTGAGGTCCGGCCGCGCCAGTCGGATGCCCTCGGCGATCGGGAGCGCCCGGCCGTGGATGCCGTGGAAGCCATAGGTGTTCATGTAGTGCGGCAGCCGGCTGGAGCAGCCGATGCCGGAGACGAACATCGTCTTCTCGGGGCGGAGGCCCTCGTCGCGCAGCAGGCGCTGGAGGGCGGCCAGGACGGCGTTGTCGCCGCAGCCGGCACACCAGCGCGGCACGCCCTTCTGGAACCCCTCGATCTCGACGCGCTCGTCATAGAGCCGCAGCAGGCACTCGGCGGCGCTGGTGTAGGTCAGGTCGATGTGACTGAGGTCGATCATCGCCGGGTCAGCTTCCTCTCGATGGCCTGCTGGACGCGGCCGGGTTTGATCGGCTGGCCACCGACCTCGCTCCAGGTGTCGACGTCGACCAGGTATCTCGACCGCAGCAGCATCGCCAACGCGGAGTAGCGCCGGTTGTCGGCGTCGATGATCGGGTCCTCCGGCCGGTCGCTCCAGTTGCCCTCGACGGTCATCACCTGCTCGAAGCCGGCCATGATCTCCTTGAGTCCCGACGGCATCGGGTTGACGAAGCGCAGGTGAAGCGCGGAGACCCGACGGCCCTCGGCGCGGACCCGGGTCACCGCCTCCTCGATGGCGCCCTTGGTGCTGCCCCACCCGATCACCAACAGCTCACCGGTGTCCTCGCCGAACACCTCGGGCGTCTTGAGGGTCTTCTGCAGCGCCGCCAGCTTGAGGCTGCGGGCGTGCAGGCCCTGCTCGTTGGCGTCGGGGTCGTAGGCCACGGCCGCCGAGCTGTCGTGGGCCAGCCCGGTCAGGGTGTACATGCCGCCCGGCTGGCCGGGGACGAAGCGTCGCGAGAGACCGGTCGTCTCGTCCCACGCGTAGGGCTTGAGCCCCTCGGGCACCTGGCTCTGGTCGACCGGGGGAGCGAGCCACGCCGGGTCGAACTCCGGCCGGGTGAACGGCTGCTGGGCCGTCGCCAGGCTCGCGTCGGAGAGCACCACCACGACCATGTTGAAGGTCTCGGCGATCCGCCGCGCCGCGATGACCGAGTAGAAGCAGTCCTCGATCGTGCTCGGCGCCAGCACCACCTTGGGGGCGTCGCCGTGGCTGCCGAAGATGGTGGTCATCAGGTCGCCCTGCTCGACCTTGGTGGGCTGGCCCGTGCTGGGCCCACCGCGCTGGACGTTGACCACGACCAGGGGGATCTCGCCCATCACGGCCAGGCCGATCGCCTCCTGCTTGAGGGAGTAGCCCGGGCCGGACGTGATCGTGACCGCGCACTTGCCGGCGTAGGACGCCCCGATGGCGAAGCTGGCCGCGGCGATCTCGTCCTCGGCCTGGTGCACCATGCCGCCCACCCGCGGGAAGATCTCGCTGAGGTAGTGGGAGGCGGAGGTGGCCGGCGTGATGGGATACATCGCGCAGATCTCCATGCCCGAGGCCACCACGCCGAGGGCGATCGCGGTGTTGCCGTTCATGACGATCTGCGCCTCGCTCGACGGGATCGCCGGGATGTGGAAGGCCAGGTCGAGGTTCTTGCGGGCGAACTCGTAGCCCGCGACGAGGAGACGGGTGTTCTGGTCGATCAGCGCCTGCGACTTCTTGCGGAAGGTCATCGCGACCTGGTCGGTGGCCAGGTCGAGGCCGAAGTCATAGATCGCGCAGAGCATCCCGAGCGCGAACATGTTCTTGCCGCGGCGCGGGTCCTTGACGATCTTGAGGCACTCGCGCTCCATCGGGACCTCGATGATGCGGTAGCCGGCGGCCACCAGGGCGTCGTAGGTCTCGGCGTACGACGTCTGGATGCGCGGGTCCCGGTGGTCGCGCCACATGTCCTCCAGGAGGATCGTGCAGCCAGGCTTGAGCTCCTTCATGTGCACGCGGCCGAGCAGGACCTGCTCGTTGAACGCCACCACCAGGTCGGCCTCGTCGCCGCCGTTGGTCACCCGTTGGGAGCCGATCCGGACGCGGTTGCCGCTGGCGCCCGCGACGCTGCGGGCCGGAGGCTGGATCTCGGCCGGGATGATCTCGACGGTCCAGATGCCGTTGCCGGCGCGCGCCGCGATCGCACCGAGGCTCTGGCCGCACCGCTGGGCACCCTCGCCGGAGTCGCTGATGATCTCGACGACGTGCTCGGTCAGCGTGGTGACCTGGCGCTCGTCGGAGGCCACGCCGGTGCGGTCGCCTGACTGGGGGAGTGACTCCGACACCGTGCTCATCGGGCCATGACCGCCGTTCTGTCCGGGGAGGCGGCGCTGTGGGAGCCTCCGGTGCTCGTCGCGACGCGCACCCGCACGTAGTTGTGCTCGTGGGCCGCGATCCCGAAGACCGCGTCCTCGGGTTCGTCGTAGGACCGCCGCGGGTCGCGGATGCCGAGGAAGCGCTTGATCCCGTCGGCGGCCTTGCGGCCCGCACCCATGGCCTCGATGACGGTGGCGGCGCCGGTGACGATGTCGCCGCCCGCGAAGACGCCGGCGAGCGAGGTCTGCAGGTCGTCGTCGGTGTCGAGGTAGCCCCACTTGTTGAGCCGGAGCCGGGAGGTCTGTCCGATGATCGGGTTGGCGTTGGTCCCGATCGCGAAGACCACCTGGTCGCACGGGAACTCGAACTCGCTGTCGGGGACCGGGACGGGGCGACGGCGACCCGAGTCGTCGGGCTCTCCGAGCTCCATCTGGATGCAGCGCATCGCGCGGACGTTGCCCTCGCCGTCGTCGAGGATCTCGACGGGGTTGGTGAGCCAGTGGAACTCCACGCCCTCCTCCTCGGCGTGGTGGACCTCCTCGGCGCGGGCCGGCGCCTCGGCGCGGGAGCGGCGATAGATGCAGTGCACGTCGTCGGCACCCAGCCGCAGGGTGACCCGCATGGCATCCATCGCGGTGTTGCCGGCACCGACGACGGCCACCTGCTTGCCGAGCGGGACGGGGGTGTCGTGGGTCGGGAAGTCGCGCGCCTCCATCAGGTTGGCGCGGGTCAGCAGCTCGTTGGCCGACAGCACACCGTTGAGGGAGTCGCCGGGGATCCCGAGCATGGTGGGGTAGCCGGCACCGGTGCCGATGAAGACGGCGTCGAAGCCGAGCTCCTCCAGCATCTGCTCGATGGTGAACAGTCGGCCGACCACGGTGTTGCACTGGAAGGTCACCCCGAGCTTCTCGAGGTTGTGGATCTCGGCGTCGACGACCGGGTTGGGCAGCCGGAACTCGGGGATGCCGTAGCGGAGCACGCCGCCGGGCAGGTGCAGCGCCTCGAAGACGGTCACCTCGCAGCCGGCCTTGGCCAGGTCGGCCGCACAGGCCATGCCGGCCGGGCCCGAGCCGACGATGCCGACGCGGTAGGGCGCCGGCGCGATGTAGGGCTTGCGCGCCCAGTCGTTCTCGATGGCCAGGTCGCCGATGAACCGCTCCAGCCGCCCGATCGCCACGGGCTCGAGGGTGTCGGCGACGGTGCAGACGCCCTCGCACTGGTTCTCCTGCGGGCAGACCCGGCCACACACGGCGGGCAGCAGGTTGGTGCGGGCGATGGTGTCGTAGGCCCCGTGGTAGTCGCCGGCGGAGAGCTTGCGGATGAAGCCTGGGATGTCGATCGCGACCGGGCAGCCGTCCATGCAGACCGGCTCGGCGCAGTCGAGGCAGCGCGACGCCTCGCGGGCGGCCTCGGTCTCGTCGTAGCCGAGGCTGACCTCGGTGAAGTTGGTGGCGCGTTCCTTGGCAGGCTGTTCGCGGACCGGCGTCCGCTCCTGGGGAATGCTGCGGATCGTCCGTTTCGCGGCCATGGGTCAGCTCCTCGCTCCAGTGGCCGGCAGGGCGGAGACCACCGTCTCGCCTGCCGCCTTCTCAGCCCGGTGGCAGGTGTGGTGCCAGTGCTCGACCGCCTCCTGCTCCTCGTGGCGGTAGCGCCGGAGTCGGGTGGCGAGGTCGTCGAAGTCGACGCGGTGCCCGTCGAAGTCGGGGCCGTCGACGCACGCGAACTTGACCTGGTCGCCGACGCGCACGCGGCAGCCGCCGCACATGCCGGTGCCGTCCACCATGATCGGGTTGAGGCTCACGCTCGTCCGGATGCTGTGCGGCCTCGTGGTCTCGGCGCAGGCGCGCATCATGATCGGTGGTCCGATCGCGACGACCTCGTCGATCTTGGGATGGCTCTCGATCGCCATCTTGAGGCCGTCGGTGACCAGGCCCTGGATTCCGGCCGAGCCGTCGTCGGTGCAGAGGATCAGCTCGTCGCAGACGCTACGGAACTTGTCCTGCCAGAAGACCAGGTCCTTGGTGCGGAAGCCGAGGATGCCGATGACCTTGGCGCCGTGCTCGTGGAAGGCGCGGGCCTGCGGGAAGACGGGGGCCACGCCCAGGCCGCCCCCGACGCACACCACGGTCCCGCCGTCGCGGATCTCGGTCGGGATGCCGAGCGGTCCGGCGACGCCGTACAGCGTCGAGCCGACCTGGCAGTCCTGCTGCATCTCCAGGGTGGTCTTGCCGACCGCCTGGATGACCAGCGTGACCGTGCCCTGCTCGCGGTCGAAGTCCGCGATGGTCAGCGGGATCCGCTCGCCCTCGGCGTGTGACATCACGATCACGAACTGGCCCGGCCGGGCGGCTCGTGCCATCAGCGGATGGCGGAACTCGAGGAGGAAGGTCACCTCGGAGATGTCGTGACGGGCGACGATCGGGAAGGACGACGCCATCAGGGCGTCGGCGGCGGATGTCGACCGGCCCCGGTCTGTTTCGGACGAACTCTCCATTGCTCCCGTCCCGTCTGCGCAAGCGAGCCCCCTGGAATCTGGCGTGGAGGCCTGGGGCGCGCGTCAAACAGTCACGAGGGCATCAAGACACCTCCCACTGTGCCCTATCCAATGTCCGGACGTCTCCGGCACGCCGACGATTGCGACGCACGACACACCCCCGGGGGTACTCGGCATCACTGACGCGATCTGGAGGTCCGCGACAGAATGGAGCCATGACGCAGACCAGTGCCCTGAGCCCCCTTGCCCGAGACGAGTCCCTCGCCGGTCTGCGCGCCACCCTGGAGCCCGGCGCCGAGCTCGACGTCCTCGTCGTCGGCGGCGGCATCACCGGCACCGGGATCGCGCTCGACGCGGTGACGCGCGGCCTCTCGACCGCCCTGCTGGAGCAGCGAGACCTCTCCTCCGGCACCAGCTCCCGGAGCAGCAAGCTCGTCCACGGGGGTCTGCGCTATCTGGAGATGTTCGACTTCGGCCTCGTCCGCGAGGCCCTCCAGGAGCGCGGCCTCCTGCTGACTCGGTTGGCGCCCCACCTCGTGCGCCCGATCCCGTTCCTCTACCCGCTCCACCACACCTGGGAGCGGCCCTATGTCGGTGCCGGGCTGATCATGTACGACGGCATGGCGATGGCCGGCAAATATGACATGGGCGTGCCGCGCCACCGGCACCTCTTCCGCCGCCAGATCGCCCGGATCGCGCCCGACCTCAAGGTCGACGAGCTCGCCGGTGCCATCCGCTACTACGACTGCCAGGTCGACGACGCGCGGCTCACCCTGATGGTCGCCCGCACCGCGCAGTCACACGGTGCGTTGATCGCCCCGCGGGTCAAGGTGCTGGGCTTCCTCCGCGAAGGCGAGCGGGTGGTCGGCGTACATGCCGAGGATCTGGAGACCGGCGACTTCTTCGACGTCCGCGCGCGGGTGGTCGTCAACGCGGCCGGTGTGTGGACCGACGAGATCCAGGACATGGTCGGAGGTCGGGGGAGCCTCAACGTGCAGGCCAGCAAGGGGATCCACCTCGTCGTACCCCGCGACCGGATCCGGTCCGAGGCGGGCTTCATCACCAAGACCGAGAAGTCGGTCCTGTTCGTGATCCCGTGGGGCCGGCACTGGATCATCGGCACGACCGACACCCCCTGGGACCTCGACAAGGCCCACCCGGCGGCCAGTCGGGCCGACATCGACTACCTGCTGCACCACGTCAACACGCTCCTGCGCGACCCGCTGGACCACAGCGACGTCGAGGGCGTCTACGCCGGCCTACGGCCGCTGCTGAAGTCCGAGGACGAGGCGACCAGCAAGCTGTCGCGCGAGCACACCGTCGTCACCCCCGTCCCCGGGCTGGTGCTCATCGGCGGCGGCAAGCTCACGACCTACCGGGTGATGGCCAAGGACGCCATCGATGCCGCCGAGCCGACGCTGCGCCACCTCACCGGCTCCTCGATCCGCGAGAGCATCACCGACCGGGTGGTGCTGGCGGGCGCCCAGGGCTTCGAGACCCGCACCAACCAGCGGGTCATGCTCTCGCGCAAGAGCGGTATCCCCGTGGGTCGCATCGATCATCTGCTCGGTCGCTACGGCGGGCTGGTCGACGAGGTGCTCGACCTCGTCCGCGACCGGCCCGAGCTCGCCGAGCCGCTGCCCGGCGCGGAGGACTATCTGTCGGTCGAGATCCTCTATGGGGTCACCCATGAGGGCGCGCGCCATCTCGACGACGTCCTCACCCGGCGTACCCGCATCTCCATCGAGACCTTCGACCGTGGCGTCAGCGCCGCCGCTCCCGCGGCCGCACTCATGGCCGAGGTGCTCGGCTGGGACGACGCCCGGACCGCCGACGAGGTCGACCACTACCTGCGCCGGGTCGAGGCGGAGCGCCAGAGCCAGGCGAAGATGACCGACCAGGAGGCCGACGAGGCCCGCGTGAGCGCCCCCGAGATCGTCCAGGCCTGACGCCGAGGTGCCCCTTCTTGTCCGTCGAGGTGCCCGGTCCTGTCAGAGCCGCTGGATCGGGCCCTCGTCGAGGCCGGGAAGCCCCAGGGCCTCCAGGAGGTAGGACCGCCCGCCGTCACGGTCGAGGTTGGCCGCCGTACGCGCGATGGGGCGTGCCCACGGGAAGACGTGGACGATCATGAGCGCGAGTGAGACGAAGGCGCCGCTGACATAGGCGAGGAACTGCCCTTGGTGGATGACGAACGCGACGACGACCGACGCGATCGCGATGGCCTCTGAGAAGGCGAACCGCCGGATCATCGCCGACTGGAAGGCCGCCAGCGCCCGCGGCTCGGCCTCCTCCCGCGGAGTCCCAGCCGGCACGGCGGGAGTGCGATAGCCGGTCGCCTCGAGGAGGTAGTGCATCGACCCCCCCGCCGCGATCTGGGCGCCGACGACCCACAGGGGCGGCAGTTCGCCGGCGTCGCCGGTGGCCGACAGCACCAGATAGAGCGCGATCCCGATGAACAGCAGGGCGCCCATCAGTGCCCCCGCCAGGATCCTGAGCTGCAGCAGCATGTGTCCTCCCCAGTGGTTGGTCGGGAGCCTAGTGCCCGACACCGCGGGCACCTCGGCGGACCGGACCGGGCACCTCGGCGGACCGGACCGGGCACCTCGGAGGGCCATACCTCCCACGTCGGTTGTTACTGAGGGGTAGGCAGGGGCTGGGGCGCTGACTACGCTCGGCAGCATGACGTCTGACACGCCTTCCGGCAGCTCTGCAGGCAACCACGCTCCCCTGGGCGGGCACCTGGTGGACGGTCCGCGGGATCCCGAGCACGACCCGGCGGCGACCTACGCCCTCGAGCCCGACTACGTCGACGCGCTCACCCGGCGGATCGTGTCGACCACCGGCGTGACGGCGGAGACCCGGTCGCCGCTCAACGGCCAGCCGCTGGCGCACATCCCGCAGTCCTCGGAGGAGGACGTCGCCGAGGCGTTCCGTCGGGCGCGACGCGCCCAGCAGGCGTGGGCCCGCACCTCGCTCGAGACCCGGTCGGCCGCGCTGCTGCGGCTGCACGACCTCATCCTGGACCGCCAGGACGAGATCATGGACCTCACCGTCCTGGAGTCCGGCAAGGCCCGCAAGCACGCCTTCGACGAGCCGCTGCACGTCGCGCTGACGGCGCGCTACTACGCCCGTACGGCGCACCGCCACCTCGACTCGCGGCGTCACCTGGGGGTGATCCCCGTGCTGACCCGGGTCGAGGTCCACCGGATCCCCAAGGGCGTCGTCGGGATCATCTCGCCCTGGAACTACCCGTTCACCATGGCGCTGTGCGACGGGCTGCCGGCGTTGCTGGCGGGCAACGCGGTGGTGGCCAAGCCCGACCACCACTCGATGCTGACCGCGCTCCTCGGAGCCCAGCTGCTGGAGGAAGCCGGGTTCCCGCCGGACCTGTGGCAGGTCGTCGCCGGCCCGGGCAGCGAGGTGGGTCCGGCCCTCATCGGTCAGGCCGACTACATCTGCTTCACCGGCTCCACCGCGACCGGCAAGCGGGTGGCCCAGGGCTGCGCCGACCGCCTGATCGGCTGCTCCCTCGAGCTCGGGGGCAAGAACCCGATCCTGATCCTGCGGGACGCCGACCTGGAGAAAGCCGCCGAGGGCGCAGTCCGCGCCAGCTTCTCCAACGCCGGCCAGCTGTGCGTCTCGACCGAGCGGATGTTCGTCGCCGACCAGATCTATGACCGCTTCATGGAGCGGTTCGTGGCCCGGGCCGAGGCGATGTCGGTGGGCGCGAGCCTCGAGTGGGGCCTCGACATGGGATCGCTGATCTCGCAGACCCAGCTCGACGCCGTCGTCGCCCAGGTCGAGGATGCCAAGGCCAAGGGGGCGCGTGTCCTCGCGGGCGGTCGGCACCGCCCCGACCTCGGCCCGTTCGTCTTCGAGCCGACGATCCTCGAGGGGGTTACGCCCGACATGACCTGCTTCGGTCACGAGACGTTCGGGCCGGTCGTGTCGGTCTACCGCTTCCACGACGAGGGGGAGGCCATCGCTCGGGCCAACGACGGTGACTACGGCCTCAACGCCGCGATCTACAGCAAGGACGGGGCGCGCGCCCGCGCGATCGCCCAGCAGATCAAGTGCGGCACCGTCAACGTCAACGAGGCGTTCGGTGCCACCTTCGCCTCGATCGACTCCCCGATGGGCGGCATGCGCGAGTCCGGGCTGGGGCGTCGTCAGGGCGCCGAGGGCATCTGGCGCTACACCGAGCCGCAGTCCGTGGCGACCCAGCGCGCCATGCGCTTCTCGCCGATGTTCGGCATGTCCGACGAGTCCTACGCCAAGGTGATGACCGGCAGCCTCCGTGTGATGAAGAAGCTCGGGAGGGCCTGATGGACTTCGACGTCATCGTCATCGGCTCCGGGTTCGGTGGCTCCGTCTCGGCGCTGCGCCTGACCGAGAAGGGCTACGACGTCGCGGTCATCGAGGCGGGCGCCCGCTTCGCCGACGAGGACCTGCCCAACACCTCCTTCGAGACCAAGAAGTACATCTTCAAGCCCGAGGTCGGGCTCTATGGCATCCAGCGGATCGACGTCATCAAGGACGTGCTGATCCTGTCCGGCGCGGGGGTCGGGGGCGGCTCGCTCGTCTATGCCAACACCCTCTACGAACCTCTGCCGGCGTTCTATGCCGATCCGCAGTGGCGCGACATCACCGACTGGCGGGCCGAGCTGGCTCCCTACTACGACCAGGCGAAGCGGATGCTGGGCGTGGTCGAGAACCCGCGTCACACGCCGGCCGACGTCGTCATGAAGCAGGTCGCCGAGGAGATGGGAGTCGGCGACACCTTCCACCACACCCCGGTCGGCGTCTTCTTCGGCGGCCCCGACGACGTGCCGGAGCGGCAGGTGGCCGACCCGTTCTTCGGCGGCGAAGGCCCCGACCGCAACCCTTGCAAGAACTGTGGCGAGTGCATGACCGGCTGCCGCCACAACGCCAAGAACACCCTCGTCAAGAACTACCTCCACCTCGCCGAGAAGCACGGCGCGTCGGTGCTCCCGCTGACCACCGTCACCCGGGTCGTCCCCAGGGCGGCCGGCGGCTACGACGTCCACGTGCGCAGCACGAAGGCCAAGCGGCGTACGCCGGACTCCGAGCGCGTCCTCACCGCCGAGCAGGTCATCTTCTCCGCGTCGGCGCTGGGGACCCAGCGGTTGCTCCACCGGATGAAGGCCGAAGGACACCTGCCCGAGATCTCCGACCGGATCGGCCACCTGGCCCGGACCAACTCCGAGTCGATCCTGGGCGTGGTCGCCGAGGACCGGTCCGTCGACTACACCGAGGGTGTCGCGATCACCTCGTCGTTCCACCCCGACGAGCACACCCACATCGAGCCGGTGCGCTACGGCAAGGGCAGCAACGTGATGAGCCTCCTCCAGACGGTGCTGACCGACGGCGACGGCCCCGGGCCGCGCTGGCGCACCTGGGTGAAGGAGATGTGGGCTCAGAAGAGCCGCATGTTCAGCTTCTATGACATGAAGCACTGGTCGGAGCGGGCCGTCATCGCGCTGGTGATGCAGAGCCGCGACAACTCGATCACGACCTACCTCAAGAAGTCGCGCCTGACCGGCCGGCTCACGCTGACCTCCACGCAGGGGCACGGCGAGCCCAACCCGACCTGGATCCCGCAGGCCAACGACGCCGTACGCCGCATGGCGCGCATCATGGGCGGCATCCCCGGCGGGTCGATCGGGGAGCCGTTCAACACCCCGCTCACGGCCCACTTCATCGGCGGTTGTGCGATCGGCGCGACGGTCGACGAAGGGGTCATCGACGCCTACCAGCGGGTCTTCAACTATCCCGGCCTCCACGTCGTGGACGGCTCGGCAGTCACGGCCAATCTGGGGGTCAACCCGTCACTGACGATCACGGCGCAGGCCGAGCGCGCGATGTCGCTGTGGCCCAACAAGGGCGAGGTCGACCCACGACCTGCCCTCGGGTCGACCTATCAGCGGCTCAGCCCGGTCCAGCCCAAGAACCCGGTCGTCCCCGACAGCGCCCCCGGCGCCCTGCGTCTGCCGATCGTCTCGATCAGCTGAGTCCGCGCTCAGCCGGCCGCCGCAGCGGCGCGGGCCTCGAGGGCGAGCTCCCGGATCCGGGTGATGTCGTCGGCGGTGAAGACGCCGTTGACGCCGGAGATGGTGGCGAGCTTCATCCCGTGCTTGAGGCCGAGACGGTAGATCTCCTTGACCTTCTCCCACTCGATGTTGCGGCCGACGGTGAACGTCTCGTAGCGGCCCTCGAGCGCGAGGACGACCGTCTCGGCCATGCAGGCATAGACGACACCCTTGGGCAGGCCGATGTCGCGCATCCGGACCTCACCGGGCAGCTCGATCTCGCCGGACTCGACGACCAGGACGTCGGGTCGCTTGGCGACGTCCTCCTTGGACAGGTCGAGTGGTCGCGCGACGTCGGTGATCACACAGCCGGGCTTGACGGCCATGATGTCGAGGACCCGCTTGCCGGCGCCGGAGGTGGCGGTGACGATGACGTCCATCTCGGGGAGGTGCTCGTGGGGCGTAGCGGCGACGTGGACGGTGGCCCGCGGGTGCTGTTGCTCGATCTCGCCCTTGAGGGCCAGCAGCTTGGCGGTCTCGGGGGAGACCAGCCAGACCTCGTCGCTGGCCAGGGCGAGGAGGCGGGCGCAGACCGATCCGATGGCGCCGGTGGCGCCGACGACCATGGTCTTGCCTCGGATCAGGCCGTTCTCGTCGGCCTCCAGGAGGCCGAGCTGGTTGACGGCCTCGTGGGCGGCCCAGAGGGCCCCGGAGGCTGAGTAGCTGTTGCCGGTCGTCACTGGGAGCACGGCCTTCTTGGCGACGGTGACGCCCGCGTCGCCGACGACCTTGGTGAAGGCGCCGAGCCCCATCACCTGGGCGCCGAGCTTCCTGGCCATCTCGGCGGCGTCGAGCAGCTTGGCATAGGTGAACTCCGGGCTGTGCGCCATCAGCTCCTTGGGAGTTCCGCCGACGGTGATCAGCCAGCCCTCGGCCTCGGCGCCGGTGGGCGAGGTGATGCCGGTGACGTGGCTGTAGGTGAACGGCGGCGCATAGGCGAGCGCCTTCTCGGTGGCGTCGGCGACGACGCCCGGGGAGTGCTCGAGGATGGTCGCGAGCGGCTCGACCTTGCGGAAGAACTCCTGGGAGAGCGGGTGGATCACGAAGGCGAAGCGGCTCTTGCGCCGGTATCCGTTGGGATAGAGGACCCGCGGCTCGAGGTCCGCCGACCCGATCATGTCCAGCAGGTCGTCGTTCGTGAGCTTGCCGGCGCCGTCGACGAGGGCGAGCATCATCGCCTCGAGGACGGCGTCGATGACGGTGACCCCGAACGGCTGGGGGGTGGTGTCCAGCACCATGTCGACACCGCGGTCACCGAACTCGGTCAGGCGTTCCTCGGAGATGGCCGAGGAGATGACGGTCTTGCCGGCGAGGTCCTCGAGGCCGAACTTGAGCAGCCCGTGGTAGGTCGCGACGACGACGTCGCTGTCGCGGGCGGCCTTGCGGGTCATGGCTTCGCCGAGCCGGAGCCCGGGCAGGTTGATCCGCGACTTCACGATGCCGGGGAGCAGCTTGAGCGGCAACATCGCGGCGTCGGCCGCGGCGTTGAGGAGCGGGTTCTCGTTGAGCCGCGCCGGGATGTCCATCCGCAGGAGCGGGTCGGCGAAGGTGATGTTGTCGGTGTTCTCCCGCAGGATCCGGACGACCCCGTCGTGGTTGGCGTCACCGAGGACGACGCTGCGCGCGTTGGCGAAGTAGCCCGGCATCTCGGTCTGCACGTGGCGCATGGCCCACTCCTGGAGCACGTCGCGCAACCGGTGCCCGTCGGTGGAGGGCGCCAGCCCGTCGGCCGCCCGGACCATCCGCTCGACCGCCGCGTTGTCGCCGTCGTACAGGCCACGGATCCGGGCGTCCCGGATCCCCGACACCGCGATGGCGTCCGCCTGGGCTGCCCATTCGCGGACGAGCCGTTCGGCCTTACGGACGTTGCCGTCCGTGCCGATGCGGATGATCCGGAACGAGCGATCGAGGAAGTGGACCTTCTCGTCGAAGTCCAGGTCCGGACTGGTCAGTGCGATGTTGACCACCAAGGTGGGCTTGGGCCGTGCCATCTCGTCTCCTCTGTGGGGGGCCGAGACCGGCTCGGGCCTCCCGCCCCACTATCGCTAGACTCGCGGCTTCAGAGCAAGGTGGAGAGGGGCCACTGAGTGGCAGATCACGATCTCGTCCTGGTCGTCGACTTCGGGGCACAGTACGCCCAGCTCATCGCACGGCGGGTTCGCGAGGCGCGCGTCTATTCCGAGATCGTCCCGCACACCATGCCGGTGGCCGAGATGCTCGCCCGGAACCCTCAGGCGATCGTGCTGTCCGGTGGGCCTTCGTCGGTCTATGAGGTGGGCGCGCCGAGCATCGAGACGGCCGTCTTCGAGGCCGGTGTCCCGGTCTTCGGTATGTGCTACGGCTTCCAGCTGATGGCGCGCGGCCTCGGCGGCGAGGTGGCCGCGACCGGTGCCCGCGAATACGGCCGTACGCCGGTCACGGTGTCGTCGTCGGGTGCCTTGCTGCGCGGCCTGCCCGAGCACCACAACGTGTGGATGTCGCATGGCGACTCGGTGAGCGCGGCCCCTCCGGGCTTCGACGTGCTGGCCTCGACCGAGGTCACGCCGGTGGCGGCGTTCGAGGACCTCGACCGTCGCCTGGCGGGGGTGCAGTGGCATCCCGAGGTGCTGCACACCGAGCATGGCCAGCGCATCCTCGAGCACTTCCTCCACGACATCGCCGGCTGCCGACCCACGTGGACGATGGTCAACATCGCCGAGGAGCAGATCGATCGGGTCCGCGCCCAGATCGGTGAGACCGGCCGCGCCATCTGTGGGCTGTCGGGCGGCGTCGACTCCGCGGTGGCGGCCGCGATCGTGCAGCGTGCGATCGGGGAGCGCCTCGACTGTGTCTTCGTCGACCACGGTCTGCTCCGCGAGGGCGAGGCCGAACAGGTCGAGCGCGACTTCGTCGCGGCGACGGGCGTCAAGCTCCACGTGTTCGACGCCCAGCAGCGCTTCCTCGAGGCCCTGGCCGGAGTGACCGACCCGGAGGAGAAGCGCAAGGTCATCGGGCGCGAGTTCATCCGCGCGTTCGAGGCCGCCGAGGTGCAGATCCTGGGCGCGGCCGCCGAGCAGGGCGACAAGGTGGGCTTCCTGGTCCAGGGCACCCTCTATCCCGACGTGGTCGAGTCGGGTGGGGGAGCCGGGACCTCCAACATCAAGTCCCACCACAACGTGGGCGGGCTCCCCGAGGACCTCGAGTTCGAGCTGGTGGAGCCGTTGCGGACGCTGTTCAAGGACGAGGTGCGCCTCGTCGGTGAGCAGCTGGGTCTGCCTGCGGAGATCGTGTGGCGTCAGCCGTTCCCCGGGCCGGGCCTGGGCATCCGCATCATCGGCGAGGTCACCCGCGACCGGCTGGAGATCCTGCGGGCCGCCGACGCGATCGCCCGCGAGGAGCTGACCCACGCCGGGCTCGACCGCGACATCTGGCAGATGCCGGTGGTGCTGCTGGCCGACGTCCGCTCGGTCGGCGTCCAGGGCGACGGCCGCACCTATGGCCACCCGGTCGTGCTGCGTCCGGTCACCTCCGAGGACGCGATGACCGCCGACTGGGCGCGCCTGCCGTTCGACGTGCTCGAGCGCATCTCGACTCGCATCACCAACGAGGTGCGCGAGGTCAACCGGGTGGCCTTGGACGTCACGTCCAAGCCCCCCGGCACCATCGAGTGGGAGTAGCTCCGGACCGACCGCCGGGTCAGCCGGCGTAGACGAACGCTCCCCGGGTGCGCCAGCTGTTGCCGTCGATGCCCGGGCCACTGACGTTGGTGGCGGTCCCGGTGAGGGCGCCGTTGCTCCAGCCGACCGCGGCCAGGTTGCCGGTGCTCGACGACCCGACATAGAGCGTCGCTCCGGCCAGCATCAGCCCGGAGGCGGTGTTCCAGCTGATCCCGTTGGTGTTGCCCATGGCCGTGAACCGGGTGGCGCCGACGAGTCGGTCCTCGGGCAGGAAGTAGCGGTAGAACAACGAGGACTGACCCGACAGGGTGTAGTAGAGCCGGCCCGAGGTCCGGTCATAGGTCATCCCGGTGACACTCGGGAGCTCGCCGGCGAAGTCCGTCAGCCCGTTGAGGTTGACGGTGGTGGCCACTCCGAACGAGGTGCCGTCGTAGGTGCGGGCCCGGAGGGTGCCGTCGCTCCAGCCGGTGTAGAGCGTGCCGTCGATCATGGTGGCGCCGCGTGCATTGCGCCAGGACTCCCCGCCGTTGGCGACCGTCGTCGACGACGTGACCGAGGTGCCGGTGAAGCCGCGGCGGGTCACGTTGTCGTCGGTGGTGTTGCTGAGCAGATAGACGTTGCCGGGCAGGCTGCCGGTGTTCTCGACCGGAAGGGCGGTGCCCCCGGCCACGGGGAACAGGGCGATCCGCTTGCGCGTCTCGCCGCCCGTGGTGTTCGTGTCGTGACCGACCCACAACCCCGCCGTGGTCGTCATGAACTCCCAGACGCCGACGCCGCGGGCGCGGGTCGGGTCCCAGCTGAAGGGCAAGCCGTTGCGGGGGTCGACGGCCGCGAGCGCGGTCCGGGCGACGCCGCCCCGGCCGAGCGCGTCGGAGGCGTAGGGATTGTTGAGCCACCGGAAGTGCCCGCCGACATAGATCACCGGGCCGGTGATCTTGACCTGGGTGAAGGTGTCGCCGCCGCTGTAGTCGACCCAGCTCGGGTTCTGACCGCTCGTGGTCGGCGCGAGCTCCCAGCGGCTGGCCGTGTCGCAGAGGGTGCCGGAGCCGATTCCGCCCGAGTAGGCGCCGGTGGTCACGACCACGAAGTAGGCACCGCTCGGATCGATGTCGACGTCGCGCATATAGGTGTCGAAGCTGCCCGAGCAGACGCTGGTGAAGCGCGTGGTGGCCCAGCCGCTGAGGACCGCGCTGGCGCCGCCCAGGTCGGCGCGCATGATCTGGGTCCGGGACTGGCCGTCCACCGTCCGCCAGTTGCCGACGGCGACCAGCGTCCTGCCGTCGTCGCTGATGTCGAAGTGCTTCACGCCGAGGGCGCCGCCGTTCCAGGTCCCGGAGAACGTGAAGGCCACCGTGCCGGTGTCGGCACCGGTCGTCGGGTCGAGCGCGGCCAGCAGGGTGCGGGGAACCCCGCCGACGGTCGTGAACGAGCCGCCGATGTAGAGCCGGCCGTTGGCCAGCTGCAGGTCGGTCACCTGACCGTTGATCGTCGGGGGCTTGAATGCCGAGACCAGCGCGCCGGTGGTCGCGTCGATGCGGGCGACCTTGCTGCGGCTGGTCCCGTTGACGGTCGAGATCAGGCCGCCGACATAGACGGTGCCGTCGCCGGCATCGGCGATGTCGCTGACCTCCTTGGTGCCGACGTCGGGCACGAAGGAGGTGTCGATGGCGCCGGTGGTCGCGTTGAACGCGAAGATCTTGTTGCGGGTGTACGTCGTCCCGCCCGCCGTCACGTTGGTGAACGTGCCGACGGCGATGATCCGGTTGCCGACCTGGACCATCCCCTCGACCTTGCCGTCGTTGACGTTCGGCGTCCAGTTCTCCGGGTTGGCCGACACGACGCGGTCGAGCGTCGGCTCGGCGGCGAAGACCGGTACGGCGGTCAGGGCCAGCGCCGCCGCGGCAGCGACGGCGAGCAGGGACCTAGGCAAGAGAGACCACCCCACGTGACTCGGTGTTGCAGGACCAAACCCCACGTCCGGCGCCCCGAGCCACTCAGACGAGTGGATCGTAGGCGCCGGACCTGGGAAGGCGCTATCAACCGGCGTAGATGAACGCCGCCCGCGCTCGCCAGTCGAAGCCGTCGATGGACGGGCCGCTGACGTCGGTGGCGGTGCCCGACAGGGCGCCGTCGTTCCAGTCGACCTTGGCGAGGTTGCCGGTCACCGACGACCCGACATAGAGCGTCGACCCGTCGAGCAGCAGACCGTCGGCCTTGCTCCAGTCGATGCCGCTCGTGTTGCCGCTCGCGGTGAACCGTACGGCGCCGACGAGCCGGTCCTCCGGCTCGAAGTAGCGGTAGTAGAGCGAGGACTGCCCCGACAGGGTGTAGTAGAGGCGCGCGTGCACCTTGTCGTAGGCCATGCCGGTGATGTTGGGGATCTCGTTGGCGAAGTCGGTCAGTCCGTTGAGGTTGACATTGGTCGCCGCACCGAAGGTCGTCCCGTTGTAGGTCCGGGCCTTCAGGGTGCCGTCGCTCCACCCGGTGTAGAGCGTGTTGTCGATCATCACCGCGCCGCGGGCGCTGCTCCAGTCCTGGCCGCCGTTGGCGACGCTGGTCGAGGCGGTGACGCTCGAGCCGCTGAAGCCCCGCTCGATCACCGTGTCGTCGGCGGCGGCGCTCGGCGCGGGGACGTCCTCGTCGATGACCTCGATGCCGTTGACGAGCGGGTTCTCCACCTCGTGGGCGAAGTCGATGTCCACATTGCCGTCGCTGGTGACCGAGAACTGCTTCATCGTGCCGGTCTGGCTGCCCGTGTCGGCCACGATGTCGTAGTTGTCGAGCACCTTGGCACCGTCGATGCTGACGTCGAAGACGCGCTGGCCGACGCTCGCCGTACCGCTGTAGCCGTTGGAGAAGTAGAGCCGCACGGTGAGGTGGTGGCCGACCGGGGCCGGGACGTCCCACTGCAGGTTCGGGCTGTCGTTGGGCGACCACCGCTCGGTCGAGAAGATCGCCGTGGGGGTGCTGCTCGGCAGGTTGGCGCCGCGGGCGATGGCCAGGGTGCCCCAGTCGGCGGCGTTGCTGTTGCCGTTGTGCAGCGACGACGGCTGGTCGCCGGTGTCGGTGGCCCAGTCCGGGCCGTTGTCCGTGGCGAGCAGGCTCGGGCCGGCGGCGTTGACCCGCGCCACCCAGTGACCGCTGGTCACCCCGGCCGGCTGGCCGAGCAGATAGACGTCGCCGGGCAGGCTCCCGGTGTTCTCCGCGGGGAGCTGGGTGCCTCCGGCCGCAGGGAACAGGGCGATCCGCTTGCGGGTCTCCTTGCCGGTCTGGTTGGTGTCGTGGCCGACCCACAGCCCGGCGTTGGTGGTCACGAACTCCCACACGCCGACCCCGCGGGCGCGGGTCGGGTTCCAGCTGAACGGCAGGCCGTTGCGCGGGTCGACGGCCGCGATCGCGGTCCGCGCCACGCCGCCGGCACCCAGCGCGTCGGAGGCGTAGGGGTTGTTGAGCCAGCGGAAGTGCCCGCCGACATAGACCGCGGCACCGGTGGCCTTGACCTGGGTGAAGGTGTCGCCGCCGCTGTAGTCGACCCAGCTCGGGTTCTGACCGCTCGTGGTCGGCGCGAGCTCCCACCGGCTGATCGAGTCGCACAGGGTGCCCGAGCCGACGCCGCCCGAGTAGGCGCCGGTCGCGCCGACGACGAAGTAGGTGCCGGTCGGGTCGATGTCGATGTCGCGCATGTAGGTGTCGAACACCCCGGCGCACTGGGTCGTGAAGCGGGTCGTCGCCCAGCCGCTCAGCGTCGCGGTGGGGCCGGTCAGGTCGACGCGGACGATCTGCGCGCGCGGCTGGCCGTCGACGGTGGTGAAGTTGCCGACGGCGACGAGGGCCGAGCCGTCGTCGCTGATGTCGAAGTGCTTGATGCCCATCGACCCGCCGTTCCACGGGTCACCGAAGGCGAGGTTCACGGTGTTGGTGTCCGCGCCGGTGGTCGGATCCAGCGCTACGATCAGGGTGCGGGCCACGCCGCCCACGGTCGTGAACGAGCCGCCGGCATAGAGCCGGCCGTTGGCGAGCTGGAGGTCGCTGACCTCGCCGTTGATCGTCGGGGGCTTGAACGCCGTCACGAGCGCGCCCGTCGTGGCGTTGATCCGCGCGACCTTGCTGCGGCTGGTCCCGTTGACCTTGGCGATCAGGCCGCCGATGTAGACGGTGCCGTCGCCGGCGTCGGCGATGTCCTTGACCTCCTTGGTGCCCACATCAGGTACGAAGGAGGTGTCCACCGCTCCGGTGGTCGCGTTGAACGCGAAGATGTTGTTGCGGACGTAGGTCGTCCCGTTCCAGGTCACCGAGGTGAACTTGCCGACGGCGATGATCCGGTTGCCGACCTGGACCATCCCCTCGACCAGGCCATTGTCGACGTTCGGCGTCCAGTTCTCCGGGTTGGCCGACACGACGTGGTCGATGGTCGGCTCTGACGCGGACGCCGGGATGGCGGCGAGCGACAGACCGCCCACGGTCAGCGCGGCGGCAGCCGTCGCAGCGAGCATGGATGTGCGCATGAGATCCCCCCACAGGATTCGACAGTTCCCCCATGTCCTGTCGCGACCCGAGCTCACCGGACCCGGCGATGGTAGGGGCCCAACCTGAGAAACACCTTTCGGGGGCCGCGCGAGCCACGACCACGTCTAGACGACCTCGCTGGACGGGCTCCTTTTCCGGATCCTGCCTTGACCCCGAGAGCAAAGGGCCTGCCCGGCTCAGCCTCGGTCCGCGGTGCCGAGGACCAGCAGCAGCAGCGCCCGGTGGGTGGCGTCGTCGAGGTCGAAACCGGCGACGTCGGCCGCGCGCTCGACCCGGTGCCGCAGCGTGTGGCGGTGGATCCCGAGCCGCTGGGCGGCGGGGTCCCAGGCGCCGTGGTGGGTGAGGAACGCGCGCAGGCTGGCGACCAGCGCGCTGGCGTGGGCGTCGTCGTACGCCGACAGGGTGGCGACCCAGGGCGCGGCGGCGGAGGCGAGCACGGGATCGCCGAAGAGCCGGTCGACCGGTGACTCCGCCACGGTGAGGCGGGCTCCTGGTGCGGCAGCGTCGAGGGCGCGCCGCAACGACGGGACCTGGCGACCGAGGTCGGGCCAGGGCGCGGGCGGCCCGGACACCGCGGAGAGGGCGTCGGTCAGCGCGGCCAGGACGTCGTGCTCGTCATCTTCGCGTGTGAGCACCAGGTGGGTCGGGGGCAGGTCGGTCAGCGGCCGGTCGAGGCTCGGTCCGATCCGTCGCAGGACGGGGAGCAGCCGGTCCAGCGCCTCCGGGCGAGGCGCCCGGATCGCCGTGAGGACCAGGTGGCTCGTCGGGTCGAGCCCGCGGGCTCGGAGGGCCCCCTCTGGGGAGACGGCGTGCCCGGCGAGCAGTGCCTCGAGCACCGCCGCACCCAGCGCGGGGTCGGTCCCGCTGTCGGGGCGCGCCAGCTCCACGGTGGCGACGGAGACGGCGTGGCTGACCAGCAGCCGGGCCGGGGCGCTGAGCGGGCTCGTCGTGGCCAGCGCCAGCCAGCCGACGGGCTCGCGCGGGCTTCCTCCCAGGGGCTGGATCTCGAGAACTCGGTCCGGCTCGGTCACTCGGATCGGCCCCGGGCGTCGACCGGCGACCTCGGCGACCACCTCGTCGGGATCCAGGGTGCCGCCCGCAGCCGTGATCACCGTGCCGTCGACGCCGAGGACGAGGACGCCGGCGTCGAGGGACGTCGCCAGCGCCCGCGCCAGCCCGGCCAGACCGGTGCGCAGCACCGCTCGGGTGAGCCGTTGCTGATCGTTGAGGGTGTCGAGCAGCCGCTGGCGGCGCAGCTCCGCCAGTCGGTCGGTGACCGCCCGCTCGACCGCGAGGAACGGGGTCGCGAACGGCACCTCGAGCAGCGCCAGGTCGTGGTCCCGGCACGCCGCGACCATGCCGAAGGGGACGGCCGCGAGCCTGAGGCCGGTGCCCAGCCCCAGGGCGCTGACCCCGGCGGCGGCGAGCCGTGACACGTAGGCCTCCTGGCCGAGCCGGTTGCGGGGCAGCCGCATCCCGGTGGTGAGGACCAGGCCGGGGCCGTGCAGCCAGGGGGAGGGGTCATCCACCTCGATCGCGTGCGCCCACTCCAACCGCGCACCCGGGGCCGGGAGGTGGTGCGCGATCAGGTCGAGCTCGCGACGCTCCAACAGCCAGGCGAGCGAGACATGCTCGCGGGGCTCAGGCGTCACTATGTCCAGATCGGCACGATCTGGAGACTTCATGGGACGAAGTGTAGTGCTCACTCGCCCGGGTTCGGGCCTAACCTGAGGAGGACAGGAGAGGAGTGCCGATGTCGGTCGACACCAGCGTCGAGGCCCGGACGGGGATCCAGCTCGAGGTGCTGCCGGTCAGCGACCCCGCGGAGGTGCGCCACCTCCTGGCGGCCGCCGGCGGAGCGGCCCCCGAGGTGGCGGCCGCGGCGCCCGCCGTACGACGCGACTGGCTGCGCGCCGTCGCCGACGCGCTCGAGGTGCCCGAGACCGCCGCCGCCTTGATCGCGGCCGCAGACCGGGAGACCGGGCTGGGCGAGGTGCGGCTGACCGGGGAGCTCGCTCGCTGTGCCCACCAGCTCCGCTTCTATGGCGACGTCGCCGCTGAGGGCTCCTGGCTGGGCGTGACCGTCGACCACGCCACCGCGACCACCCCCGACCTGCGCCGGCTCCAGGTCCCGCTGGGTCCCGTCGGCGTCCTGGGGGCCAGCAACTTCCCCTTCGGCTTCGGCGTGCTCGGCAACGACACCGGTTCGGCGCTCGCCGCTGGCTGTCCGGTCGTCGCCAAGGCGCACCCGGCCCACCCTGCGACCAGCCGTCTGCTCGCCGACGTGGCGGTGCGCACACTCAGCGCAGCCGGAGCGCCCGACGGCGCGTTCGCTCTGCTCTCGGGCTTCGAGGCGGGGTCCGCGTTGGTCGCGGCCCGCGAGATCACCGCGGTCGCGTTCACCGGCTCCCAGCGGGGCGGCATGGCCCTGTGGCGTCAGGCGCTCGAGCGCCCGGTCCCGATCCCGGTCTACGCCGAGATGGGCACCATCAACCCCGTGGTGATGACCTCGGCCGCGGCCTCCAGGGCCGAGGCGATCGCGGCGGGCTTCGTCGGCTCGTTCACCCTCGGGATGGGTCAGTTCTGCACGAAGCCCGGGCTGCTCCTGGTGCCCGCCGGGCACGACGTCCCGGCCCGCGTCGCTGCGGCGCTCGACCAGGCCGCGCCCGCCGGGTGGCTCCTCACCGAGGGCATCGCGGCCGCCTACGCCGACGGGATCTCGGGCCTCGTCGGTGCGGGGGCGCGCGTGCTGGCCCGGGTGCCGGCGCCGGGCGCGGGGTGGGCGGCCGAGGCCACGGTGCTCGGCGTCGACTCCGCGCTCCTCGAGGAGGGGTCGCCGCTGGTGGAGGAGTGCTTCGGCCCGGTCGCTCTGGTCGCCGAGTACGCCGACCGGGCGGAGCTTGACCGCGTCCTCGGTGTCCTCCACGGGGCGCTGGCGGGCAGCGTCCAGGCCGCCGGTGCCGACGACCCCGAGCTCGCCGACCTGATCGGGGCGCTCCAGCCGATCGTCGGCCGGGTCATGGTCGACGACTGGCCGACCGGCGTCGCCTTCACCTGGGCCCAGCAGCACGGCGGCCCCTGGCCGGCGACGACCGCCCCGCAGACGACGTCGGTGGGGGCGGCGGCACTCGACCGCTTCACCCGACCGGTCACCTGGCAGAGCGTCCCCGACCCAGCGTTGCCGCCGGCCCTCCAGGAGGGCAACCCCTGGGGGCTGCCGCGGCGCGTCGACGGGCTGCTGACGTGACCGGCCCCCTCGACGGTCTGCTCGTCGCGGACTTCAGCCGCGTCCTCGCCGGACCGCTGGCCACGATGACCCTGGCCGACCTCGGAGCCGAGGTGATCAAGGTCGAACGGCCCGGACTCGGCGACGACACCCGCCAGTGGGGTCCGCCCTGGACCGAGCACGCCTCGTCCTACTTCGAGTGCGTCAACCGCTCCAAGCAGAGCATCACGCTGGACCTGCGCGACCCCGCCGACCTGGCGGTGGCCCGCGAGCTCGCCGCGCGCGCCGACGTACTCATCGAGAACTTCCTGACCGGCACCATGGACCGGCTGGGGCTCGGCTACGAGGTGCTCGCCGAGGCCAACCCGGGTCTCGTCTACTGCTCGGTCACCGGCTTCGGGAGCGGCGCCGGTGCGGCGCTGCCCGGCTACGACTTCGTCGTCCAGGCCGTGGGCGGGCTGATGTCGATCACGGGTACCCCCGACGGTGACCCGACCAAGGTCGGCGTCGCGCTCGTCGACGTCCTGACGGGCAAGGACGCCGTCATCGGGATCCTCGCCGCGCTGCGCGAGCGGGAGGCCTCGGGGCGGGGGCAGCGGATCGAGGTCAACCTGCTGTCCAGCCTGCTCGGGTCGCTGGTCAACCAGGCCTCCGCCCATCTCGCCACCGGCCGCAGCCCCTGCCGGATGGGCAACCAGCACCCCTCGATCGCTCCCTACGAGACCCTCCACACCGCCGACGGCCTCATCGCCATCGCCTGTGGGAACGACGCCCAGTTCGCTCGGATCTGCGATGTGCTGGGGGTGCCGGAGCTGGTCCCTGGTGATGCGGTTTGGCCCAAATCCGCAGGAAATCCAGTCCCCGACGTGCGGTTTGCGTCCAATGGACAGCGCGTCGAGAACCGACAGGCACTCGTCCACAAGCTCGAGGAGGCCCTGGCGACCGCCGACGGCGAGTCCTGGGTACGCCGCCTCAACGCGGCCGGGGTGGCCGCCGGCACCGTCAACGACCTCGGCGCGGCGATCGCCTTCGCGGAGCGGCTCGGACTCGAGCCCACCCAGCCGGTCGGTGCGGGCCACCCCGACCAGATCCGGCACCCGATCACTTGGGGGCGCAGCGAGCTGCCCACCCCCACCCCACCCCCCGACCTCGGTGAGCACACCGAGCAGATCCGCGCCCGCCTGGGCGCCCAGCACAAGGAGCAGCTGTGAGCAGCCACGACAAGCCCCTCCCGCCGTTCGACGTCAGCGACCCCGCCGGCATCGACGACATGCTCACCCAGGAGGAGAAGGACGTCCGCTCGTCGGTGCGCCAGCTCGTGGAGCAGGTCGCCACGCCCTATGTCGCGGACTGGTTCGAGCGAGGCACGATCGACGACCCCCGGGCGCTGATGAAGAGCTTCGGTGAGATGGGCCTGCTCGGCATGCACCTGGAGGGCTACGGCTGTGCCGGCATGTCGGCCGTCGACTATGGCCTCGCCTGCATCGAGCTCGAGGCCTGCGACTCCGGCATCCGCTCGATGGTCTCGGTGCAGGGCTCGCTCGCGATGTTCGCGATCTGGCGCTTCGGCACCGAGGACCAGAAGCAGCAGTGGCTGCCCGGCATGGCAGCCGGTGAGCTGATCGGCTGCTTCGGTCTCACCGAGCCCGACCACGGATCCGACCCGGGCGGCATGCGCACCCGCGCCCGCAAGGAAGGCAGTGAGTGGGTCCTCGACGGCCGCAAGATGTGGATCACCAACGGCTCGATCGCCGACGTTGCCGTCGTGTGGGCCCAGACCGACGAGGGCATCCGCGGCTTCGTCGTACCGACGAGCACCCCCGGCTTCTCCGCCCCCGAGATCAAGCACAAGATGTCGCTGCGGGCCTCGGTCACGAGCGAGCTCGTGTTGGACGGCGTACGGCTGCCCGAGTCGGCTGTCTTCCCCGACGTCCGCGGCCTCAAGGGTCCGCTGTCCTGCCTCAACGAGGCGCGCTACGGCATCGTCTGGGGCGCCCTCGGTGCGGCCCGGTCGTCGTTCGAGTCGGCGCTGTCGTACGCCGGCGAGCGCGTCCAGTTCGGCAAGCCGATCGCGGGCTTCCAGCTGACCCAGGCCAAGCTCGCCGACATGGCGCTCGAGCTGGTCAAGGGCCAGCTCCTGGCGCTGCACCTCGGCCGCCGCAAGGACGCGGGGACGCTGCGTCCCGAGCAGGTCAGCCTCGGCAAGCTGAACAACGTTCGTGAGGCGCTCGACATCTGCCGGACCTCCCGCACGATCCTGGGCGCCAACGGGATCTCGCTGGAGTACCCGGTCATCCGCCACGCCAACAACCTCGAGTCGGTGCTCACCTATGAGGGAACGGTCGAGATGCACACCCTGGTGATCGGTCAGGCTCTCACCGGCCACGCGGCCTTCCGCTGAGCTCCCGGGCGTGACGGTTCATCAAGGTAGGTGGGCGAAGCCCCACTTACCTAGCGGAGTTCACCGAGGTAAGTGCCGGTTCGCCCACTTACCTTGATGAACCAGCGGCGGCACCACCGAGCCCCACCAACCCAGAACACCCCAACGGCCCCGGAGACGACGTTGTCTCCGGGGCCGTTGCCAGCCTGCGTCAGGCTGGGGTGGGGTTGTGCAATCAGGCCTTGACCTTGGGGATCGCGTCGTCGTACGGCGCGTCGGAGCGGTCCGCGGCCGGGTGGATGGCCATGTAGACGACACCGAGGCCCATCACGATGACGACCGAGAGGAGCACGATCCAGTTGTCGTACCACGCGGCGTCGGGGGTGCGCGGCCACGCCAGGTTGATCATCGCGATCACGCCATAGACGAGGGCAGCGATGTTGACGGGCAGCCCCCAGGCGCCGAGCTGGTACTTGCCGCTGGGCACCCAGCCCTTGAGCCGGGCCCGCAGTGCGGCGAGCACGACCATCTGGAACCCGATGTAGATGCCGATCGCCGCGAAGCTGATGATCTTGGTGATCGCGTTGGTCGACACGTAGGAGCCGATGACGATGATCGCAGGCACGATGCCGGCGAGCAGCAGGGCGTACGGCGGCACGTGCCGCTTCTGCGAGAAGCGGCTCAGCAGCGACGAGCCGAAGATCATCTCGTCACGGCCGTAGGAGTACGCCAGGCGGCTGGCGGCGGCCTGGAGGCTCATCGCGCACGAGACGAAGGAGATGAGCACGACCCCGAGCACGATCCGCGAGCCGGTGCCGCCGAAGGCGTCCGCGAGGAGCGTGCTGACCGGGTCGACGTCCTCGCCCGCGATGACGGCCGGGATGTCGGAGACCGAGAGGATCAGGGCGAGGCAGACGAAGGTGGCCGCCGCGCCGCCGATGTAGATCGTGCGACGCATCGCCTTGGGGATCAGCGTGCCCGGGTTCGGGACCTCCTCCGCGACGTCGCCGCAGGCCTCGAAGCCGTAGTACTGGTAGACGCCGATGAGGGCCGCTGCGGCGAAGGCGGGCAGATAGCTACCGCTGCCGCCGGTGCCGAAGGTGTCGAACAGGACCGAGAACGACTGCTCGCGGTGGGCGATGAGGAGCCAGCCGCCCACGGCGAGGGCGCCGAGGATCTCGGCGGCGAAGCCGAAGATCGCGGCCATGGCGAGCACCTTGGTGCCCATGAAGTTGATGAGTGTGGCGATCGCGATGGTCGCCAGCGCGCCCAGGATGACATTGGTGACGCTGGCTTCGATGCCGAGGAACGGCGCGATGTAGAAGCCGGCGCCATAGACGACCGAGGCGATGGTGGTCAGCAGGGCCACCATGTAGACCCAGCCGGTCATCCAGGCGTAGCGACGACCCCAGAGCCGCCGGGCCCAGGGATAGACGCCGCCCGCGACGGGGAACTGGGCGACGACCTCGCTGAAGACGAGGGCCACGAGGAGCTGGCCGATGCCGACGATGACGAGGCTCCAGATCATCGGCGGTCCGCCGGTCGCGAGCGCGAAGGCGAACACGGTGTAGATCCCGACGACGGGCGAGAGGTAGGTGAAGCCCAGCGAGAAGTTGGCCCAGGGGCTCATGTCGCGCTTGAACTCGGACTTGTAGCCCAGTGCGCTCAGGTGGGCCGCGTCATCGTGGTCGTGGTAGTCGTAGTAGCCGTCGGCATCGTGCTGCGGATGAGACGTCGGAGAGGTCATGCGGGTGGCTCCCGGTCGTTGAAGGCACGGAACGAGGGTCGGATGGTGGCCCGAGCCGGTTGGATGGCGGAAAAACTACAATTCTATTGGTTAAAGCGCAATGGGTCGTGCCAGACTTTTGCCGCACCACCGCGTCCGACACGTGCCGAAGGGAGGTCCGGTGTCGTCCCTGTCGCCCCTGATCGGCCCGGCGACCTCCACCAGTCGCGCCGACGAGCTCGTCCAGCGCATCACCGAGGCCATCCACCTCGGGCTGCTCAACGACGGTGAGCAGCTGCCGGTGGAGGTCGAGCTCGCGCGCCAGTTCAACGTCGCCCCGATGACGGCGCGCGACGCCCTCGCCGAGCTGCGGCAGCGCGGGCTGGTCGAGACCCGGCGTGGCCGGCGGGGCGGGTCGTTCGTCAGGCGCCCCGCCGGGCCGCCGGTCGAGTTCCTGCGGGCCAGGCTGATCGAGCTGACCACCTCCGAGCTGCGCGACCTCGCCGACGAGCATGTCGCCATCGCGGGCCAGGCCGCCCGGCTTGCGGCCGAGCGCTCGTCGGCGGTCAACGTACGTCGACTCTTCGCACTCACCGAGCAGCTCGGGGCGGCAGGCACGCTCGGTGACCGGATCCGGGCCGACTGCCGCTTCCACATCGAGGTGGCCATCGCCTCCCAGTCCGAGCGCCTGACCCGTCGTGAGGTGGCGCTCCAGGCCGAGATCTCCGGCCTGCTCTGGCTCCCGGTCGGCCGACCGATCGACATCGCCCGGATGGTCGCCGACCACCATGCGATGGCCGCGGCCGTCGTGTCCGAGGACGGCGACAAGGCCCGCCGGCTGGCGGAGGAGCATGTGGACTGGGAGCTGCGACGCCTGATCTCACTGCGTCTGCTCCTCACCGACCCGAAGGAGGACCGATGAGCACCCCCGCCGCTCCGACCGCTCTGCACCTGGCTGCCGCCGTCGGGGCGCTGATCGGGCCGGTGTTCGACTCGCTCGAGGCGCTGGCCGGCGAGGTGCTCGGCTGTCGGGCCGGCGTGGGTAGCGGCCCGTGCACCGAACGGAGCCTGGCTCCGCTGGAGTCGGCGATCGCGCCACGGATGGCCGCGCACCCGTCGCTGACCGGCATGGGCTACGTCGCCGAGCCGGGCACGGTCGCGGGCCAGGAGCGGTTCTTGATCTGGTGGCAGCGCTCGGGTGAGGAGCTGGCCCGACTGCGCCTCAACTTCGACGCCACCAGCGTCGACATCTACGACTACCTCCAGATGGAGTGGTTCCAGCAGGCCCGCGACGGGGGCGCGCGCAACGCCTTCGGCCCCTACGTCGACTACTCCGGCGCCGGCCTCTACGTCGTGACGATGAGCGTCCCCGTGGTCGCCGACGGGGTCTTCCTGGGCGTGGCCGGGGGCGACGTCTTGGTGAGCCAGCTCGAGTCCCGCCTCGTCGCGATCCTGCGCACCAGTCCCCAGGAGGCCGTCGTCGTCAACCGCGAGCGCCGGGTGATCGCCGCCAACACCGCCACCTGGGTGGTCGGGACCCGTCTGCCGGAGATGCCGGCCGCCGGAGCGGCCGGGTTCGTCGACGTGGCGGAGGTGCCCGACGGGCCCGGTTGGGTGGTGGCGGTCAGCGACCGCGCCGTGGGCCTGTGACGGCGCTGCCCGCGGTTGCCAGGACTTTCTTGGTCCAGATCCGGCGTCAGGTCTTGACAATAATCCTCTAACTTTGGAGTATTGCGGCACCCCATTCCCGGACAGTTGTGGAGCCGTGATGACCACCACCACGACGACGCCGGAGGTTCCGTTCCTCGACGTCACCGCGCCCGGTTTCTCGATCACCTCAGCCGAGGTTCACGAGGCCCGCGAACAGAGCTGGTACGCCCGCACGCCGTACGGCATCGCCGTACTGCGCTACGACGAGATGAACCGACTCGTCAAACACCCCAAGCTGCGCCAGGGCTCGGTCGCCTGGCCGGCCCACAACGGCATCACCGAGGGCCCCTTCGCCCGCTGGTGGGCCAGCTGGCTGCTCAACAAGGAGGGCGACGAGCACCACCGGCTCCGTCGGCTGATGAACCCGGCCTTCTCACCCAAGCTGATCGAGAGCCTCGTCCCGCGCTTCCAGGCACTCGCCAACGAGCTCGTCGACAGCTTCCGCAAGCCCGACTCCTGCGAGTTCATGTCGGAGTTCGCCGAGCCCTACGCCGCCCGCGTCATCGCGATCATGCTCGGCCTCCCCGAGGAGGAGTGGCCGATCATCGCCAAGGAGGCGACCACGGTCGGGCTCTCGCTCAGCGTGACCGTCCGCGAGGAGCTGCCGCGCATCGAGGCGTCGCTCGCCCGGCTCTATGACTACGCCGACGCGCTCGTCGCCGACCGGCTGGCCAACCCCAAGGACGACTTCGTCTCGGCGCTGGTCAACGCCTCGCGCGACGGCGACGGCAAGCTCAGCGCCGACGAGCTGCGGGACGGACTCGTGCTGCTGGTCTTCGGGGGCTACGACACCACCCGCAACCAGATCGGGCTGGCGATGACGACCTTCCTGGAGCACCCCGACCAGTGGCGGCTGCTCGCCGAGCGCCCCGAGCTCGGGAAGGCCGCGGTCGAGGAGGTCATGCGGGTCAACCCGACGGTGCGCTGGGTGACGCGTGAGGTGCTCGAGGACTTCGACTACCAGGGCGTCGAGCTCAAGGCCGGCACGACGGTGCACTGCTACAGCGAGTCGGCCGGCACGGACCCTCGCTCCTTCGAGGACAGCCGCTTCGACATCACCGCGACCGGCCGGCAGCCCCACTTCGGGTTCGGCGGCGGTGCTCACCACTGCCTGGGCCACTTCGTCGCGCGCTCCGACATGAGCGAGGCCCTGCCCCTGCTCGCCCGCCGGATGCGTGAGCCCCACCTGCTCGACGGCGCCACCTGGCTGCCCGACTCCGGCAACACCGGACCCACCCGGCTGCCCGTCGGGTTCACGCCCGGCGCCTGACCCCGGCCAGCCACGCCACAGACCACCCACACGACCGACAAGGAGTGCCCATGAAGGTGATCGTCGACATGGCCCTGTGCCAGGACCACGGCCAGTGCGCCATCGCCGCCGGTGAGGTCTTCCGGATCAACGACGACGGCCGGCTGGAGTTCGACGCCAACCCCGACGACGCGCTGCGCGACGCCGTCGAGGAGGCCGCCGACGTCTGCCCCGTCCAGGCCATCTCCATCGCCGGCTGATGACCGACCATCGGGTGGCCGTGGTCGGCGGCTCGCTCGCCGGCCTGCGGGCGGCCGAGCAGCTGCGCGCGGCCGGTCACACCGGGCCGATCACGGTCTACTCGGCGGAGCCGCATCCGCCCTACAACCGGCCCCCACTCTCCAAGGAGGTGCTGGCGGACCCGGACCCGGCCGACGCCGAGGCCATGGTCTCGCGGCTGGCGTTCCGGCGCCGGGCCAGCGTGGAGGACGTCGACTTCCTTCTCGGGGCCGACGTACGCCGTGCCGACCTGGCCGCCGGTGAGCTCACCTGGGTGGGTGCCGACGGCCGGGAAGGTGCGGACCGCTTCGACGGGCTGGTCGCCGCGACCGGGCTCGGGCCGCGACGGCTCACCGTCCCCGGTCCGGCGGGCGGGCGGCTGGTGCTGCGCACGGTCGAGGACTGCCTGGCCCTGCGGGCCGAGATCTCCGACCGGCCGCGACGGGTCGTCGTGGTCGGTGCCGGGTTCGTGGGCTGCGAGACGGCCTGCACCCTCGTCGCCCGAGGCCACGACGTGACCATCGTCGAGCCCACCGGCGCCCCGATGAACCGCGTCCTGGGCGCCTCCCTGGCCGAGGCGGTCCAACGGCACCACGAGTCGCGCGGCCTGCGGTTCGCGGTCGGGCCCGGCGTGCGGGGCTATGCCGGCACCGACCGGGTGACCGGGGTCGACCTGGACGATGACTCGGTCCTGTTCGCGGACCTGGTCATCGAGGCGGTCGGCTCGGTGGCCGCCACCGGCTGGCTCGACGGCAACGGGCTCGACCTCAGCGACGGGGTCCTCACCGACAACACCCTGGCCGTCGTCGGCGCCGATCGCGCGGTCGCCGTCGGGGACGTCGCACGGTTCCCCAACCCGCTCTTCGACGACACCCCGCGTCGCGTGGAGCACTGGTCGATGCCCACCGACACCGCCAAGCGGGCGGCGCCGACCCTCGTCTCGCTGATGCGCGGCGAGAGTCCCGACCCGGCGCCGTTCGCGCCCATCCCGTCGTTCTGGAGCGACCAGGGGGACCTGCGCTTCCAGAGCTTCGGGTCGCCCGGGCTCGCCGACGAGGTGCGACTCGAAGAGGGCGACCTCGGCGACCTGACCGCGGGTGTCCTCACCACCCACCACCGCGGCGGCCGCCACGTCGGCACCGTCGCCGTCAACCTGACCCCGGCCCGCCAACGCGGGCTGCGCGACGCCTTCGTCGCACTCACCGAAGCGAGGAGCTGAGATGGCCACCACCGCGCTCGACCACCACAGAGAGCGAAACGCCACCGGCGACGGGCTCCAGGGCGTCCTGTCGACGATCAAGGAGCAGGGCGTCGAGTTCGTCTACTACCAGACGGTGACGATCACCGGCCGGGTCGTCGGCAAGGTGATGCCGGCCCGCCACCTCGAACGCATCGCCAGCAAGGGCATCCAGCAGCACCGCACCGCGGCAGCCAACCTCCAGGCCACCCGCGAGGGCGTGCTCATGGGCGGCGGCGTCAACGCGGCGGAGTACACCTCCGTCCCCGACCTGGACACCTTCGCCGTGCTGCCGTGGGACACCTCGATGGCACGCGTCTTCTGCCTCCTCTATGAGCCCGACCACCTGGGCGCCCACGCGGGGACGCCGTACGCCGGCGACTCGCGCGGCCTGCTCCAGCGCGTGCACGCCGGGTTCACCGAGCGCACCGGCCTCGAGCTCCGCTCGGGCACCGAGCCGGAGATGACCTGGCGCGGGCCCGGGCTCGAGGCGTCCTTCCGCCCCGGGTCGAGCCCGGCCTACCACATCGAGCACCTCGAGCGGGGCCGCGCGATCTTCCAGAAGGTCATCACCTACAGCCAGGCGATGGGCCTGGACATGATCGAGGGCGACTACGAGGACGAGGGTCAGTTCGAGCTGAACTGGATGTTCGACCATGCCGATCTGACCGCCGACCGGCTGGTGACCTATCGACAGGTCTGCAAGCAGGTCGCCCGTGAGCTGGGCATCGAGGCGTCGTTCATGCCCAAGCCCGCCACCGGGATGATGGGCAACGGCTGCCACCACAACTTCAGCCTGTGGCGCGACGGGGTCAATGTCTTCGCCGAGGACGGCCGCGCCGACATGCACCTCACCGACGCGGGCCAGCACGCCCTGGGCGGAGTGCTCACCCATGCGGCCGGCTCGATGCTCGTCTATGGCTCGACGGTCAACTCCTACAAGCGCTACTGGGACGCCGGTCAGTTCGCCCCCTCCAAGATCAACTGGGGCCACGACAACAAGACCTGCACCGTCCGGCTGTCGGCCAACGGCCGGCTCGAGCTCAAGCTCCCCGACGCCGCGGTCAACCCCTACCTGTCCCACGCCCTGCTCATCGCCGCGATCGAGGACGGTCTCGACCAGACGATCGACCCCGGCGCCCCCTGGGTCGGCTCGTCCTACGAGGGCGAGCAGGACAAGCGCTTCCCAGCCCTGCCGCTGACCCTCGGCGAGGCGATCGACGCCTTCGAGGCCGACCCGCTGCTGCGCCGTACTCTCGGTGACGAGCTCGCCGACCTCCTCGTCGAATACAAGCGCGACGAGTGGGCCCGGTTCTGCGGCTACGTCACGGACTGGGAGAAGGACATCTACTGGGACGACGCGCCGTGAGCGGGGCACTGCGACTGGCCTGCCTCGACTCCGAGGCGCCGCCGCTCTTCTCGTTGTGGACGCCCGAGCACGGCCGCCAGGGCTATGAGCCCGCCGTGGCCGCGCTCCTGGCCGACGAGCTCGGCCTCGAGCTCGCGTGGGTCAGGGTCCCGTGGGTCGACATGGTCCCGGCCGCCCAGCGGGGCGACGCCGACGCGGTCCTGTGTGGGCAGGGGATCACTGCGGCCCGCCGGGAGGTCATGGACTTCACGCGCCCGTACGCCGTGTTCCACGAGGGCGTGCTGATGCGCCGCGGTGACGCCGTGTCAGGTCCGGAGGGGCTCGCCGGTCGTCGGGTCGCCGCGATCGAGAACAGCACCAACATGACGCTGGCCGAGACCTTCACCGACGCCGTGCTCGTGCCCTTCGGCAGCGACTCCGAGGACGTCTATGCCGACATGCTCGCCGCACTCGCCTCGGGCGAGGTCGACGCGGTCGTCGACGACGACGTCGTGTTCGTGCCCCTCGGCGCCAGCCACCCCGACTACGAGCTCGCGTTCGTCGTCAAGACGGCCAACCGGTGGGGGATCTCGGTCCCCAAGGACCGCCCCGACCTCCTGGCCGACATCGACGGTGCGCTGGCGCGGGTGATCGCGGACGGGCGGCTCCGGGCTGCGTGGCAGCATTGGCTGCCCACGCTCGACTACCCCTTCGACGAGGACTGACTTGGCTGGAGATGCTGGCGGCGCCCCCGCGGTGGTGCTGCGGGAGGAGTGCGTCCCTGACCGTCCCATGCCGGAGGACCCGGTGGCCCACGTCGCCGTGCTCGTGTCGCTGAACTTCCCCGACATGACCGAGCACACGGCCGAGCTGGTCACCCGGTTCACGCGCGTGGCGCTGGAGACCCTGGTGGACCTGGGGGCGTCCTACGAGCTGTTCGACACCAGCGAGCCGCTGCCCGACCCGGCCGCCGTCACCGGGTGCGACGGACTGCTGCTGCTCGGCGGGGGCGACATCGACGGACGGATCTATGGGCTCGGCGACGGCGGCCGGGTGCCCAACCAGTACGGCGTCGACATCCGCGCCGACCGCGACGGGCTGGCCGCGATCGAGGCGGCGCTCGGCGACCAGCTGCCGGTCCTGGGGATCTGTCGCGGGGCCCAGCTCGTCAACGTCGCCTACGGCGGCACGATCATCCCCGACATCGACGACTTCGCGCTGCACCGCGGTGGGCCGGGCGACCCGATGTTCCTCGACGAGGAGATCCTCGTCGAGCCCGGCAGCAGGGTCGCCGAGCTCCTTGGGGCCGAGCGGATCGTGGCCCGGTCCGGGCACCATCAGGCCGTCGACGTGGTCGGAGCCGGGCTGGTCATCACGGCGCGCGCCCACGACGGGATCGTGGAGAGCTTCGAGGACCCGACCCGCTGGCTCGTCGGTGTCCAGTGGCACCCCGAGGACGACGACGGCCCCGCCGAGGACCGGCGCCGGCTGTTCGCCGGCTTCGTCGCGGCGTGTGCGGAGGGGCGCGTCCCGGCGTGACCGTCACCGGCCATCCCTGGTGAACCGACACCAGGATCCCCGGCCGCGGATATCGTGGCGGGGTGCCCCGGATCCTGGCTCTGCTGACGGCTGTCGTCCTGGCGGTGGCCGGACTGACGGGGTGTCAGGCCAAGGACGAGATGGTGATCGCGTTCCTGCTCGCCTCCGACCAGTCACCCCGCTGGGCGGGTGCTGACGGGCCGGCCTTCGCGGCGTACGTCGACACCTACTGCTCCGCCTGCGTCTATGTCACCTCCAACGCCGGTGGGGATCCCGACGAGCAGGTCGCCCAGTTCACCGAGGCGCTCGATCGTGGCGCCGACGTCGTCGTGCTCAACGCGGTCAACGGTGACGTGGGGGAGCGGCTGGTCGCCCAGGGTGACAAGGCAGGGGTGCCGGTCGTCGCCTATGACCGCTTCGTGCCGGGCGCGGACTACTACGTCTCCTACGACGCCGGCGCGATCGGCCGGCAGATGGCCCAGGCGGTCGTCGACCTGGTCCCGGCGAAGGGGTCGGTGCTGCTGATCAACGGCGCGCAGAGCGACGCCAACGGCATCGCCATCAAGCGTGCCGTCCACAAGGTGCTCGACGGTGCGCGGATCAAGGTCGTCGCCGAGCTGGACCCGCAGACGTGGTCGGCCGAGGAGGCGGGCGGCTGGCTGCGCAACCAGCTCGCCGACCACCCGGCGGCCGGTATCGACGCGGTCATCGCGGCCAACGATCTCCAGGCCGGGGGCGTGGTCGCCACGCTGACCTCGGCGAAGGTTCGTCCGTCGTCCTGGCCGGTGGTGACCGGTCAGGACGCCGACCTCGAGGCGATCCAGCGCATCGTGCTCGGGCAGCAGACGCTGACCGTCTTCAAGTCCTTCCCTCGTGAGGCCGAGAAGGCCGCCGAGATCGCCGTCGCACTGGTCGGTGGCAAGCAGGTGGAGGCCGACCGTGACGAGGAGGGCGTGCCGGCGTTCATCTTCCAGCCGCTCGTCGTCACCATCGACAACCTGACCGACACGGTGGTCAAGGACGGGATCTACAGCCTCGAGGAGATCTGCCAGGGGGCGACCATCGAGGCGTGTACGGCGATCGGCCTGCGCTGAGCCCGTCCGTGGCCGACCGCCACCGGAGTCAGCCCTGCACGATCTGCATGGCCGAGTCGACCACGGTGTCGAACAGTGCGTCCCAGTCGGTGATCGTGTCCGGCCCGAACATCTCGAACAGCTCGGCGTTGATCGCGCCGAGGATGAGCATCCAGGCGGTCATGCCGCGCCGGACCGTCCCGGCCTGGAGCCCGGATGCCTGGAACACCGGGTCCTGGAGCATCACGCTCATCGCCCGCCTGTCCGCGGCGGTGCCGGGGTCGTGGTGGTCGAGCCCGGCGAGCACCTCCACGAGCAGGTTGGGGACCCGGGTCCCGGCGACGGTCGTGCGCTCTGCCGGGGCGTCGTAGTCCGGGACCGGCGAGCCATAGATCAGGGCGTACTCGTGAGGGTTCTCCTTGGCCCAGGCCCGGGAGGCGGTCGCGATGGCACGGAAGCGGCGGCTCGTCGCGGCGCGCGCGGGGAGCGCCCGGAGGTCGGCCTCCACGCGGTCGGCCATGGCGTCGTACGCCGTGATGATCAGGCGGGTGAGCAACTCGTCGCGACTCTCGACGTAGCGATAGACGGCGGAGGAGGCCATGCCCAGGTCGCGGGCCACGGCTCGCAGCGAGAGCGCGGCGGCACCGTAGCGGCCGAGGTGCTCGCGCCCGATACGCAGGATCTCCGACTCGATCGCAGCGCGGTTGCGGGCGCGGATCCCTTCGGCGGACATGGGGTCAGTGTGCCAGATTCGAGAGCGGCTGTCTCTAACAAGAGCGGTGCTCTTGATTTTGCGAGCCTCGTGTGGTGTGATGGGAAACGAGAGCGGTGCTCGCATTTGTTGGGGCCGCGAGATTTCGACCAAGGAGAGCGTCATGGCACAGCACGTCGTCGTCGGAGCCGGAGGCATCGGGCGGGCCACCGCGCGGCACCTGGTGGAGCGCGGTCACGAGGTGGTGATGGCCACCCGCTCGGGGACCGACCCCGGACTCGAGGGCGTCCGCGCCGTGGCCGTCGACGCCGCTGACGCGGCCTCGCTGGCAGGGGTGGCGTCGGGCGCGTCGTCGATCGTGAACGCGGTGAACCCGTCGAAGTACTACACCTGGGAGAAGGACTGGCCGCCGGTGGCCGCAGCCCTGCTGGCCGCCGCCGAACAGACCGGGGCAGGCCTGGTGACGGTGTCCAACCTCTATCCCTATGGTCCGGTCGACGGGCCGATGACCGAGGAGACACCGCTGAGGCCGGCCGGCACCAAGGGGCGGGTCCGTGCCCGGATGTGGCAGGAGGCGCTGCAGGCGCACGAGGCCGGCCGGGTGCGGGCCACCGAGCTGCGGGCCTCGGACTACTTCGGTCCCGGGGCGGGCTCTGGGGTCAGCCTTTTGAACTCGTTCGTGCTCGGGCGCGCGTCGGCCGGCAAGTCGGTCTGGCTCATCAAGGGTGGCGCCGACGTGCCGCACGCGTGGACCTACCTCGACGACATCGGTGCGCTGGCAGCGACGCTGGCCACCGACGACCGATCCTGGGGGAGTGCCTGGCACGTCCCGACCGCCGACGCCAAGACCGTCCGCGAGGTCGCCGCCGACGCGGCCGCCCTCGGCGGGCACCCGGCACCGTCGGTCCGGCCGATGCCGGGCCTGGTCAAGGCGCTGGCTCGGATCTCGGCGACGGTGCGGGAGCTCGACGAGACGGCCTATCAGTTCGAGCGGCCGTTCCTCCTCGACTCCTCGCTCACCGAACGGACCTTCGGACTGCAGCCCACCCCCTGGGACGCCGCGCTCAAGGCGACGCTCGACGCCCTCAGCTGACGCTGTCGACCGTCTCCCGCTCGGGGGTGACGACCTTGTGAGCGCCGCGGTCGAGCGTGCTGGGCCACCAGATCCGGCTGCCGAGGTCGAGGTTGAGCGCGGTGACCAGCACGGACCGGACGATGATCGTGTCGAGGAGCACGCCGAGCGCGACGGCCACGCCGATCTCCACGAAGGCCACCAGCGGCAGCGTCGCCAGCACCAGGAACGTCGCGGCCAGCACGACCCCCGCGGAGGTGATGACACCACCGGTCGCTCGCAGCGCCACCAGCGAACCCTCCCGGGTGCCCCTCGTGGCGGTCTCCTCGCGGACGCGGGTCATCAAGAAGATGTTGTAGTCGATGCCCAGGGCGACGAGGAACACGAACACGAACAGAGGCAGCGAGGCGTCGGCACCCGCGAAGCCGAAGACATAGTGGAACAGCAGGGCCGACAACCCCAGCGCCGCGCCGTAGGACAGCAGCACGGTCGCGACCAGGATCACCGGCGACACCAGCGCTCTCAGCAACACCATCAAGATGAGCATCACCACGAGCAGGACCACCGGGATGATGACCTGGTTGTCGCGGGTGGAGGCCTTCTCGATGTCATCGAAGATGGCGGTGAAGCCCCCGACCAGGGCGTCGGCCCCTGGCACCGCGTGGACGGCGTCGCGGACGTCGTCCACGATCGCGAACGCCTTGGGGGATGTGGCGTCGCCCTGGATGGGAGCGGTGATGAACGCGATGCCGTCCTTGATGACCGGGTCGGCCGGCTGGTCGATGCCCGACACCTGTGACATCGCCTCGAGCACGGCGTCGGCGTTGTCGGCGTTGGCCACGACGATCACCGGGTTGGAGGCGTCGGCCAGCCCGTGCTCGGTGAGCATCTGCTGGCCGGTCACGGAGTCGAAGTCCTTGGTGTAGGACTCCTCGGTCGTGAGGCCGGTCGCGTCCAGCTTGAGGATGCCGAGGCAGGCGATCGCCAGCAGCACCGTGGTGACCACCCAGACGCGGCGTGGTCCCTTCGCGATCCCCGCGCCGACGCGGGCCCACAGGCCGGTCGTCGTCGGCTCGTGTGAGCCGAAGGTCGGACGCACAGGCCAGAAGATCCACCGCCCGGTGATCACGAGGAGGGCGGGGAGCAGGGTCAGCATGACCAGCAGGGCGACGCCGATCCCGATGGCGGAGACCGGGCCGAGGCCCGCGGTCGAGTTCATCTCGGCCAGCAGCAGGCAGAGCATGCCCAGGATCACGGTCGAGGCCGAGGCGATGATGGCCGGGGCGGCGCGGTGCAGCGCAAAGGCCATCGCCTCGTGACGGTTCTCGTGTCGCCGCAGCTCCTCCCGGTAGCGGGCGACCAGCAGCAGCGCGTAGTCGGTGCCGGCGCCGAACACGAGCACCGTCAAGATGCCCTGGCTCTGGCCGTTGACCGTCAGGTCGAAGTTCTTGGCAAGGAAGTAGATGACTCCCTGAGCGATGAAGAGCGCAGTGCCGGCCGAGACCACCGGCAGCAACCAGAGGATCGGACTGCGGTAGGTGAACAGCAGCACCACGATGACCACGCCGACGGTGGCCAGGAGCAAGGTCCCGTCGATCCCGCCGAACACCTCTGCCTGGTCGGCGGCCTGGCCACCCTGACCAGTGACGTAGACCTTGAGCCCGTCCTGGGAAGGCGCGATCTTCTCGATCTGGTCGACGATGTCCGGCATGTCCTGCCAGCCGTTCTTGCCGAGATCGAAGGTGACGATCGTCTGGGCCGCCTGCCCGTCCGGCGACGGGATCGGCCCGACCACGTCACCGGTCACGCCCTTGAGGTCCTTGAACTCGATGGCCTGCGCCGCGGCGTCGGCCAGGTCCTCGGGGGTCAGCCCTGAGGTGCGCTCATAGGCGATGACGGTCGAGATGGCGTTGGGGTTCTGGAAGGCACCCATCTTGTTGAGCGCCTGGGTGGACTCGGCGCTGGTGGGTAGCCACGATGACGTCTCGTTGTTCTGCACGTCGGTCAGCTTGGCCGCGAAGGGCGACAGGGCGACCGCCAGCAGGATCACTGCTGCGGCGACGATCCACTTGGTCACGGGGCCGGTCAGGGTTCCGGCGATACGTCGATGCATGGGCCCAACCTCACCACAGGTCACCGACAGTGCGCATCGGGGATTCCCCCTACGTCGCCTCCGGGAAGGCGTCGGGCAGCGGCATCGCGCGCTCGGCGAGCACGGCCCGCACCCGGTCGGGGTAGTCGCTGATCAGTCCGTCGACCCCGGAGTCGATCAGGGCGTGCATCGTCGCGGGGTCGTTGACCGTGTAGGGCACGACCAGCAGGCCCGCCGCGTGGGCGTGCGCGATGAGCTCCGGCGTCGTGAACGGCCGGTACGCCGGGTCGCCGACACCGCTGTCGAACGGATAGCCGTGGGAAGGCGAGATCGCGTCGAAACCCTGGGTGGCGACCGCCGCGACCAGGTCGGCGAAGTCGTCGATGTCGACCCCGCCCAGCCAGGGAGACGCCCCCGGCCTCCCCGCCTCCAGAGAGCGCGGGGCGGCCAGGACATTGAGCCGCAGAGCGGGCTCGAGCTCGCGCACCAGACCGAGCACCGCCCAGTCGAAGCTCTGCACGCTGACCCGGTCGACCAGCCCGGCCGCGCGTACGCAGTCGACCAAGGTCGAGGCGAACCGTTCGCGGGGCGCCGTCTCGTGGGGTGCGAGCGCGTCGAACTTGGTCTCGACGTTGAACCGGACTGCGTGAGCCCCGTGCTCGGCGGCGAGGTCGAACACCTCGGTCAGCAGCGGGATCTGGGCACCGGGCACCGCTCGCTGGACGGGCAGCTCGGGCCGGGTCACCGACCCGGCGTCGATCGTGCGGAGCTGGGCTGCTGTGTAGTCGGCGACCAGCCCTCCGACGTAGGGGAAGAACGGGTCGCCGTCCACGACCGGGCCGGTGTCGCGCAGCAGGGCGCCGAGCCGGCGGTCGTGCAGCACCATCAGCACCCCGTCGAGGCTGACGTGGACGTCGAGCTCGAGCGTGGTCACGCCCAGGCCGAGCGCGGAGTCGAACGCCGCCAGGGTGTTCTCGACGACCAGGCCGCGGCCGCCCCGATGTGCCTGGAGGTCGAACGACGGCGCCCCGGACGTCACGTCACAGGCCCAGCGAGCGCCCGATGATCTCCTTCTGGATCTCGGTGGTGCCGCCATAGATGGTCTGGACGCGGGAGTTCAGGTAGGCGCGCGCGATCGGGTACTCGTTCATGTAGCCGTAGCCGCCGTGGAGCTGGACGCCGCGGTCCATCAGCTTGACCTGGAGCTCGGTGGTCCACCACTTCGCCATCGACGCCGTGGACGCGTCGAGCTCGCCGCGGACGTGGCGTTCGATGCAGTCGTCGACGAAGACACGGGCGATGTGGGCCTCGGTCGCCATCTCGGCGATGAGGAAGCGGTTGTGCTGGAACTTGCCGATCGGTCGGCCGAAGGCGGTGCGCTCCTTGGCATAGGCGAGCGACAGGTCCAGGGCGCGCTCGCAGGCGGTGGCCGCCGACACCGCGATCGAGAGCCGCTCCTGGGAGAGGTTCGTCATCAGCTGGACGAAGCCGCTGCCCTCCTCGCCGAGGAGGTTCTCCTTGGGCACCTGGACGTTGTCGAAGAACAGCTCGGCCGTGTCCTGGGCGTGCTGACCGATCTTGTCGAGGTTGCGGCCACGCTCGAACCCCGTCATCCCGCGCTCGACCACCAGCAGGGAGATCCCCTGGTAGCCGGCGTCCGGGTTGGTCCGGGCCACCACGATGACCAGGTCGGCGAGGATGCCGTTGGAGATGAAGGTCTTCTGGCCGTTGAGGACGTAGTGGTCACCGGCGTCGACGGCGGTGGTCAGGATGCCCTGGAGGTCCGACCCGCCGGACGGCTCGGTCATCGCGATCGCGCCGATGAGCTCGCCGGAGCAGAGCCCCGGCAGCCAGCGCTTGCGCTGCTCCTCGGTCGCACTGGCCAGGTAGTAGGGCGCGATCATGTCGTTGAAGAGCGGGAACGAGCAGCCATAGACGCCGCGCCGGGTCATCTCCTCGGCGATCACCACGTTGAAGCGGAAGTCGGGCGTCCCGCCGCCGCCGTACTCCTCGGGGAGCTGGAGCCCGAGCAGGCCCTGGTCGCCGGCCTTGCGCCAGACCTCGCGGTCGACGACACCGTCGATCTCCCACTGGTCGTGGAAGGGGACGACCTCGCGGTCGAGGAACGTCCCGACCGCGTCGCGGAAGGAGTCGTGCTCCTCGGCGAAGATCCTGCGCTCCGTCACGACACCCACTCCTTGACCTGGGCCACGATCGCGGCCGGGTCCTCACCGACCGGCATCAGCTGGAGGTTGGTGACGCCGGCCTCGCGGAAGGCGGCGATCCGCTCCTGGACGTAGGACGCCGGGCCGACCAGGTTGGCCGCCTCCAGCCACTCGGTGGGTACGACGGCCTCGGCGTCGCGCTTGTTGCCACCGAGATAGAGGTCCTGGATCTGTCTGGCCTCCGCCTCGTAGCCGTACTCGCAGGCGAGGTCGTTGTAGAAGTTCTTGCCCCGGGCGCCCATGCCGCCGACGTAGAGCGCATACATCGGCCGGGCGAAGTCGAGCAGGGCCTTGGTCTCCGGCCCCTCGCCGATGGCGACCATGCCGCCGGCGCAGATCTCGAGCGGCGCCAGGCCCTCCTCGCGCTTGGCGATCCCAGCGCGAAGGGCGTCGCCCCAGACCTGGCCCGACTTCTCCGGGTGGAAGAGGAACGGCAGCCAGCCGTCGGCGTGGGTGGCGGTGGACTCGACGCTCTTCTTGCCGAGCGCGGCGACATAGATCGGGACCGACGAACGCTCGGGTTTGGTGAGCAGCTTGAGCGGCTTGCCGAGGCCGGTGCCCTGGCCCTCGGGCAGCGGCAATGTGAAGGTGCCGTCGTGGGTGAGCGTCTCGCGCCGGAGGCCGCGCCGGACGAGGTCGATGATCTCGCGCGTGCGGGCCATCGGCTTGTCATAGGGGACGCCGTGGAAGCCCTCGATCACCTGCGGGCCGCTGGCGCCGAGGCCGAGGATGGCGCGACCACCGGAGACGTTGTCGAGCCCCGCAGCGGTCTGGAGCAGCGCCGACGGCGTCCGCGAGTAGATGTTGAGGATCGCCGAGCCGATCTCGACGCGCTCGGTCTTGGCGGCCAGGTAGCCCATCAGGGTCGGCGAGTCGAAGCCGTAGGCCTCGGCCACCCAGACGGTGTCGAGCCCCGCCTTCTCGAGGGCGGCGACCTGGTCGGCCGCCTCCCGAGGGTTGCCGGCGTACATCAGGGGGTGTGAGAGCTTCATCGCGGTCCCATCGGATCTCGGCCCATCTCGAGCGGGTGCCGCCACGCTAGCAAGGGCAGGGTGTTGGATGGTGCCGTGACGCCCCTGGCCGTCCCGACGCCCCTCCGGCGGTTGCCCGACGGCACCGTCAAGCAGACCAACCCGTTCACCGGGACGCAGGTCTGGACGGTGCCCGGCCGCGCCGACCGCCCGCTCGCCCCGCCGGGCGAGACGCCCCGGCCGCTCGCGGCCGAGGACACCGGTCGCCACTGTGCCTTCTGCGAGCAGCGGTACGACGAGACGCCGCCCGAGCGCGAGCGGGTCGTCCGGACCGACGCGGGGTGGGAGCGGCTGCTGCGACTCCCGGCCGATGAGCTCGGGGACACGGTGGCGGAGTTCCGGCTGATCCCCAACCTGTTCGAGATCGTCTCCTTCGACTACTGGGCGGCCAACCACGGCTATGTGCCCACCGCCGAGGCGACGGCCCACCAGGCGGCGTACCTTGCCGACCCGGCCGGCCGCGCCCTCCTGCTGCGCCTGCTCCGACGTCGGTTCGACGTCGTCGCGGAGCGCGACCTGGAGCGACTGTCGACCCGATTCTTCGCGGGTGGGCACGACGTGGTGGTCGCGCGGCGTCACTTCGTCGACGGCGCGACCCTCGACAACCAGCACGCCGCGACCGGCTCGCTGACGCCGGAGGAGCACGAGCACTACGTCGCCCTGACGATCCGCGCCATGCGGCGGCTCTATGACGACAACCCGCACGCGGTGCTCGTCGCGGCGTTCCAGAACTGGCTGCGCCCGGCCGGGGCGTCCTTCGACCACCTGCACAAGCAGCTCGTGGCTATCGACGAGCTCGGGACCGATCTCGAGCAGCAGCTGGTCCGGCTGGAGGCCGAGCCGGAGCTCTATGAGCGGTGGGGCGAGCGCTACGCCGTCGACCAGGGTCTCGTGATCGCCCGCACCGAGCACGCCGTCGCGGTCGCGGGGGTCGGGCACCGGCATCCGGCGATCGTCGTCTGGAGCCGCGTCCCGGGCCGCCCGTGGGAGCTGTCCAGCCACGTGGTCCGGGACTTCTCCGACCTGCTGCGGGCGATCCACCTCGCCACGGGACCCGAGGTCCCGACCAACGAGGAGTGGCATCACCAACCGCCGTCGGTCCGCTTCGACAGCCCGCTCCGGGTTGCGGTGAAGTGGCGGGTCTCGACCCCGGCCGGGTTCGAGGGCGGCACGCGTGTCTATGTGAACACCATCGATCCGTGGACGGTCGCCGACCGTGTACGCCGTCGCCTGCGCGAGCTGATCGATGCCGGCGTGCTCGACGGCGTCGAGGTCGACCCGGGGCGGTGAGCGGTCCCCGGCTGTTACCGTGGTGAGCACGACCGCAAGCGCCAGCACCGCGGGGACCCGGTCCCACAGCAGCGGACGGCGCAGCCGGCAACACGAGGGTGGTGGCCCGATGGCCCCCCAGTCAGAGCGCCCACGGTTCGCGGTCAGGGCCGCCGACGATCGGCCTGCCGGCGGAGCGCCGTACGGCGCCTGGTGGCCGCGAAGCCGCGTCCTCGCCGATCAGCTCGGGGCCCTGTTCACGTCATGGCCGGCTCAGCAGCCGCGGATCAACCGCGTGCTCTTCTCGCCGCCCGACTGGGACGATCGCCCCCGCAAGGTGCTGATCGACGGTCACTGGGTCAAGACGGGCAACTTCCCCGGGGACGACACCCACCTGGTGACCTTGTCCCTCTCCGACGGGTCGAGGCGCACGATCGAGGTCATCGCCCCGGACACCACCGCGGCCGCCGCGGGTCGGATCCTGGACAAGATGGCGGCTCCGGCAGCCGGCACTCGCTAGCAACCGCGGTCCTCGGGCGCCCTGAGCACCTCGCAGGCGGTCATCGAGGCACGGGCGGTCGTGTACCGTGGGCAACCAGTCGACATCGTGTCGACACCTCAGGGCAGACGCCTCGTTGACCGCTGGGAACATCGCCCGGCCACGAAGCCCGTCGCCTCCTCTGGGACTTCTCAGAGGAATCCGCATGCCGCCGCCTGTCAGCAACTCGTCCCTGTCCCCGCGCGTCGAACAGCACCAGCTGCTGACGACGCTGCCGGCGGCTCCCTTCGAACCTCCGGTCGGGTCCACGGCCGTCGTCTACTGCGAGGCCCAGTTCGGCGAGCAGGACGGGAAGACGGCCAATGGCCTGGTCCGGCACTCGGAGAAGTACGAGATCCTCAGCGTCCTCGACAGCACGCACGCCGGTGCCGACGCCGGGGACCTCTTGGACGGCGCTCCCAACGGCATCCCGGTGCTGAGCTCGCTGGCCGAGTGCGTCGCCGCCGCCGGGCGGGTTCCGGACTACCTGATCTGTGGGGTCGCCCCAGCCGACGGCCTGCTCTCGATGGAGCAGCGAGTCGTGCTTCTCGACGGGATCGCCCAAGGGATGCATGTCATCAACGGGCTGCACGAGTTCCTCAACGACGACGCCGAGTTCGCCGCTGCCGCGCTTCTCGCCGAGGTCACCATCACCGATGTCCGGCAGCCCAGGGCCACCCGTGACCTGCACCTGTTCTCGGGGCGGATCTTCGACGTGACCTGCCCGCGCGTGGCCATCCTCGGCACCGACGGGGCGATCGGCAAGCGCACCACGGCCACCATCCTGGTCCGGGCCCTCAACGACCACGGGATCAAGGCGGTCCTCGTCGGCACCGGCCAGACCACCCTGATCCAGGGCGGCAAGTACGGCGTCGCCCTGGACGCGCTCGTCCCGCAGTTCATCTCCGGGGAGGTCGAGCACCAGGTCGTCACCGCCTTCGAGGACGAGGCGCCGGACATCATCGTGGTCGAAGGCCAGGGCGCCCTCAGCCACCCGGCCTATCTGACCTCGGGCCACATCCTCCGCGGGAGTCGTCCCGCCGGAGTGATCGTGCAGCACGCTCCGAAGCGTCGGGTCCTCGGTGACTTCCCGATGATGCCGATGCCGACCGTCGCCAGCGAGATCACCCTGATCGAGGCGTTCGCCGACACCCGGGTCATCGGCGTCGCGATCAACCACGAGGGGATGGAGCCGGGCGAGCTCGACGGCGCCATCGGTGAGCACCGGCTCAGCCTCGGGCTGCCGGTGACCGATCCGCTGAGCCGTCCCGGGGCGGAGCTGGTCGAGATGGTCGTGCAGGCCTTCCCTGCGCTGCGGGCCAGGCTCACCGACCCCGGCGCATGACCCTTCCTCGGGTCGACGTCGACCTTGACCTCGTCGAGCACAACACCCGTGTGCTGGTCGACCGGCTCGCTCCACGCGGCATCCGCGTCACCGGGGTCACCAAGGCCGTCCTCGGCTCACCCGGGGTGGCACGCGCGATGGTGCGTGGTGGCGCGAGTGGCCTGGCCGACTCCCGCGTCGAGAACCTGTCCCGCCTCACCCAGGTGGACGGTCCGACCGCGCGTACGCTGATCCGCTCGCCCATGGTGAGCCAGGCCGCCCGCGTCGTGACCACGGCGACCACGAGCCTCAACACCGAGCGTGCCGTGATCGACGCTCTCGACACCGCCGCGGCCCGGCTCTTCCGCATCCACGACGTCGTGCTGATGGTCGAGCTGGGCGATCTCCGTGAAGGCATCCCGGCCGACGAGCTGCTCGCCGCCGCCGGAACGGTCCTCCAGCGCCGTTCACTGCGACTCGTGGGGATCGGCGCCAACCTCGCCTGTCAGAACGGGGTCATCCCGGACGACGTCAACATGGCCGAGCTCACCCGACTGGTCGGTGAGGTCGAGCGGGTGCACGGGATCCACCTGCGCACCATCTCGGGGGGCAACTCCGCGAGCCTGGCCTGGGCCCTCACGACCGAGGCCACCCATCGGGTCGACGAGCTCCGTCTGGGGGAGGCGATCCTCCTCGGCACCGAGCCCTCGCACCGCACGCCCATCGAGGGGCTGTCCGGCGCCGCGTTCCGCCTCGTCGGCGAGGTCATCGAGGTGCGCGACAAGCCGGCGCAGCCCTGGGGCGACCGCGCGCAGACGGCGTACGGCGACCCTGCGGTGCGGACCGGGACCGGCACGATCCACCAGGCGATCGTCGCGCTCGGCCGCCAGGACGCCGACCCCGAGGGGCTGCACCCGGTCGACGGCATCACCATCCTGGGGGCGAGCAGCGACCACCTGGTCCTGGACATCGGCGACCACGACCTGTCGGTGGGGGACGAGGTCGGCTTCGGGCTCGGCTACGGCGCCCTGATGCGCGCGATGACCTCGCCGTTCGTGTCCACCCTCGAGCACACCGCTGGGGCGGCGCGTCCGGACCGGGCCATGCTCCGCGAGACCATCACCCACGGCGACGCCTGCGCCTCCCGGCCCGGCCGGGGATGGTCGCCCCTGCGCGGCCAGGCGCTCCTCGCCTGCGAGGGCTGCGCGACCTGACGGTGGTTGTCGAGCGGGCCGGAGTGGCCCGCCCGGAGCTGGAGTCGCGACACCGGCGCAGGAGTCTGCCCGGGGCCGCCGTACTGGACCCCAGGCCCATCGATTGGACGCAAACCGCATGGTGCGGCGGTGTTTTCTTGCGGTTTTGGGCCAAACCGCAACATCGGCCGGGCGCGGAAACCGGTTCAGGCATCGTCGGAGGCAAACACCCGACGCCCGTCGACGAAGGTCTGCAGCACCCGGGTGGCGCCGATCTCGTCGGGCTTGCCGGCGAAGGGGTCGCGGTCGAGGACGGTCAGGTCGGCCAGGGCGCCGACCCGGATGGACCCGGTGTCGTCGAGATGGTTCACGTACGCCGACCCGGCGGTGTAGGCCGTGAGTGCCGTGCCGAGGTCGATGCGCTGCTCCGGCAGGAAGACCGGGTGCTCCTCGGAGTCCTCGCGATGGCCCTCGGGGATCAGCCGGTTGACCGCGACGTGGATCGCGGCCATCGGGTCCGGGGTCGAGACCGCCCAGTCGCTCCCGGCGCAGAGCGTCGCGCCGGCGCGGTGGAGGTCGCCGAAGGGGTACTGCCAGGAGCTGCGCGGGTCGCCGAGGAACGGCAGGGTCAGCTCGACCATCTGCGCCTCCAGGGCGGCCCACAGCGTCTGCATGTTGGCGGCCACGCCGAGCTCGCGGAAGCGGGCGATGTCGTCGGGGTGGATCACCTGGATGTGGGCGATGTGGTGGCGGTTGTCGTTGCGGCCGTTGACGGCGATCGCGTGCTCCACGGCGTCGAGCGCCTCCCGCACGGCGCGGTCTCCGATCGCGTGGAAGTGCAGCTGGAAGCCCGCGGCATCCAGCTGCTGGGCCGCGGGCAGGAGCACATCGGCCGGCACGAAGGAGATCCCGGAGTTGTCGGTGTGATGGCCGTGCCCGTCGCAGTAGGGCTCGATCATCGAGGCCGTGTAGTTCTCCGCCACTCCGTCCTGCATGATCTTGATGCTCGTGGGTCGGAAGCGGTCGGTCATCAGCCGCTCCCGTCGCTCGAGCAGGTCCGGGATCTGCTCGAGACCGCGCCGCCGGTCCCACCACAGCGCACCGACGACGCGTGCGGTCAGCGAGCCGTCGCCGGCCGCTCGGACGTACGCCGCCGAGGGGTCGCCGCCGTCTCCGACGTCACCGATGATCGCGTCCTGCCAGGCGGTGATGCCGAAGGCGTGCAGTCGCGACTGGGCGAGCAGCAGCCCGTCATAGAGCTCCTGGTCGGTCGTGGCCGGGAGCAGCTTGGCGACGAGCGTCATCGCCCCCTCGTGGAGGGTGCCGGTCGGACGCCCGTCGGCGTCGCGCTCGACGCGGCCGTCGGCCGGGTCGAGGGTGTGCTCGTCGATGCCGGCGAGCCGGAGGGCGGCCGAGCTGACCCAGGCGCCGTGACCGTCCCGGTTCGGCAGGTACGCCGGCCGGTCACCGACCACCGCGTCGAGCCCGGCGGCGGTCGGCGTACCACCGGGGAACGCCGGCATGGACCAGCCGCCGCCGAGGATCCACGGAAGGTCGGGGTTGGCGCGGGCGTAGTCGCCGATCCGCTCGAGGTAGGCGCTCGCGGTGAGGAGGCCGGACAGGTCGCAGCGCAGCAGGTCGACACCCGCCCAGGCGGGGTGGACGTGGGCGTCCTGGAAGCCGGGCACCAGCATCCGGCCGGCGAGGTCGACCCGCTCGGTGGACGGACCGGCAAGCTCGAGGACCTCGTCGTGTCCGACAGCGATGATCCGACCGTCGCGGACCGCGACGGCGGTGGGCCGTGAGCGCACTGCCCGTGAGGTGAAGACCGGGCCTCCGGAGAGGATCAGGTCGGCGGGTCCGGTCATGGCGTCAGCCACCTCCCATGGTGCGTGCGATGTCGGCGGCGGAGTCCCCGGAGCGGCGCAGGACCACGGCCACCAGGGCGAGGGCGAAGAGCGTGAGGATGAGCATGATCGTCGACATGGCGGCGATCTCGGGGCGCAGCCCGGAGCGCAGCGAACTGAGCACATAGACGGGCCACGGCGTCGACCCGGACACCTGCACGAACGCCGACACGATCGTGTTGTCGAGGCTCAGCGTGAACGCCAGCAGGAAGCCCGACAGCACCGCCGGCATGGCGAGCGGCACGGTGATCTTGCGGAAGGTTCGGTGGCCGACGGCATAGAGGTCGGCCGACGCCTCCTCGAGGCTCTCGTCGATGCCGATCAGCCGGGCGCGGACGATGTAGCTCACCACCGCGGTCGAGAAGAGCGAGTGCCCGATGACCAGACGGACCAGGCCGTTGTTGAACACCGAGACGCCGGCGTCGGCGCCGAGATAGACGAACCACGGCAGCAGGGAGACGGCGTCGACGATCTCCGGCGTCACCGACACGAGCAGCAGCAGGACCATGAAGACATAGGCCCAGCGGCCCGGCCGCCGCGCCATCGCGACGCCGGCGAGCGTGCCGAGGATGGTGGCGACGATGCCCGAGACCACGGCGACTTGCAGGGAGACCTTGACCGCGTTGACGATGGCCGGCCGGTCGAGGAGGCCGGTGTAGGAGCCAAACCCGAAGTGGTCCCACGCGATCAGGAGTCGGCCCTCGTTGAACGAGTAGATGACGACCACGATGATCGGCGCGAACAGGAAGATCAGCACCAGGAAGCCCCAGGCCGCGAGCAACCGGTCGGTCCACGACCGGGGGCGCGGGTTGCGCGGGGGTGGGGTCCGGTCGGCGTTCCCGGAGGGCGGGCGCTCGACGGTCGGCGCGGTCATGCGACCTCCTCCAGGACCAGCCGGGAGCGGGCTTTGAGCGGCAGCGAGACCAGCCACAGCAGCAGCCCGATGACGATCACCGTCGCCGCGATGACGAGGATCAAGATGACTGCCATCGCCGAGCCGAGCGCCCAGTTCTGGGCGGTCTGGAACTGGCTTGCGACGAGCTGCCCGACCATGTTGCCCTTGGCGCCACCCAGCACGGTCGCCGTGACGTAGTCGCCCATCAGTGGGATGAAGACGAGGACGGTGCCGGCGATGATGCCGGGCCGGGCCAGCGGGAGCGTCACCTGGACGAAGGTGCGCCAGCGGTTGGCTCCGAGGTCCTTGCTGGCCTCGCGCATGGACAGGCCCACCCGGTCGAAGGCGACGTAGAGCGGCAGGATCATCAGCGGCAGGTAGTTGTAGACCACGCCGATGAGCACCGCCGAACGGGTGTTGAGGATCGCGAACGGGCCGCTGGTCACGTGGAGCGTCTGCAGCAGCTCGGACGCCCAGCCGTTGGGCGCCAGGATCACCTGCCACCCGATCGTGCGGATCAAGAAGTTGGTCCAGTAGGGCACCATCACCAGGGCCAGCAACATGCCCTTGCGCTCGGGCGGTGCCTTGACGGCCATCCAGTACGCCGTCGGAAGGCCGATGACCAGGCACAGCAGCGTGCCGAGGATGCCGACCCGCAGGGTGTTCTCGAACGTGGTGAAGAACGTCGGCGAGAACGCCTCGCGATAGCGGTCGAGCGAGAGGACGTCGTTGGCGTGGGTCCCGAAGATGCCCGGCTTGTAGCCGAAGCTGAACCACACGATCGTGCCGAGCGGCACGATGAAGAACGCGATCAGCCAGCCCCAGGCCGGCAGGGCCAACACGAACCCGGGCAGCCGCCGACGTCGTGGTGACGTCGGCGGTGGCGCCCCGGTGGTGTCGTCAGGCACCCGCAGCCGCCTTCGCCTTGTTCCAGATGTCGACACGGCGCTGCTGCGCCTCGTTGACCTCGCCGGTGTTCATCGTGTCGAGCTGCTCGGGAGTGAAGAAGACCAGGTCGAGCATCGGCAGATCGGCGTCTCGGGCCGCCTGCTCGATGTCCTTCGCGCCCGTGTGGTAGCCGATGTAGGCGACGTTCGTGAGCTGGTTCTCGGGGGTCAGCAGGAAGTTGATGAACGCGTGGGCCGCCTCCGGGTGGGGCGCGCCCGCGGCGATGGCCCAGTTGTCCATCCAGAGCTCGGTCTGCGGCGCACCGAGCACCCACTGCCACTTGTCGGGCTCCTTGCTGTTGAGGATGCCGATTCGGGCGTCGCCGTTCCAGCACTGCATCAGCACCTGGGAGCTCTGCGGGATCGCCTGTCCGCCGGGGTAGGAGTCGAAGGCCGAGATGTGCGGCGCCAGGTTGTCGATCAGAAAGCTCTCGCAGTCCGCGAGCTCGGCCTCGTCGCCGGTGTTCCAGTCGATGCCGTTGGCCCAGAAGTAGATGCCGCACAGGTCGCCCGGGTCGTCGAGCACCGAGGTCTTGCCGCTGGCCTCGTTGGCGGCCGCGTCGAGGAAGTCGGTCCAGGTGGTGAGCTCGCGGGTGATGACGGTCTTGTCATAGACGAAGCCGGTGGTGCCCCAGGCCTTGCAGATCGAGTAGTTGTTCTCGGGGTCCCAGGCCTCGGCCAGGAAGGCCGGGTCCATGTGCTCCAGGTTGGGGATCAGGTCCTTGTTGATCGGCGCCAGCAGGCCGTTCTCGACCATCTGGGGGATGAACTGACCGGTCGGGACGACGATGTCGTAGCCGGACGTGCCCTTGGCGGCCACGAGCTTGGCGATCATCTCCTCGTTGGAGCCGAACGCGTCCGTCGTGATCGTCGGGCCGAACTCCTTGCTGAACGCCTTCATGATCGACGGGTCGTCGTAGTCACCCCACGAGTACATCGTCAGGGCGTCCTCGATCGGACCACCGGTGGCCACCTGGGACGGGGTCCCGGTCACCGACGGCTTGCTCCCGCCGCCCCCTCCGCCACAGGCGGCGAGCAGGCCTGCGCCGCCCGCGGCGGCGATCAGGCTCAGGAAGCGACGACGGTCGATCTCGCGGCGGATCCGCGGGACCACGGACTCGTGGGCGAGGACGCGCAACGGGCGTTCGGGAGTGGTCATCGTGGTTCCTCTTCTCGGAGGGGATCGGGTCGGTCAGCTGGCCGGGTTCTCCGACGGAGGAGCGGCCTCGTCGGCGGGGAAGACGTGGACGTGGTCGGGGCTCCACCAGCACCAGGCGGTGTCGCCGGTGCCGAGGCCGGGTGAGGAGGGGGTCGGCCGTCGGACCAGCAGCGGTCGGTCGCGGCCGACGTCGACGAGGAACTGGCGGGTCTCGCCCTGGTGGGCGACGCCGACCACGGTGCCGCTCACGGAGTTCTCGGTCGTCCCGGCCGGCGTGCTGGCGCCGATGTCGATGAACTCCGGGCGTACGGCGACGCGCACCGCGTCACCCGCGACGGCGTGATGAGTCTCCCGGCTGGTGCGCATCGGGCCGAGCTCGGAGTCGACGGCGCCGCTCTCGCGCGCCGTACCCCCGATGAAGTTCTGCTGGCCGACGAAGCCGGCGACATAGGCCGAGGCCGGGGACGAATAGATGGTGTCGGCATCCGCGAGCTGCTCGATGCGACCGTCGCGCATGATCGCGATCCGGTCGCTCATCGAGAGTGCCTCGCTCTGGTCATGGGTCACGAAGACGAAGCTGATCCCGAGCTGGGTCTGGAGCAGCTTGAGCTCGACCTGCATCTCCTCGCGCAGCTGCCGGTCGAGCGCGCCCAGGGGCTCGTCGAGCAGCAGCACGGAGGGCCGGTTGACCAGTGCCCGCGCGAGGGCCACGCGCTGCTGCTGGCCCCCCGACAGCTGGGTCGGCTTGCGGTTGGCGTAGCCGCGCATCTGCACCAGGTCGAGCGCCTCGCCGACCCGCTGCCGCAGCTCGCCCTTGGGGGTCTTGGTCTGGCGCAGGCCGTAGGCGACGTTCTCGACCACCGACATGTGCGGGAACAGGGCATAGGCCTGGAAGACCGTGTTGACGTGCCGCCGATAGGGCGGCACGCCGAGCACGCTGCGGCCGGCGACCTCGATGTCGCCGGTGTCGGGGTGCTCGAAGCCCGCGATCATCCGCAGCGTCGTGGTCTTGCCGCAGCCGGACGGGCCGAGCAGTGAGAGGAACTCGCCGCTGCGCACGGTCAGGCTGATGTCGTCCACGGCCGCGACGGGGCCGTAGAACTTGCTGACCCGGCTCAACACCACGGCGGCATCGGCGGACTCCGGCTCGGTGCTGGGCCCTGCCTGGCTCTGCGCAGTCGTCACTGGTGCTCCGGCTCCTCGTGCGGTTTCCGCGAGTTAACCCGACGATGGACGTCGAGCGCAACGGTCACTCGTCACTGTGGGACGAAATCCGTGTTACGAGTTCGTTTCGAAGACGGAATCCGCATCCAGCACCCGGTTCGGTGATCAGTCGCGCTGGTGGCCGTTCCAGGAGTCCCACAAGGCGGCGTAGGACCCGTCCGCGGCGACCAGCTCGTCGTGGGAGCCGAACTCCGAGATCACGCCGTCCTCGACGACGGCCACCCGATCGGCGTCGTGGGCGGAGAAGAGCCGGTGGGCGATGGCGATCACGGTGCGCCCCTGGAGCACGGCGGCCAGCGACCGCTCGAGGTGACGGGCGGCGCGGGGGTCGATCAGCGACGTCGCCTCGTCGAGGACCAGGGTGTGCGGGTCGGCCAGGACGAGCCGGGCCAGGGCGATCTGCTGCGCCTGGGCGTCGGTGAGTGCCCGGCCGCCGGAGCCGACCACCGTCGCGAGCCCGTCGGGGAGCGCCTCGGCCCATTCGAGCGCGTCGACCGCGTCGAGGGCGGAGCGGATCTCGTCGTCGTCGGCGTCCGGCTTGGCCAGCGCGAGGTTCTCGCGCAGCGTGCCGACGAAGACGTGGTGCTCCTGGGTGACGAGGGCGACGTGGCCGCGCAGGTCGTCGAGCGGCAGCTCGGTCAGGCCGACTCCGCCGACGGTCACCGAGCCGGTGCGGGGCGCGTGGATGCCGGCCAGCAGCCGGCCCAGCGTGGACTTGCCGGCACCGGACGGGCCGACCATCGCGATCCGCTCGCCGACGCCGACGTCGAGCGTCACGCCATGCAGCACGTCGCGGCCCTCGACGTAGGCGAAGCGGACGTCGTCGGCGTCGAGCTTCTCGTCGAGCGGCTGCGCGCCGGTCGCGGTCCGGTCGTCGGGGACCTTGGCGACTCCGCGGAGCCGGGCGAGCGACGCGGCCCCGACCTGGAGCTCGTCGAGGATGCCGATGATCCGGTCGACCGGGTCGATCAGCATCTGGACATAGAGCGTGGCTGCGGTGACGGCGCCGAGCGAGACGCTGCCCTGGGAGTAGAGCCACCCTCCGAACAGCAGGGTCGCGACGGTGGGCAGGAGGTAGGAGACCTCCATCGACGGGAAGAACACCGTGCGGAGAAAGAGGGTGTAGCGCTCGGCGGCGTAGGACGTCTTGCAGTCCGCGTCGATCCGCCGGATCTGGGCGTCGCCGACGCCGAGCGCCTCGACGGTGCGCGCACCCTCGACGGTCTCGGTCAGCGTCGCGTTGATGGTGGAGTACGACGCGCTCTCGCGCAGGTAGCCGTCCTTGGCGCGGCGCAGGTACCAGCGCAGCCCGAGCGTCAGCGGCGGCACGCTCAGCAGGCAGGGCAGGATCACCCACCAGCCGACCAGGATCGCCGCGACGAAGGTCAGCACGGCCTGGACCAGGGCGATCGTCCACTCCGGCAGCGCCCAGCGCACCGACCAGCCGAGCTGGTCGACGTCGCGGCCGGTGCGCGTCAGCAGGTCACCCGAGCCCGCGGACTCGACCACGCCCACCGGCAGCGCCAGGGTGTTGTCGACGAAGTCCTCCCGCAGCTCGGCGAGCACCTGCTCCCCGAAGGTCTGGCTGATGTAGCGGGCATAGCGGGTCAGCACCGTCTGGAGCACCAGGAAGCCGGCCAGCAGGATGGCGACCTTGTCGACCTGGCCGACGGTGGTCCCGTCCTTGACCTGCTCGACGAGGTTGCCGAGCAGCCGAGGTGCGGCCAGCCCGGCCACGGCGGCGGCGGAGTGCAGCAGCAGGGCGCCCACGATGATGCGCGGGTGTCGGCGCGCCAGGTCGCCGACATAGCGGCGTACGTCGGCGCTGTCGGCGACCGGCAGGATGGTGGTGCTCATCGGCCGACCCCCTCGAGCGTCTCTTCAGGGGTGGGCGCCTCGTCGTCGGCCTCGCGGATGACCGTGCGACGGTAGGCCGGCAGGCGACGAAGCAGGTCGCCGTGCTCGCCGACGGCCGTCACCCGGCCGTCCTCGAGCCAGACCACCTCGTCGACCGCGTCGAGCATCAGCGGGCTGGACGTGACCACGATGGTCGTGCGGCCGCGACGGTGGTCGCGCAGCCGCGCCGCGATCCGCGCCTCGGTGTGGGCGTCGACCGCGGAGGTCGGCTCGACCAGGACCAGGATCTCGGGATCCGCCGTCAAGGCCCGGGCGAGCACCAGGCGCTGGCGCTGTCCGCCGGAGAACGTGCGGCCCCGCTCGGCCACCAGCGAGTCGAGCCCGTCCGGCAGCGCGTCGAAGATGTCGCCCGCCGACGCGGTCTCGAGAGCGTGGTGGAGGTTGCCGCCGCCCCGGACGTCGAGGCGGTCCCCGAGGCGGCCGGAGAACAGCACGGCTCCGGTGTCCGACACGACGATGCGTCGGCGTACCTCCGCGCGAGTCAGCGCGGTGAGGGGGACCTCGCCGAGACGCACGTCGTCGTCGACCTCGGCGGCGCTGAGGCCCAGGCGGTCGGCGAGCGCCGCCGCAGCCTCGGGCTCGTCGGCGACGATCGCGGTCAGCAGACCGGGCTTCACGTGCAGTCCGGTGCGCGTGTCGACCAGGGGGGACCCCTCGGGTGGCGACGCCGCCGGGACGGCCGGGTCGGTGTGGTCGGGCTGGAGCGCGAGCACGCGACAGACGCGGCCTGCCGAGACCCGGGCGCGGATGAGCTTGTTGGCGAACTCGGTCGCCGTGCGCAGCGGGATCATCAGGAACGCCGAGTAGCCGTAGAAGGCGACCAGCTCACCGGGGGTGATCCGCCCCGAGACCGCATAGCGGGCGCCCAGCCACACGACGAGCACCACGAAGATCCCGGGAAGCAGCACCTGGAGCGCGTCCAGCACCGACTGGAGCCGGGCGACGGCGACGCCGGCGCGCCGGGTCTGCTGGGACTCGCGGCGGTAGCGGTCGGCGAAGACCTGCTCGCCACCGACGCCGCGGAGCACCCGCAGGCCGGCGACGATGTCGCTGGCGGTGTTGGACAGCTCGCCCATCATCTGGCGTTGGTGCAGGGTACGGCGCTGGAGCGGCGACAGGATCGGGCCGATCATCAGCATCAGCAGGGGTACGCCGAGCAGCACGAGCAGACCGAGCGTGACCGAGGTCTGGAGCAGGATCACCGCCACCAGGAGGAACGACACGACCGCGCCGCTGAAGCGGGCGCTGACGTCCATGACGTTGCCGATGTTGGACATGTCGTTGATGCCGATGGCGACGACCTCACCGGTGGACACGCGCCGGGGGAGGGCGCCGCCGAGGTGGACGGCATGGCGCCCGATCAGCTGGACGACGCGATAGGCCGCGGTCAGCCAGTTCACCACCGCGAACCGGTGCCGCAGGATCCCGGAGACCGACTGGACCAGCCCGATCCCGAACATGATCGAGGCCCACAGCACGAGCTGGTTGCGGTCCTTGGCGGCGACGCCGAGGTCGATCGCACGGCCGAGCACGGCGGGCATCACGGCCTGGGCGGACATCCAGACGATGCCGTAGGCCATCCCACCGAAGAGCGTCGCCTTCTGGCCCTTGGCCATCCACCACAAGAACCGGCCCGGAGACGTGTGGTCCGCGATACCGGGGTCGGTCACAGGCAGCGGGCGCACTCCTCCCACCTTACGAACGTGCGCCAAGCTCCGCGAACCCTTTTCGCCGACCCGGCAGATTCTCTGCCGGGTCGGCGTGGTTTGGACCTCGACCCGGCAGATTCTTTGCCGGGTCGGCGGGGATCGGGGCTGCCCCTAGAGTGGCCCGGTGGACCACGACCAGCGCGGCGAGGCACTTCTCACCAGGATCCGCGAGAGCGTGATCGGCGACGACCAGGTGATGCCCGGCCCCTATGGGCCACGTCGAGTGACCTATGCCGACTACACCGCCTCCGGGCGGAGCCTGTCGTTCCTCGAGGACTTCATCCGCGCGGAGGTGCTGCCGCGCTACGCCAACACCCACACCGAGGCCAGCGGCACCGGCCTGCAGACGACGCGGTTGCGCGAGGACGCTCGACGGATGATCCGCGACGCCGTCGGCGGGGACGACGACACCATCGTGATCTTCACCGGCGCCGGGAGCACCGCCGCGATCGACAAGATGATCGGGATCCTCGGGCTACGCATCCCGGCCGGTCTCGACGACCGCTACCACCTCAGCGCCCTGATCCCGCCGGAGGAGCGGCCCGTCGTCTTCATCGGCCCCTACGAGCACCACTCCAACGAGCTGCCGTGGCGCGAGTCGATCGCCGACGTCGTCACCATCGCCGAGGACGTCGACGGCCACATCGACCAGGCCGAGCTGCGCCGGCGCCTCGAGGAGTACGTCGACCGGCCGCTCAAGATCGGCAGCTTCTCCGCCGCCTCCAACGTGACCGGCATCGTCTCCGACACCTTCGGCATCGCCGCCCTGCTCCACGAGCACGGGGCGCTGTCGTTCTGGGACTTCGCCGCGTGCGCTCCCTATGTCGACATCGACATGCTCGCCCCCGAAGGAGGCCCGGCAGGCGCCGACAAGGACGCCATCTTCTTGTCGCCGCACAAGTTCATCGGCGGCCCCGGTACCCCGGGCGTGCTCGTCGTACGACGCCAGCTGCTCACCAACCGGGTGCCTGTCGTGCCCGGCGGCGGGACGGTCATGTATGTCAACCCGACCGAGCACCGCTACCTCGACGACCCGACCCACCGTGAGGAGGGCGGCACCCCGGCGATCGTGGAGTCCATCCGGGCCGGGCTGGTCTTCCAGCTCAAGGAGGCCGTCGGCGTGGCGACGATCCAGCGCCACGAGGACGAGCTGCTCAGCCGGGCCGTGGCGTCGTTCCGTGAGGACCCGCGGGTCGAGATCCTGGGCAACCTCGGCGCACGCCGGCTGTCCATCGTGTCGTTCGTGATCAGGTCGCCGACGGGCAAGTACCTCCACCACAACTACGTCGTGGCGCTGCTCAACGACCTGTTCGGGATCCAGACCCGTGGCGGCTGCTCGTGCGCCGGGCCCTACGGCCACCGGCTGCTCGGGATCGACCTCGACCGCTCGCACCGGTTCGAGCGCGAGATCGCGACCGGCTGTGAGGGCATCAAGCCGGGCTGGGTGCGGGTGAACTTCAACTACTTCCTCGACGACGAGGTCGTCGACTACATCATCGGGGCGGTCCGGCTGGTCGCGAGCGATGGGTGGCGGCTGCTGGGCGACTACCGCTTCGACCCCCATACGGGCCTGTGGCGCCACCGGCAGGGTCCGATCGAGCCGCCGCTCCGCCTGGCCGACGTGACCTATGCCGCCGACGGCCGGATGACCTACCCCGAGCAGACGACCACGGCGCCCTCGGCGGCGCTGGCCGGCTACCTCGACCTGGCCCGCGAGATCTTCGCGACCGCCGAGCCGCCGGAGCTGGCCGACGTCGCGCTGATGTCCGACGACTTCGACACGCTGCGCTGGTTCGAGCTGCCCTCGGTCTGCGTCGACTGACGCTCACCACCAGGCCTGGGAGCGACAGGCCTGGGAGCGACAGGGCTGGGAGCGGCGGGGCTCGGCGCGTCAGGGCTCAGCGCCTCAGGGTCACGGTCCGCACCACGGTCGTCGTACGACGCTGCCCGGGCTGCCCGACGACGAGGCGCAGCCGCAGCTCCCCGCCCCGGGTCGCGTCGCCGAACACGACCGCCGCCCGGGCCCGATGCCGCGCGCTCGAGGACGAGAGCACCGTGACCGGGTCGGCCCCGTCGAGGGTGACCGACACCCGCCGCACCTGTGCCGCACCGACGTCGACGCGATAGTGCACGACCAGCCAACCGCCGGGCGGCTGCGCCCAGCCCGGGCCGGGCACGTGGGGAACCACGACGACGTCCCGGACCGAACAGGTGACGTCGGGACCCGTCCCGTGCGGCCCGGCCTCCCGACCGGTCCCGCAGGGTGAGGCGGTCAGACGGGGCACCGGGTGATAGAGCGGCCCGGCCGCCGCTGGGCCGATCTGACCCGTCGCGGGGTCGAGTGTCTGGGTGACGCCTTCGTAGTCGCCGCTCACCACCAGGTGGGCAGGCACCGCCGGGACGGCGACGAACATGACCCGGACGAGGGCGTCGGTCGTGCCGCCGACGCCGGCCACGTCGTAGGGCGACCCGAGGGCATAGCTGGTGCCGTCGGCGACGAGGGCCATCGAGGTCAGCGCGGGGTGGGTCCCGACGACCTCCAGGGGCGCAGGCAGGGCGGCCGGGTCGTGGGTCCACGACACCGGGACGAACGCGCCGCCCACGGGTGGTGCATGGACCAGCCCGTCGGCGGTCTCGTCCGCTGCCAGGGCTCGCGTCAGCGGCCGCCCGATCGTGACGTCGATGCGTCCGGCCGGCACGAAGAGGAAACCCGACTCTCCCTCGACAGTGGCGCCGGTGCCGGCGACCACCGCACCGACGACGTCGGGCTCCGGGCCGTCGTCGTCGCAGGCCGCGAGGCCGCCGGTCACCAGGGCGACCAGGAGCACTGCCCGGGCCCAGCGCCGGTGCACTTCGGTCGCCATCGGTGCGGCCCCTGGCTCAGATCCCGAGGTCGGTGACGACCTCGGCGCGCGGCAGCGCTGCGAGCAGTCGCCCTGGCAGCAGGATCTTGGAGCGGCGTACGCCGGAGCCGATGATCACAACCTCCACGTTGAGCAGGCTCTCGTCGACCAGCACCCGCCACTGCTCGGGGAGCCCGATGGGGGTGATGCCGCCGTAGTCCATGCCGGACTCCTCGACCGCCCGGTCCATGGCCAGGAAGGACGCCTTGCGAACGTCGAGCATCCGCTTCACCAGGTTGTTGACGTCCGCGCGGCGATGGGCGGGTACGACGCAGGCGGCGACTCGCTCCTCGCCACCGCGGCGACCCGAGACCACGACACAGTTGGCGCCCGCTGGCAGGGGCAGGTCGTAGGCCTCGGAGCAGGCGGCGGTGTCGGCGAGGTCCGGGTCGATCTCGGCCACACCGGCGTCGCCGGCATGCGGCCACCCGGCCAGCGCCGCGAACACCGGCTCGCCCAGGAGCTCGGGGTGGTCGGTCACGGACAGTCCGGTCAGGGTGCCGAGGCTCGCAGTCATGCGCCCATCATGAGGCCTGACGCAAGGGTCCGGGGACGACCAACGGCACCGAGGTCGCGGACCCCCGTGCCGCGACCCCGATGCCGTCGGGGTGTCGTCTCGTCGTCAGTGCAGGCCGGTCACCGCTCGGGGACCAGGATCCACATGACCACGTAGAGGACGATCAGGCTGCCGAACCCGAAGACCGCGCCGAGCACGGCCAGCAGGCGGACCAGCGTGACGTCGAGGCCGAGGTAGTCGGCCACGCCGGAGCACACGCCGGCGATCATCTTGTTGTCGGTGTTGCGGACCAGTCGCTTGGACTGGGTCGGGGGCTGCTGGTAGCTCATCGTTGCTCCTCCTCGGGAGTCTCGAGGTGTGGGGTGGTCGCGTCGTCGTCCGCTGACTCGGTCAGGACCTCGTCGGACGTGGCCTCGGGCTCGCTGCGGAACAGCGGCGCCTGGTCGACGGCGTACGGCGCGACGACCCGCTGGGCGCTGCGCCGGCGGCTGGTCAGGACGACGGCCACGAGGCCGACGGTCCCGGCGAAGACCCAGGGCAGGGGCAGCAGCCAGCGGACGTCCTGCACGGACACGTCGCCGTATTGCGAGGCGAGCCAGATCGCGACGACGCCGAGGAAGGCGAGTCCCATCACGAGGTGCCCGATCACGACGGGGTGGGTGCCCCCGCGCTGTTCGCCGGTGGGGTTGGCGGTCGGGGTGGTGGTGTCGAAGGTGGTCATCTCATGCTCCTCAAGCGGCCTTGATCTCGATCTGGCCCAGGCCGAGCTGGACGTCGAGGTTGATGGTGGCGACCTCGTCGAACACGTCGAGGGTCTTGGTCATCTCCACGCCGAGCCCGTCGTTCTGGGCGTCGAACACCCGCAGGTCTCCGGCCCCCACGGTCGCCTTGGCGATCACGTCGGTGTGCGGCGGGACGATGACGAGGACGTGGCCGACACCGGACTCGATGGTGATGTCACGGCCGTCCAGGGCGGCGGGGTCGGTGACGTCGCTGAGGTCGATGACGACCTCGCCGACGCTCTCGGAGTAGGTGTTGGCGACGGCGGAGGCCACCGTCGGACGGGCCGTGAACGACGTCGTGTCGACGTTGTCGGCGACGGAGGTGG
>Ga0209023_10000348_pt1 | contig 74145 bp, 85 predicted proteins | sample LakOneMetagenome_FD_187468 | JGI IMG/M metagenome (GOLD analysis project Ga0209023, IMG submission 187468) | Freshwater and sediment microbial communities from Lake Erie, Canada (SPAdes) (version 2) | ecosystem: Environmental > Aquatic > Freshwater > Lentic | place: Lake Erie, Canada... | reverse complement strand
TTCCTCATCGGGGTAATGTGGCGTGAAGACATTGGCATAGGCTTCCTCGTTCTTCTCCTTGAGATAGCCGCGCGTCGCGTAAGGCCCGAAGCGGCGGGGGTCAACGCCCATCATGTCGATCGAGGGTTCACCCTCGACGATCCACTCGGCGAGCTGCCAGCCGGCACCGCCCGACGCGGTGACGCCGAAGGAATGGCCTTCATTCAGCCAGAAGTTCTTCTTGTCCCAGGCCGGGCCGATGATCGGGGAGCCATCGGGCGTATAGGCGATGGCGCCGTTATAGACCTTCTTGATGCCCACTTCGCCGAAGGCCGGCACGCGGGCGATGGCGGTTTCGATATGGGGCGCCAGCCGGTCCAGATCTTCCTGGAAGAGCTCATATTCGCTTTCGTCCGAAGGGCCGTCCATGTAGCAGCAGGGCGCGCCATGCTCATAAGGCCCAAGCAGCAGGCCGCCGTTTTCCTCGCGCATGTACCAGCTTGAATCAGCTTCGCGCAGCACGCCCATTTCGGGCAGGCCCTTGGCCTGACGTTCTCTGATCAGCGGGTGCGGTTCAGTCACGATATACTGGTGTTCAACCGGGATCACCGGAATGTCGAGGCCCACCATGGCGCCGGTCTTGCGGGCAAAATTGCCCGACGCCGAAACGACATGCTCACAGGTGATGTCGCCCTTGTCGGTCTTCACCAGCCATTCGCCATTGGGCTTCTGCTCGATGCCGGTCACGGTGGTGTTGCGGTAGATTTCAGCACCCCTGGTGCGGGCGCCCTTGGCCATCGCCTGCGTCAGGTCGGCGGGCTGGATATAGCCGTCATCGGGATGCTGGATGGCGCCCAGAAGCCCATCGGTTTCGCACAGCGGCCAAATCTCCTTCACCTGCTGGGGCGTGAGGACATTCACCTTGATGCCGATGGTCTCGGCCACGCCAGCGTAATACATGAATTCGTCCATGCGGTCCTTGGTGCGGGCGAGGCGGATGTTGGAGACCTTCGAGAAGCCCACATGCTGGCCGGTTTCGGCTTCCAGCTCGCCATAGAGCTTGACCGAATATTTATGGATTTGCCCCACCGAATAGGAGAGGTTGAACAGCGGCAGAAGGCCCGCCGCATGCCAGGTGGAGCCTGAGGTCAGCTCCTTGCGCTCGATCAGGACAACGTCGCTCCAGCCCTTCTTGGCGAGATGATAGAGCGTGCCGACGCCCACCACGCCGCCGCCGATGACGACCACGCGCGCATGTGTTTTCATGGGATAAATCCTCTGATCCGGGGAAAATGCGATTGAGCGCACATTAGTGAGGCCTTTTCAACAGGGGTGAGGCGGAGCGACGGGGCCCCGCCAGAATGCGACACCGCCTTGCCAAGGCCTGACCGGCAGGGCCATGATCGGCTGCCCGCATCAGAGGAAGCCCATGCCGCGCAAACTGATCGTTACCGCCTTCGTTCTGGCTCTTCTGGCGGGGCCCGCCGCCGCCAAGACCTATGTTCACACGCCGCCCATGGGGAGCGCCGAACGCAAGGCCATCATGGACGCGATGCGCGCCACGGGCGATCTGCCTGACCGCATTTTCATCGTGAAGTTCCTGAAAGTCTCGCAAGGCTGGGCGTGGCTCGAGGCTGATCCCCGTTCCAAAGACGGCAAGCAAAGCTATGAGCCCGAAAGCGCGCTGCTGCAGCAGAAGGGCAAGGCGTGGAAAGTGGTTGACCAGCCCTGTTCCGAGGAAAGCTGTGATGCCGATGAGGAAATGTCCCGCATCAAGACCGATCACCCGGAGGCGCCTGCGGTGATTTTTCCGAAATAGGCGCTCAAAGGGCCATCGAGCTGGGCTGCCACATCCCGAGAGACTGGCTGAAGCGGAGAAAATTTGTGGTATCAAGAAAGTCCATCTCTCGGAACTTTACGGTGCTGTTTTCAAATTCGCCCCTCTGGAGGACGTTATGAAATACGCCTTTGCCGTGCTTCTCGCCCCCCTGTTCGCATCATCGGCCCTGGCAGCGGAAACGTGCGACTACGGCAAGCCGGATGTCTTTAAATTTGTGAAATGGGAATTCCGGCAGGCTGATGCCCAGTGGATGGAAATCAAGCTCACCTTCCACAACACTTTGAACTATGCCATTTCCAGCGCCAATATCCGGGTTGTGGTGGATGACAAGCATTTTCTCATCCGAAGCCGGGAGTTGATCAACGCATCAAGTGATGGCGTGGCAATTGATCAGCTCGGAATCCCATTGGAAGATGCCGCGCGCTTTCAAATTCTCACGCCTGCTCTTTGCGTCGAATCTGTCAAAGATCAGAATGGCGAGTCGAAATCTCTCGACTGAACGGGTCTGCGGTTGTGCCGGTGACGGCGTACAGCAAAGCTGCGGTGGTGCCCCTGGAGGGACTCGAACCCCCACGCCCTTGCGAGCAACAGATTTTGAGTCTCTTGCATTTGAAATCCGGTGAACTATGTTGAAAGCCAATGCAAACGGGAATATCCGGAATTGCTAGGGATTTTGCGGTTCAACGGGTTTCAGAACGTTTCATGAAATCTCGTTGCGCTGGAACCCCAGTGGAACCCCGAGGCTAGCAACAGATTTCGCAGGCGCTCACCGTGACGGAAACAAAGAAGCCCTTGAAGTGGACTGCCAGAGGCATCGAGGCCCTGACTGTCGCAGATCGCACGGACTTCACTGATCCCGACACCAAAGGCCTGGTGCTGCGCGTGACCCCTACCGGCTCCAAAACATGGTCCGTGCTTTACCGGCGCAAGGGCGACAGCAAGAAGCGCCGCGTCTGGATCGGCGAGTTCCCTGGCGTCGGCCTCTCACAGGCGCGCGAGGAAGCCGCCAAGATTCGTGTACAGGTCAATTTGCGGCAGGACCCGGCCAACGAGGCCGCAGCCATCAAGAAGGCCGACACCGTAGGGGAATTGCTGGACCTGTTCATTGAACAACACCCCCGGCCCGATGCTGCATGGACAAAGGAGTGTGCGCGGCTGTTCAACAAGGACGTGCGCCCCCTGATCGGTGCGGTGAAGCTGCCCGATCTCGCCCGCAGCCATGTCCGGCAGGTCATCGAGGCCGTGAAGGCGCGAGGCGCCACCACCACAGTGAACAGAACGCATGCGGCATTGCGCAAGGCGTTCTCGTGGGCTGTGAAAGAGGACCGCCTGCCTCTCAATCCAGCCCTCAACCTCGCAACCAATATCGAAGAGAAGACGAAGAGCCGCGCGCTGGCAGTTGATGAGATTGCGCAGTTCTGGCGGGGACTGGACGCCGCGCCCATGGGGCCAAAGTTGCGCAATGCCCTTCGGCTCGTCTTGATCACCGGCCAGCGGCCTGGCGAAGTAGCTGGCGCGCGCAAAGCGGAAATCGACTTGGCCGCGAGCACATGGCTCATTCCCAACACGCGAACTAAAAACAAGCAACCCCACCTTGTCCCGCTTTCACCTCTGGCGAAGGCGATATTCACGGCGGCGATTTCGGAGGCGGGCGATGGTGAATTCGTGTTTCCGACCCGGCCACGGCACGGTAAGGGCTTGGCGCGCACCGTGGCATTGAAAACCGATGCGCTCTCTCACGCAATGAACGGGGCGCTCGAGAAGCTGGGCCTGTCCGCCAACCCCGCAAGCCCGCATGACTTGCGCAGGACGGTCGCCACGCACATGGCGCGGCTGGGCGTTCCGGAAAGCCATGTTGGGCGCGTGTTGAACCACCGCACCGAAGCGAGACGCACAATCACATCGAAAGTTTACATCACACACGACTTTCTGCCGGAGAAAAAGCAAGCGCTCGATACATGGGCGGCGGAACTGCAACGCCTGATCGCGGATCGCGAGGATGCGCCGAACGTGGTTGAACTGAGGGCGCAGGGGTGAGAGAAGACCGTCAGTTTTCTGAACCGTCTTGGTTGCCGAAGCTGGCTTGGGTTCCCTTTTGTCGCCTCGTCAACGACTATGTGAGGGCAGGGACGCTTGTTCCAACCTGTCAGCTAGACGGCAAGGGAATGGTTTCAGGCGAATGGCTTGAAGAGTTTCATGCCAAAATCGCCTCTGCATTCGAGAGCGCGGAACTTTCGGTACAGTATGAGCGCATCGCGTCCGGGCCCACTTTGCCCGATAGAGCAAAAAAACTTCGGGACGTAGCAAAGGCATTAACCAAGGCGGCTGAGGAAATGACAGGCCTTAGAGGCGTGGAAAGTTGGTCTGGTCAAACAATACCGCCTTCACTGTGGCAATATGTCAGACAGAATGAGCATGTGAAGCTTTCCACCAGCGATCAAAGGTTGTTTGGGCCAGAGATGGTGCTTAACTCGGTCGTCCTATCAATCGAATTTTTCCAGAATGCTGCATCGCTTGCCGAAGCAGATGCAAATACGAACGAAGCCCCAGTAAAAATGGAAGGCGAAGACAAGGTGGTAAAGGCGGGAAGACCGCCAGACAAATTCGCAATTGATCTGTTTTCCGCCTTCATGGGCATTTGGGTGTGGGCAACCGATCAAGAGCCGGCTGTCTATCTTGAACGGGGAGAAACCATTGCCCCAGTCGGATTTTGCACTTTCTTTGAATCCTATTTCCAGCAAGCTCGCGAGCAAAGCACGCACCGTCTGTCGAATGCAGAACTAACTGCAGAAAAGATAGCCTGGCGGTGCAGGCAGATTTTAGCCGGAGAAAATGGGAGGAAATGACCAATTATCTTCGGTGAAGCAATTGGAATCCATTGATATCTGGTGTGTCGGCTTCAACGGAGAACCGACATGCCCACACCCCCGATCCCCTACCCTTCCACCAAACTCATTCCCTGGAGCGTGGTTGAGCAGCGCACTTCGCTGAGCAAGCCCACAGCCTGGCGCGAATGGCGCAAGGGCCGCTTCCCCAAACCTGTGAAAATTTCCCCTCAGCGTGTAGCGTGGCTTGAGAGCGAGATTGACGCATGGATCGCCGCCCGCAGTGCTGGTCAGGCAGCTTGAGGCCCACGATGCACACCTCATCCAGCCCCTCGCGCCAGCTCCGCCGTTTCGTGTCTGCTCCACCGTACCAGCGAACAACGCCGCCGCCGATACCTGGCTTTGTGTCCATCGGTGATGTGGCTCACGGAGTCATTCTCACCGCCGCGCTCAAACGCCGTGACGAGGCCGAGAGGGCGTTCGGGATTGAGCCGAACGAGGCCAATTGGCAAGTCTTGCTCACCGCTGTTGAGAATGTCCACCGCCTGACGTCAGCGGCGGTGACACATGGCTGACGTTATGTTGCTCCGCGTGGCTGAGCACATTTTTGCCGAAGCGCAGCCTGACCCGTATGCCTGGAAAATTCTCGAGGGATATGGTCTCGATCTCAATGCCGTCACCGGCCTTAACGGCCCGATCATTCGCCGGAAGGTCAAAATGGAAAATTGCCTTTTTGATCTTGACGACGGCGATGGCAGCGAGTGGGCATGGCTCATGTGCGCGCATGATCAGGACGGCGAGAGCCTGCTCGATCTCGTTGCGTGGAGCTATGATGATCCCGGCAGGTTCGGCGTCTATGCGGGAGTTGCTCCGGTGCTGGGCCTCGATCAGATTACAAACCCCGCCTCATGGTCTTTCGGTAACATTTTGCATGTGCATCGCACGCCGCTGAACTGGCTCCGCGCCAATTGCCATGGCGTCTGCATTCTCGATCACGCCATGGCTCCCATTGTCCTGGGCGATGCGCTGGGGCCGCTGATGGCGGAGGATGCTGACCATGCCCGCGACCTCAAGGACGTGCTGTGCCGCAGCTATGTCGATCCGCGGAGCATCCTCGTGCCCGCCAGCAAACTTCGCGAGGTGGCATGATGCGCATCGTTGATGGTGTCGAATATCAGACTGCTGCTGATCTGGGGGTGATCCCGTTTCCGTCCCAACACCATTCACCGCCGCCACGCCCGACGATGCTGACCGCGTTCGAACTCGGGGGCATGACTTTCCCGGCGATCAAATGGGTGGTGCCGGGCTATCTGCCGGAAGGCTGCACCATTCTCGCGGGCCGTCCGAAGCTGGGCAAGAGCTGGCTGGCTCTGGATATCGCGCTGGCCGTGGCACGCGGTACATACTGCCTAGGCGAAGTGAAGTGCACGCAGGGCGCGGTGTTGTACCTGGCGCTCGAGGACAATCTTCGCCGCCTGAAATCCCGCGTCGAGAAGGTGACGCCGCCTGCGTCCCATGAACCATGGCCGAAGGAGATCAGCTTCGCCACGGAATGGCCGCGCTGCGAGAATGGCGGCCTGGAGAAGATCAAGGCCTGGCTCAAGGCTGCCAATAACCCCCGCCTGGTGATCGTGGACGTGCTGGCACAGTTCCGCTCCGGTCGCATCGACAACGAAACGCTGTACGAGGCTGATTATCAAAGCCTCAAAGCGCTTCAGGAACTCGCCAGCGCCTTCAATATCGGCGTGCTGGTCATCCATCACGTCCGGAAGGGTTCAGGTGACATTGACCCCTTTGAGAGGGTCTCCGGAACGATGGGCCTGACCGGCGCTGCCGACACGGCACTGATCCTCGACCGGAGCGGTGAGGGGTGTTCCCTCTACGGGCGGGGCAGGGATATCGAAGAATTCGAGAAGGCCGTCACCTTCAACAAAGAAAATTGCCGGTGGAGTGTTCAGGGTGATGCGATGGAAGTGCGCCGCACTGATGAGCGGTCACAGATTCTGGAAACTTTGCGGGACTCCGGTGATGCCATGTCGCCTACCGACATCGCGGCGATGACGGGCATGAAGAACGCCAATGTTCGCAAGCTTCTCGGCAAGCTGGTGAAGGCTGGTGATGTGACCAAGGCGAAGTATGGCCGGTACAGTTGTGACCCATTACCCCCCGGTCACACTGGTAACAGTGGTCACAGTGGGGATGGGGATCACAGTGATGTTTAATAACACTGTGACCGGTGTGACCGCTGTGACCGGTGGTTTAGGGGGTGAACCAGCCCTCATCAAAGCGCCCCCAACCCCTAGACTACGATTTTTTACGGACCCACTTGTCTCAAAGCACTCTCATGGAAGCGAGGTGATCTGCCATGCCCACGTTTGAAATTATGACGCCTGACGGCCAGAAGTTTGAAGTCGTAGGCCCGGATGCGAAAGGTGCACTCGAAGCGCTTCAGCAGCACCTTGGCGATGGTAACGCCAACGGCAAAGGGCAATGGTGGACCAATGATCCCGTCGCAAACCAGCCGGCTAAGGCCGGATCGGGCTTCAATGACTGGCAGCAGGCCCCCAAGGCCGATACGCCGCAGCCGAGCTGGAGCGAGCTTCGCGGCAACATCCTGCCTTCTGCCAAGCGCATGGCGTCGGGCATCTATGATGCGGTCAGCCATCCCCTCGAAACCGTCGACAACACCGGCGCGCTGATCAGCGGCGGGCTTGGCCATGCATGGAACGCCGTCACCCCAGAGTTCATGAACATGGAACCCGGCCATGACATGAACATGGCTTCCGCCCTGGCGCAGGGCATGCGGGACCGTTACGGCGGCGTGCAGAACATCCGCCGAACGATGATCGAGGACCCGGTTGGTGCCCTCAGCGATGCCTCAATGCTCTTGTCCGGCGGTGCCGGTGCAGCGGCCCGCGTGCCGATGCTGGAAGGCACAATGCTGCCTCGCGCCCTTGCCGCCGCCGCCGATGTGACCAATCCGATCAAGGCCGCTGCCGTGGCCGGAAACACGGTTGCGAAGGGTGGCGGCTTCCTCGCCAGCTATCCGCTTTCCATGACCACCGGCGCCCCGGCAGAGGTCATCCGCGAGGCTGTCAAATCAGGTTATCGCGGCAGTGTGTCCGGCCAAGCCTTCCGCGATGCCATGCGCGGCAACACTCCCGACGAGGCCATCATCGGCCAGGCCCGCGATGCCATGGGGAACCTTGCCGAAAAGCGCAGCGCCGAATACCTCCGGAACATGCAATCCACCGCCGAAAGCGGCGCGGTGGTAGACACCGGCCCGGTGCGCAATGCGCTGGACGAGCTGCGCCAGTCATTGCAGGTCGGCTTCCCGGAACAGGCGGCAGGTGAGGGCGAGCTTGCCTCCAATGCCGCTGCCTATGCGCCGCTGAACAAGGGCACCCCGTCCGAGTTTGCCAAGCTCGACCAGATGCAGAAGCTGCTCGATGAATGGGAGGCCCATCCGCAGGGACGGACGCCCATTGCCATGGACGCCCTCAAGCAGCGCTTTTCGCGCATGATGCCCAACGTCACGGATGGCAATGCCGCCAACGAGCGCCGTCTCGTCACCACCGCCACCAATGCGGTGAAGGATGCCATCATCGAGCAGGTACCGGAGTATCGCAAGGCGATGGGCGACTATGAGAGCGCCATGGACCTCAAAGCCGATCTGGAAAAGTCGCTTGTGCCCGGCAGCAACGTCTCGCCTGACACGACGATCAACAAGCTGCGGACCGGCCTGAGCAATGACCGCCGCAAGCGCATCCTGGATGTCTTGCTGAACAATGGCGCGCCCAACCTCAAGGCTTCGCTTTCCGGCCGGGAGCTGGCAACTGGCATTCCCAAGGGCCTCGTCGCGAAGCTGCTGGCTGGCGCGAGCGGTAAGGCCGCGTGGACCAATCCTCTCTATTGGCCGCTCGTTGCCGCGTCCTCGCCGCGAGTTGTGGGCGAGATCGGCAACAAGATCGGCGCGGGTGTGCGCTGGGGCGAGAAGGTTGCCCCGACAAGTCAACAGGCGCTGATCGCGGCCCTTCTCGCCAAAGCAGTAGGTGCGCCATGACGAACAGTCCTTCGCAGATGCTCACGCTGGCGCGTCAGATGCAGCAGACCAGCGACAGGTGGATTGCGGCTGCCGAACACGACACCACCGCCGCAGATGAAGCGCTGTTCGCCCTCAAGGAGATGCGCATCAAGATGCTGGCGCATAAACCCGGCACGCCGCTCGATGCGGCGATGATGCTGGACACCGCGCGCTGCGTGGCTGCCTTCATGCACCAGCTCTGCACCGTAACAGCAGAGGACAAGAGCGTTGATCTTGCGCCCTTCATGATAGCCGGGTGCGAGGAAATCATCCTGGGCCTGTTCAATGTCCGCCAGTACCTTGAACAGCAGGCCGGAACGACGCTCGCCGATCTCGGGCTGTTCCAAGACGGTCTTAAGCTTCAATAGATGGGACGATAAAATCCATGTCAGGCAATAGAGGAAAGGGCCGCAGGCCGGGAGCCATGAACAAGCGCACAGCGGCGCTGATGGCACTGGCAGATGAAGGCGAGTCACCTTGCGCATTCGCGCTGCGTGTAATGCGGGACGAAAATCAGGATGTGGATGTGCGCATTCAGGCCGCGCGAATCGCCGCACCGTTGCTCCACGCCAAACCCCAGCCGCAGCCCCGGCACGTCACGTTTGTCTTGCCGGAGAGCATCGAGGGGGGCGGGGGCCTGCTGAGCGTCCATGCAGGTGTGTTGCGCGCCGTCGCAGATGGCGGCCTGTCGCTGGAGGAAGCACGGGAACTTTCCGCCATTCTCGAAACCCACCGCCGCATGATTGAAACCGAGACTTTGGAGAATCGCATCGCTGAACTGGAAAGGAAGCAGGCATGAGTGCTTTGGAAAACCGTGTCGAGAAACTGGAGAAAACCGCGAAGTCGGGTGTGGGCATTGTTGTGATTCACAGCAATGACCCTCAATATGGCGAGAAGTACGAAGCAGCGCAAAAGGCAGGAGCCTCGCCCATTGTCACTCTCCGGCACTTCAGCGAAGGCCGCGATTACGACCAGGAATATCACGCGGCGCACCCGTGACGATCCGCCCGAATTGCCCCCCGATATTCTTGAACTGTGGCGGGATCAGTTTGTCCTCCGCGCCATGTCGAAGCGCCTTGATATCCACTTTGAACAACTCCGCTCGCATCTGCGGGCGGTTTTGAAGGAACAGAAAGCCCGCCAGGAGGCAACAGATGCAACAGTCACCGAAGCAGCCCAGCTTGAGCGCTGAAACGCAAGCCATGGTCGATGAAGCGCTGGACCAGCCGGGCGGCGAAGCCGGAACAGTGGCTTTCCTGACGGAGAGGGCCAAGGACACGCCGGAAGTGTTTATGGAACTGCTGGGCGCGACTCTGGATGGGGCACTCTAAGGCTGCCCGCTGGAATACCCTTTCCCGGCCCTACGGAGTCCGCTGGCGGGTTTTGTGTGGTCGAGAATCCTGGCAGCGGGAAATGCGAGAAAGCCGCTGGCGGGGCGTTTCTGAGTCATCGTCAGCACAATCCACCTAGGCCGAATCGGCCCGGACAGATTTAGGGATGCTGATATTCGGGACGCTCTCCAGAATGCCGTCCGCTGCCTTCAGCCACAATGCCAATTGCTATTGAACCGCTAATCCTCAGAACACTCGGAAAGTTCACAGGAACCCTCATCCGTGACGTGAAAGGCTAAGGGATATTTTGCACAAGCGATTCCGTCAACGGCGATCCCGGCACGCACCATAACGGTGCGCGCCGGGGATAGTGCTAGGCGGCTTTCTTGGCGGACTGCTTGGGCTGGCCCGGTTCCAGTCCATAGAGGCGGTCGAGTTCCTCCTCTGCCGCCACTGTCCGGTCCATGACATCGTAAAGCACGTTGATCACATCATGGTCCGTCACATCGCTGACCTTGCGCCTTACCTGGAAGATCAGGATCAGGCTGCGCAGCAGGGAGTTGGCGGTTTCCAGTTTCACGCTGGCGTCGAAGATTGCATCTTCACTGTCGGTTTGCATCCGTGCCTCCTGTGCGGCTTTGCCGGTGGTGTGTTCCTTGATCCAGTCACGGTCGCGCGCATCGTCCCAATCGCGCGCCATTTCGGCGGCGAGAGCAACGAAGGCTGGCAGATTGTCGGCCATGTTGTTGGCGTGATACTGCAAGAGCGTCCAGGCCTTGTCGTGCGCGTCATTGGCAGTGACCGGCTCGGCAGCAGTGGAGATTGCCGCCGCCGCGGTGGCGTAGGTTGCGAGCAGGTTGATGACGTCCTCCAAGATATTGGCGGCTTCGCTAGGCACCACGGAGCCTTTCGGGCCGGTATGCTTGGTGAAACGCGGCTGGCAGTGAAACGCCTGCGCTATGTCGCCTAAAGACGTCATGGCGTCCTGCATGGCGCGCAGCTCTGCGACCGGCATGGCTTCCATGGCGGCAAGGTGCTGGGGTGGAATAATCTCCAGAACCCGCGTGGCGGAATAGTCGGGCTTGCTCATTGCAGACCTCCGAAGCGCAGAAGATCGGACAGGATGCTGGAAGCCATGGTGTTGATGCGCCAGTCCTCGCCAACGTCCGTGGGTTCCATGTTCTCGAAGGCGGCGATTTCGTGCAGCGCCACCAGCTTGACCCGGACGCCCTGCATGGTATTGGCCTTAAGTGCCGCCAGGCGCTCGGTGGCATCGTCCACTTCATCCAGCCGGGCTTCCCATGCCGTCTCGGCGGCAGTGACGCCCATGGCTTCCTCAAGCCGGTCGCCTTCCGCGCGCCATTCCTTGAGGGCGGCAAGGATTTCCAGGCGGCGGCGGTTGGCGGCCTCTCCCCCTGTGACCCGGCGATAAAGGCTCCAGTCCTCCAGTTCCTTGCGGTCCCATGGGGTATAGAACGTGCCATCGCTGTCCGGGTTGGCGGGGCGCGGCAGATCGAAAGCCTGCACGTCATCGTCATGGAAACGGCAGACCTCCGGGAGCGCAGGCCGTGCGGCGGCATGCTGGGCCATCAGGCCGTCAAGGAAGGCGCTATCCCGCCTGCACAGGGCGGTGGCGGCGCGGATTGCGGCAAGGGCCTCCAGCAGCTGCGCCTCGCCATCGGGAGCCATGGCAAGGGCAGGCACGGTGGAAACGGTTGCCACGGCAGCGGATGCCGCGAGCATGGCGCGACGGTTCAGTGAAATGGTCATGGGGTTGCTCCAAAGCTGATGGGGTTGCAGGGCCAGTGGCGGACGGCGTCGAGCGGGCCTTCGCTCTCCTGATCGTCCTGCCAGCCTTCATCGTCGCAGAGCGCGCCTTCGTCCTCGCAGCACGGCTCCGCGTCGTTGCCGTCCTCCAGATCGGGGTTGCCGTCGGCAGCGTCGAGCCGGGCGATCAGCGCCTCGATCATGTCCTCCAGCGCCTGCCTGTTCTCGGGCAAGGGGATATCGTTCAGAAAATCAGCCATGGGGCTGTCCTCCGTGGTTCAGAGTAGGGAATGGTGGGTGGTGGCCTCCCCTTGCGCGGAGAGGCCGGGCCGGTGATCAGGCGGCGGCGAGCGCCTTGTTGCAGGCGGTGATCCGCAGGCTGGTCACTTCCGCCAGCTTGGAGTGGTCATCAACCCATTCCTGCCCCATCGCCGCCTTGACCGCTGCGGTGTCGAGCGTCTGGCGGATCGACTTCTGCGTCATCACGGCGAAGGCGTCACCTTCGGCAATCAGGATGCCACGGGCCTTGAAGGCGTCCTTCGCCGCGTCGAGTTCGGCGGTGGCCGCTTTGGCCTTGCGGTCAAGCTCGCCAATCAGGTCCGCCAGCATTGTGGGAGACAGGTTGTGAAAACGGGAAGCGGTTGTGGTAGAATTGATGGTAGCCATGGTCGCAACTCCTATTGCGGGTTTGGTTAGGGCCGGTTGGAAGTTGCTGCTTCCTTCCGGCCTGATGATTGTGATATCATCAACCGACATGCGGTGCAAGAGGTTTCTGATATCGTGAACCCAAAATCTTCAAAGAATAAGGGCGGGCGTCCTGTCACCACGGGAACCGGCCATCTTGTTGCACTGCGTCTGCACGATGACCTTCTCTCCGCTGTAGACAAGCACATGGAAGCGACAGGCGCTGAGTCGAGGCCGGAAACCATACGGCAGATACTCACAGAGTTTCTGAAACGCAGGGGATTGCTCAAGTCATGAGCCGCGCCTCGCTGATCTGGTTCCTCGTGCTGGTGATCGGCGGCGGGCTTGCCATCGGCTACGTCACCGCGCCCGGAGAGTGGTTTGCCGGTCTTGCCAAGCCCTCGTTCAATCCGCCTGGCTGGCTCTTCGCGCCGGTCTGGACCATCCTCTATGTTCTGATTGCAGTTGCTGGCTGGCGCGTCTGGCGTCTGGATGCAAAGGGCTGGCCCATGCGGCTCTGGTGGGTTCAGCTTGTGTTGAACTTCGCATGGCCGCCCGTGTTTTTCCGCGCGCACAGGTTGGACGCAAGCGTGGTGATCATCCTCTTGCTGCTGGCAACCATCGTCGCCTTCATCATCACGGCAAGACGGTTGGACCGCGCGGCGTCATGGCTTTTTGTGCCGTATGCCTTGTGGGTGGCGTTCGCGTCCTTTCTCAATATTGCGATCTACCGGATGAATTGAACCTTCACCGCGCCGAGCTGACTGTGCTTCAGCGTGCGGAGCAGATCGGGAAGTGGGTGGAGGTGGCGGGGAGGGTTTCGGCCCAACTTGGGCCGAAAGTCGGCAGGCCCGAAAGCGGGGGCAATAAAGCTGCCCGCGAACTTGGCGTGACGCGGCAAGAGGCACAGCGCGCCGTCAAGGTCTCCAAGCTTACGTCAGAAGGCCATTGACTCTAGTGCGCGACTAATTTTAACTATTGTTAACTTTCAATCTCAAGCAACCAATCTTGAACGGGGGCACCATGTCTGTTGCTCGTGGGGTGTTTTTGCGTGCCGCGCTCCTTGCCGCCGCATTTTATGCTGGCACTCTTCCGAGTTTCGCGGGCCTAGTTTCGGGCAATGTGTTTGGGCATGGTTCAGGGATTGATCTTGCAACGGGCATAGTCAATCCCGACTTTTATGCGACGTTTTCGTTCGACCCAACGCTGGACACCAGCAGGGTAACGACTAGCACGTCAGACTCTATCAGTGGTCAAGTTGCGCTGCTGTCGTTGTCGCTCTCGGTAGATGGCGAAGGAACTGTTTCATACGTTGGTAGTGAGCCTGCAACATTCCATATGACCAAGACCGTGGCGGGTGGCCTCGCCACGATTATTTTTGGACTCGATCAGCAATTCGCAGACAGTTCCGGAAATCATCTCCTGAGCCTTGTGTTCTCAGTTGGCTCTAGCGACTCAACCAATGTCGTTGATCTGGCGGCGTCACTCTCTTGGTTTTCCACAGTGAGTGGGCCGGGCAACGGAATTGGGACGGGCTCTTTCGGCTTCAAGGATTGTTCTGATCTCACGTTTTGCACCGGGGCGTTCGCTGCCTCTATAAACTACTTGACGATTTCGGGTGGTTCGCCGTCCCCGGTTCCACTGCCCACGGCTTTCCCATTGTTTGCGACTGCGCTTTTCGGTGGGTTGCTGATGCGGCGAAGGCGTTGTAGCTGAGGGGGCGATGAAGCGTGGAGCGGTTCTGGGGATCCTCGCGGCGCTGGCATTCAGCAGCCCGGCATGGGCGAGCGACGGCGATCCAGCAAGCCTCTGCGGAATGTCTGCGGACGCCGTCATGGCCTGCCGGGTTCCGGCGCCATCGCCAGGCATGTCCCTCTGGCAGGAAGCCCGAAGCGGTTGCTGCTCCCATCACCACGGCGTCTGCGGCTGTGCCGGTGACGGTATGCAACAATGCTGTGATGGCGCGGAAAGCCCGTCCTGTGGTTGCGGGCAGTAACGTCACGGTGACGTAACGCGTGACGTTACGGACTGGCGGGGGAAGCGGGCGAGCGCTGACCCACTATGCCGTCAGGAATGGTGGGACCGGTGGATGCGCCCCGCCCTGACTCAGAAACCTCCCTCAGAGGCGTTTCCCGGTTTTCCCGCTGTCATGGACTCCGGAATGGCAAAACCCCGCCAGCGGCCTTCCCTGAGTCAGCAAAGGGCATGTGACCAAAGAGGCTGGAACCGACCGCCTGCAATCGACTTGGACTCGCAAGCCGGGGCGCTTAGCCGATTGCACAAGGCCTTGGCCAGTGACAACCCAGGCGGTTCCCGTCTGTCGCTGTCGTGCCGGGGCGGTCTCAATCTCCCAATCGAATGAGGCCGTCCCGATCTTTCTGCGGCTGATAGGCACGAGGGAACTGCCAACCACATACTTGCTTGTTTGGACATGACACACAAAACCAAAATTCCCGCCGAATCTGCCAAACCTCTGCGCACAGGAAAGAAAGGCGGCTCTGCCAATTATCCCGCGTCTGGCTGTAGAGGTTGCACATGGGCCATCAGCTCCATACGGTTGGGTGATCAGCATTGTTCGATGAGGCCGCTTGTGCAATGAATTTCGGACACGGTGTTCCGGTATTTGTGCGGGCTGCGCGAGAACCATAGGGAACGTGGGGTCACGATGGACTGGTGGTTTGTGTTCTGGCTGATCTTAGCGATGCTGGCGGCCTCCGTGGGGCTTGCAGTTTTCAACATGCTGACGGGTGCAGGGTCTTGAGGTTTCGCAGCCCTCATTCCCGCCGCGTATAATATCGGTACCGCAATTCCATCGCTTCGACATAGCCGCGCTGGTAGTCGCTGTCATAGCGGTTGAGCATGTCATATCCCTGCATCGCCGCCCAGAACCCCAGCTTGAAGGCGTAGTTCCCCCTGACCGGCGTGGGAATGGTCAGCGGATCGCGGATGAGCTTGAGGGTGTCCCTGTTCACCCAGCAGCGATGCTGGCAGAAGTGCTTGTCCGCCCGATCCGAGCCGACATGCCAGAAGATATACTTGCCCTTGTGGCCGGTGTTGAAGTGCTGCGGCAGGGTCTGGTCGACGCGGTGGCATGTGAAGCAATGGATCTTGATGAAGCCACGGCCAACGGCAATCGGGCGATCCTCTGGCATGGGCGGGCTTCCAAGGGCGGTGCGGAACGTCAGTGCCTGGGGAACAGGTCGGGCGTCTGATCGTCCGCCTCGTCCATGGCCGGTTCCGGCAGATCGTCATCCCCAAGGTCGCCCTCTTCGGGATCATCCGGGCTTTCGTCCATGAAGATGGGCCACGGCTCATCCAGCAGGCCAGTAATGATGGCAAGCCCCGCATGGTCCGGGCCCAACGTGGCAGCAGCTTCATTCACCAGCTTGCGGGTGTCGCACTTCCACCGGAAGTTTGCGAAGTAATGCTTAAGCGCCCGCTCCCGAAGTTCAGCGACCGGGGCAATCCCGACATGGGGTTCCAGCAGCCGTGCCGCTCTGGCGAATTTCTCCTCGATCTGCGCCTCGCTGGAGAGCCTCTGCCACCAGGGAATGTGTTCTGGATTATCCATTGCGGGTTACTCCTTACTGCTGGGGACTGGCGGCGCGCACGTTGGAAAAGCTGTGGTCGCCCAGAAGCTCGGCCATCAGGCCGTCAACGGCGGTGATCAGGGCGATGCAGCGGTCCTGAAGCGGTGATCCCTTGGGATGCTTGCCCTTGCCACACTCGGACGCCAGGTTCCTGACCGTCGCCCGCTCATCGACGAAGTATTGCCGGTCAGAGAAGGACATGGGGAGATGGGCGGGCATGGGTGAAGCCTTCTGCAATGCAATGAATGTTCCTGAATTGTTCTCATTGCTGAATGGGAGAGTCAACCCCAAGATTGAAGCGTGTCCTCGTCCTAATGCTGGCGGTAACAGCGAGCCGACAGGCCACAAATTTTGCACCGCTGGAACCCCAATGGAACCCCAAGCTCAATTATCGGCCCGGATGGATGAGCCGAAAACAACATCTAACCAATTGATTTAATTGCTGGTGCCCCTGGAGGGACTCGAACCCCCACGCCCTTGCGAGCAACAGATTTTGAGTCTGCCGCGTCTACCATTCCGCCACAGAGGCTTGTCCGGCGGGTGCATTAGGGGCGGCGGCTTGCGCCGTCAACCGGAAAGGGTAAGACAGCCCCGAGATGATCCGGATCACCGATTCCATAAGCCTTGACCCGAAGGACGTAAGTCTCAGCTTCATCCGCGCCTCAGGCCCGGGCGGGCAGAACGTCAACAAGGTCTCGACCGCAGTTGAACTCCGCTATGACGTGGCCAATGCCTTCCTGCCGGAAGACCTGAAGGCGCGTCTCAGGCCGCTGGCCGGGCGGCTGCTCACGCAGGACGGCGTTCTCGTCATCACGGCGCAGGAATTCCGCTCGCAGGAGCGCAACCGCGAGGCGGCGCTGGACAGGCTGGCGATCCTGCTCCGCAAGGCGGCGGTGAGGCCAAGGCGGCGGATCGCCACAAGGCCCACCAAGGCCTCCAAGACGCGGCGGCTCGATTCAAAGGCCAAGCGCGCGACAACCAAAAAACTCCGCTCCGCCAAATCCCTTCACGATTGAGATTTCATGCTGCGCAAACTCTATGACTGGACGCTTTCTCTCGCCGCGCGCAAATCGGCGGAGCTCTGGCTCGCCATCATCGCCTTTGTCGAAAGCTCGGTGTTCCTGGTGCCCGCCGACGTGCTCTTCATCCCCATGGCGCTGGCAAGGCCTCCCCGCGCCTACCGCTATGCGGCGGTGGCCACCATCGCCTCGACGCTGGGCGGCATCGCCGGATATCTCATCGGGGCATTTTCCTTCGAGCATTTTGCCCTGCCGATCCTGCGCTTCTATGGAAAGCTCGAGGCCTTCAATCAGCTCAAGGCCTGCGCGGGCGATGACACGCTGCTGGTGCTGCTCGTCACCTCGGGCCTTGCGCATCTGCCGCCCATCAAGGTAGTGACGATCCTCGCGGGGGCGGCGCATATCAGTTTCGTCTTCTTCGTGCTGTCCTGCGTCATCGCGCGGGGCTTGCGCTTCTTCGCGCTGGCCTGGGCGCTCCGGCGCTGGGGCGATCCCATCCGGCATTTCATCGAGCGCCGCCTCGGCCTCATTGCCGCCATGGCGGCGCTTATCCTCATCATCCTCTATTTCGCCGCCAAATATCTTGGCGGTTCGGGAGCCTTGACCTCATGCTGACGCTGACCAACAAACAGACCTTCTGGCTTCTGGCGCTCGTGGCCTTTGCCACCATCGCGGGCGCATGGATTTTCGAATATTTTGGCTATGCGCCTTGCGAGCTCTGCCTCAAGCAGCGCTGGGCCTATTATGCCGGTGTGCCGCTGGCGGCTTTCCTTGCCGTGGCCTCGGGCGGCAAGCCCGGCCTGGCGCGCAACGGCTTCCTGCTCCTGGCCATCATCTGGGCGGCCAGCATGATCTTCGGCATCTATCATGCCGGCGTTGAGTGGAAATTCTGGCTGGGGCCAACGGCCTGCACCGGTGGCGGGAGCCTGACGGGCCTGCCCGATCTTTCGAAGCCCGCGGTGATGTGCGATGCGCCGGCGCTGCGTATCTTCGGCCTGTCGCTGGCGGGATGGAACGCGGTGATCTCGGCGGCGCTGGCCTTGGTGGCGGCGCGCGCCTTCCGGCGTCAGGGATCGAGTTCGGTATCCCAGTAAAGATAGTCCTGCCAGCTCTCGTGCAGATAGTTGGGCGGGAACAGGCGGCCGTTGGAATGAAGCTGCGACACGCTCGGGCATTGCGGCTTCTGGGCGGGATGCATGCGCACTTCATGGGGCATGTAGCCGCCCTTGGCGAGATTGCAGGGAGAACAGGCTGTCACGACATTTTCCCACGTCGTCTGGCCGCCCTTCGAGCGCGGGACCACGTGATCGAAGGTCAGGTCCTCATGGTCGCCGCAATATTGGCAGGTGAAGCGGTCGCGCAGGAACACGTTGAACCGCGTGAAGGCGGGCGTGCGCGAAGGCTTCACATAGGTCTTGAGCGAGACGACGCTGGGCAGGCGGAATTCGAAAGTCGGGCTCCGCACCACGCGGTCATATTCGGAGACGATGTTCACGCGGTCGAGAAAGACAGCCTTGATGGTGTCCTGCCAGCTCCACAGCGACAGGGGGTAGTAGCTCAACGGGCGGAAGTCCGCGTTGAGGACCAGGGCAGGGCAGGCTTCCGGCGCTACGGCTCCGTGATGCACGCAAACCTCATCAGACACCTTCACGTGCTTACTATATCTTGTGTGACGGCGCTGTGAAGCCCCCTACGTGACAGCCTGCCCCATGCCCTTGAGGCCGCGATAATGGCTCCACAGCAGGCGCGCGGCGGCGGCGCGGTGGGGCCGCCAGCCTTGTGCAAGATCAGTCATTTCGCGGTGGCCGGGGCGTTTTGAAAGCTTGAGCAGATCATGCGCCGGGGCCTGCAGCGCCAGATCGCCCGCGGGCCATGCGTCGGCATGCCCCAGCCCTGAAAGCAGGAAAATATCCGCCGTCCACGGGCCGATACCGCGCAGGGCGGTCAAGGATTTCGTGGCTGATTCGGCGTCCATTTGGGCGAGTTTGGCGAAATCGAGCTGGCCCGATGCAACAGCCTCCGCCACGGCGATGAAGCTTCGCGCCTTGGCGCGCGACAGGCCGAGCGACATCAGGCGATCTTCGCCTGCGGCGGCGACGAAGGCCGGATCGAAGGGTGCGAGATGGCTCTCGAGCCTCGCCCAGATGGCGGCTCCGGCTTTCAATGAAATGAGCTGATCGGTGATGATGCGGAGCAGGGCCTCGAGATTTGCTTCGGCACGGCGGAGCGGCGGCAGCCCATGCGTGCCGATCACCGCCTGAAAGCGCGGTTCGATCTCGATCAGCGCCGCAACGGCCTGGGCGAGATCGCCTTCATTGCCGAGGATTTGATTTTTGCCCATCGGCGGATCATTAGCAGGCGATGCCGCGCGCCGCATTCCGTTTCGCCCCCAGCCCCAATGGCCTCCTGCATCTGGGCCATGCCTATTCGGCGCTGCTCAACTGGCGGATGGCGAAAGCGGAAAACGCGCGCTTTCTGGTGCGGCTTGAAGATACCGACATCACGCGCTGCTCGAAGGCCCATGCGGCGCAGATGCTGGATGACCTTGCGTGGCTGGGCCTCTGCTCGGAAGAACCTGTCAGGGTGCAGAGCGAACACTTCGCGGATTATGAAGCGAATATCGCCAGGCTTTGGGAGATGGGTGCTGTCTATCCCTGCTTCTGTTCGCGGAAGGAAGCGCTTGGCCATGCGCGTGCGGAGAAGGACCCCGATGGCGTGCCGCTCTATGGCGGAACCTGCCGTAGCCTTTCACGCGATGAGGCGGGGCGGCGCATTGCGGCGGGTGAACAGCATGGCTGGCGGCTGAAGGCCTCATGCGAGGCCGCGATGTGGGGTGACGCCGTGATCGCCAAGCCGCGCGTGGGGTCATGGTATCATATCGCGGTGGTGACTGATGATCATCTGCAGGGCATCACCCATGTGGTGAGGGGCAAGGACATCGAAGCAGCAACGCCATTGCATATCGCGCTGCAGAAGCTTTTAGGCTTCGCCACGCCGCTTTACACCCATCATGATCTCATCCGCGATGCGGCGGGGGACAAGCTTTCGAAGAGTGCGGCAAGTCCATCGCTGCTGGCGCTGCGCGAGAGCGGCGTCACGGCGAAGGAGGTGCGGGAGAGATTGGGATTTGGGTAAAGAGTCACCCGTCTTGCTTCAAACGGTCAAACAGGAAATAATTGTTTTGTGATTTGCGAACACTATTTTGCCGATTGTGATATGGCCGTGCTGGATCTCACGGCGTGGTCCGATATTTTGCCTCTAGAATATCGCATCTTGGCTATAAATCTCTTCGCTGATGTATTTGTGGCCGATAGTCATGGCCACATTCACAAGCTTGAGACGTCGCATGGCAAGATCAGGCGGATTGCAAATTCGGAAGCTGATTTCCAGAATCGTTGCTCTGATGTGAACAGTGAAGAAAGTGGAGATTGGCTTCTCAAGAAGCTGGTCGATCAATGCCGCGACTGCGGATTGGTCCCTCGCAGCGGTCAATGCTATGCATTCACAATTCTTCCCATTCTCGGCGGCGAATATGACGTCGAGAATATTTATGTGGGTTCGTTCAACGAGCGCATCAATTTTCTTTCGTACATGTATTGCCAATTGAAAGATTTGCCCGACGGAACGCAGGTTTCCATCGAAATTGTGGATTGAAGATGCGGCATCTTTGAGTGCTGACACGTTCCCGCCTTCTCCCGCTCCATGCGTAAGCGCGAGACGGGCAGACTGTCTGAATGATGATCCAACACCCCGCCGCCCCACCCCGGCCCTCCCCGAAATTCGGGGAGGGAGGGAGAAGGGGGTTGCTCTCTTCATCCGTCATTCTGGCGCAGGCCAGAATCCCGCTTCAGGCGTCGGCAGCGGGACCCTGATTGTCATCAGGGTGACGTGGATAAAATCTTTTTCTCTTCGCGGTGGAGGAAAAGCAGGAATTTAGAAATCGCTGGCGATGCCTTTTTTCTCCCAGTCGCCGAAGCGGGTGGGTTCGGGGCCGTCCGTGCCGTTGCGTTCGGGCGGGAGGTCTGGCGGCTTGGCGTCCTTGCGCCGCGCTTCGGCTTCGGCGAGGGCGCGGCGGGCTTCGGGGCTCAGGCTCTTGCGCGTATCGGTCATGGCTCTCATATGCTAGGCGGCGGCTTGAGGCACAAGGAGAAACGCCCCGATGAACACGCTGAGGACCGGCCTGCTGATGGCGGCGATGACCGGGCTGTTCCTGGCGGTGGGTTATCTTCTCGGGCGCGAGACGGGCATGCTCATCGCCTTCGTCTTTGCCGCCGGCACCAATCTCTTCGCCTACTGGAACGCCGACCGCATGGTGCTTTCCATGCATGGCGCGCAGCAGGTGGACCGGGCGTCGGCCCCTGAATATTACGGGATCGTGGAACGGCTGGCGCAACGCGCCGGGCTGCCGATGCCGAAAGTCTATGTGATGGACAATCCGCAGCCCAATGCCTTTGCCACGGGCCGCAATCCGCAGAATGCCGCGGTGGCCGCCACCACCGGCCTTCTCGCAACCCTTTCGCCGGATGAGATCGAAGGCGTGATGGCGCATGAACTCGCCCATGTGCGCCACCGCGACACGCTGCTGATGACGCTGACGGCGACGCTGGCCGGGGCGATTTCCATGCTGGCCAATTTCGGCATGTTCTTCGGGGGCTCCCGCGACCGCAACAATCCGCTGGGCGCCTTGGGGTCGATCCTGATGGTCATTCTCGCCCCCATGGCGGCGGCACTGGTGCAGATGGCGATCAGCCGCACGCGCGAATATGGCGCTGATCGGGGCGGGGCGGAAATCTCCGGCAAGCCGATGGCGCTCGCTTCCGCCCTCGTCAAGATCGACCGCATGGCGCACCGCGTCGTCAATGAACCGGCGGAGGCCAATCCGGCCACGGCCCCCCTCTTCATCATCAATCCGCTGTCGGGGCGGGGCATGGACAATCTGTTTTCCACCCATCCCGCCACCCAAAACCGCATTGCGGCGCTCCAGCAGATCGCGCAGGAGATGGGGGCGCCATCGGCGCGGCGCGCTGAACCTGAGCCGCAGCGCGGGCCCTGGGGGTAGGTTTCGTGGATCAACAAGAGGCGGCGGGCCTGTCTGCCCGCAGACTGGCTGTGGGCCTGCTCGGCGGCATTCTCGTGGAGCGGCGGCCGTTTGACGAGCTATGGGACAGCGATCCCGCGATTGCCGCACTCGACCCGCGCGACCGGGGTCTGGTGATGGCGCTGACGCTGACGGCGCTTCGCCACAAGGGCGAGGCAGACGCCGTGCTGGCGTCTTTCCTCGACAAGCCCCTGCCGCGCAAGGCGGGGGCGGCGGCGCTCATCCTGTTGGCCGGGGCCACGCAGCTTCTGTTCATGGAGATGCCGCCCCACGCGGTGATCGACCTCTCGGTGCGGCTTGCCAAGGAAGACCAGGGGGCAAAACATTTTTCCGGCCTCATCAACGCCGTGCTGCGCAAGGTGGCGGAGGGCGGCGTTTCCCTGCTGGAAGGGCTGGACGCGCCCCGGCTCAACACGCCGGACTGGCTGTGGACGCGGTGGATCAAAACCTATGGCGAAGATACCACCCGGGCCATTGCGCGTGCCCATATGCAAGAACCTTATCTTGACGTAAACGTCAAGAATAGCCCCGAACATTGGGCTACCGCGTTGGGCGGCACGCTTTTGCCAACCGGCGCGATCCGGTTGAAGGCCTCTTCCGGGATCGAACAGCTTCCGGGCTTTGCCAAAGGAGCCTGGTGGGTGCAGGACGAGGCCGCCGGCCTGCCAGTGAGGCTTTTGGGCGATGTGAAGGGAAAGCAGGTTCTTGATCTCTGCGCCGCGCCGGGCGGCAAGACGTTGCAGCTCTGCGCGCTGGGCGCCCATGTGACGGCGCTTGATATTTCGGGGGCGCGGCTGGGGCGGCTCAGGGACAATCTGCGCCGCACTGGCTTTGCGGCGAGCGTGGTGACGGCTGACGTGTTCGATTACCGGCCGCCCGAGTTGTTTGATGCCGTGCTGCTAGATGCGCCTTGCTCTGCCACCGGCACCATTCGCCGCCATCCCGATCTTCCCTCTCTCAAGACAGCGGAACAGATCGGCGCGCTGGTGGAACTGCAATGGAAGATGCTGGCCCATGCCGCGACATTGGTGAAGCCGGGCGGGATTCTGGTTTATTGCACCTGCTCACTGGAGCCGCAGGAGGGCGAGAAGCAGGTGACGGCGTTTCTGAAGAAGAACCCCGAGTTCAGCGTGGCTTCTGCCCATATGCCTGATCCTGCCATGGTGAGCCCGCAAGGCTTTTTGCGGACGCTTCCCTCCATGGGCATGGACGGGTTCTTTGCCGCCGGGTTAACAAAAACTTTCTGACCGGCGTTAGCAAATCATTAACCACGCCCTCGCCACAGTGGCGGCCTTCCAGCAGGTTCGAGGGACATGGCGGGTTTGGCGAGGACAGCGGGCGGCGCGCCAGAGGGCGTTCTGGTCCGGGCGGGATTGGCCGCCCTGCGCGAGCGCCTGGGCACCGTGACGGGCGGCGGCTTTTCCGGCCTTGCCGCGCGCATTCCGCCGCTCAGGCCGGGGAGGCCCGAACTGGCGCGGGCGCTGTACCGGGGGCTGTTCTGCTTTGCCGATGCGACCATCGAGTGCCAGCCTTCGGATGTGTTTTCCCTTGCCGCGCCCAGCGAGGGGTGGCGGGATGAGCTGACCTCCTTCGCCTGGCTCCAGCATCTCGAGGCGACGGACCAGGACCTTTACCGCACCTATGCGCGGAGCCTGTTTGAAATCTGGCATGGCCAGCCGCGCCACAGCAGTTTCCTCTCTTCCTGCCGCCGCCTTGGCGCCTGCGCCCAATTCGCGCATTTTATTCTGCAGGGATCTCCTGATCGTTTCGAGTCGCTGTTTTATGCGCGGATGGCCTCTGAAGCGCGGATTCTGGCCCGCCAGCGGGCGCCAACCCCCGAGGGCGAACTGGCGCGCTGCGCCGCCCTTCTCGCCACCGGGCTGACCTTCAGGGGCGGGGCGGGGCTTCGCGATGAGGCGCTGTCGCGGCTGGCGGGGATCCTCCCCACGCTCATTCTGGCCGATGGCGGGCCCAGTGACCGGAGCCCGGCCACGCTGCTCCATGTTCTGGCGCAGCTTCTGCCGCTCAGGCTGGCGCTTGAGGCGGAGCGCATCGCCATTCCCCGCGAGATGAATGCCGCCATCGAGCGCGCACTCCCCATGCTGCGCATGCTGTGCCATGGCGATGGCGGGCTGGCGGTGTTTCAGGGCGTCACCCATCCCCAGCCGGGGCTGGTGCGCGCCGTGCTTTCGCGTGACGAGGTGCTGGGCCGCCCGCTGTCGCAGGCCAGCCATTCCGGCTTCTGCCGCCTGGCGCAGGGGCAAAGCGTGGTGATCGCCGATGTGGGGGCGGCAGGCCCCTGCCAGAGCGCGCTCGCCTTCGAGCTTTCCGATGGGCCGCAGCGGATCGTCATCAATTGCGGGGCGCCGCCGCGCGCCTCCGAACGCTGGCGGCAGGCGTCGTGCTCGGCCTCCGCCCATTCGACGCTGGCGCTTGAAAGCGTGCCGGAACAGGCCCTGCAAGGCTTTTTCTCCCGGAGGCCGCGGCGCCTGGCACAAAGGCCCGTGGCCGCCGATCTCCTGACCACGCCGCATGGGCTTTTGCTCAAGGCGCAGATCCCCCATGCCGCCAACGGCCTTCTCCATGCGCGGGAGTTCTTCCTTTCCGCCAATGGCACGGATTTCCGCGGTGAGGACCGGCTGACGCAGATGGCCGAGCCCGACGGGGAGGCGCAGGGCTTTACGCTCCGCTTTCACCTTCATCCCGCGATCAAGCCCGAGCGGGGGCCAAACGGCGCCATCACACTGGCGCTGCCGGGCGGGGGAAGCTGGGTCTTCTCGGCGCGGGGCGGGCAGATGCTGCTTGAAGACAGCATTTCGCTGGCGAGCGGGCCCGGCCCCCGCAAGAGTCGGCAGATCGTGATCCGGGGGCAGGCCGGGCGGCCGGAACGGGTGAACTGGGCGTTCAAGAAGCAGCCCGCGGCCTGAGTTTCCTGTGGCGCGGGGCGCTCTCCGTGCTATCTGGCGTTTTTCAACGCTTGCAAGGTTTTCACCCATGGACAGGCCGATCCGCCGCGCCCTTCTTTCGGTTTCCGACAAGACCGGCCTTCTCGCCTTTGCGCGGGCGCTGGCCGCGCGGGGGATTGAGCTTCTCTCGACCGGCGGCACGGCCAAGGCCTTAGCCGAGGCGGGGCTGGCGGTGAAAGACGTCGCCACGGTGACGGGGTTTCCGGAAATCATGGATGGGCGGGTGAAGACCCTGCACCCCAAGGTGCATGGCGGGCTTCTCTCGGTGCGCGGCAATGCTGAGCATGTTGCAGCGCAGCAAAAACATGGAATTGCCGACATCGATCTTCTGGTGGTGAACCTTTACCCCTTCGAGGCAATGGTGGCGCGGGGCGCTTCCTATGACGATACGGTGGAAAACATCGATGTGGGCGGGCCGGCGATGATCCGGGCGGCGGCTAAAAACCACGAGAGCGTGACGGTAATCGTCGAGCCATCGGATTATCCTCTGGTTTTAGAAGAACTTACCGCGCACAATGGGGCGACGTCGCTGGCCACCCGGAAGCGCTTGGCGGCCAAGGCCTTCGGGCGGACGGCTGCCTATGATGCCGCGATCTCGCAATGGTTCGGCCGCGAACTGGGAGAACCCCTGGGGGACTGGTTCGCGGTGGGAGGCCGGCGGTTGCAGCTGCTCCGCTATGGCGAGAACCCGCACCAGCAGGCGGCTGTCTATACAACCACGGATCAGCGCCCCGGCGTTGCCTCGGCGCGGCAGGTGCAGGGCAAGGAACTCTCCTACAACAATCTCAACGACACCGACGCGGCCCTTGAATGTCTTGCGGAATTCGGGGCCGAGACGCCTGCCTGCGTGATCGTGAAACACGCCAATCCGTGCGGCGTGGCTGTCGGTGCGAGTCTCGCCGAAGCCTATGCCAAGGCGCTCGCCGCAGATCCGGTGAGCGCCTTCGGCGGCATCATCGCGCTGAACCGCAGGCTTGATCTCGCAACTGCGAAGGAGATCATTTCGCTGTTCACCGAGGTGATCGTGGCCCCGGGGGCGGACGAGGAGGCGATGGCGGCGGTGGCCTCCAAGAAGAATTTGCGCCTGCTGCTGCTGGACCGGCTGCCCGATCCCGATGCTCCGGGTCTTGCCGTCAAAACCATTGCCGGGGGGCTTCTCGTCCAGTCGCGTGATCAGGCGGTGGTGGAGGGCATGACCCTCACTTGCGTGACCAAGCGCCAGCCGAGCGCACGGGAGCTGGCCGATCTCCGTTTCGCCTTCAAGGTGGCGAAGCATGTGAAGTCCAATGCGATTGTCTATGCAAGGGACGGGGCGACGGTGGGGATCGGGGCCGGGCAGATGAGCCGGGTCGATTCAGCCCGGATCGCAGTCCGGAAATCGGAAGATGCGGCGAAAATCGGGGGGCTCGCGGAGCCTTTGGTGAAGGGATCGGTTGTGGCGTCGGATGCGTTTTTCCCCTTCCGCGACGGGCTGTTGCAGGCGGCGGAGGCGGGGGCCACGGCGGTGATCCAGCCCGGCGGCTCGATCAAGGATGACGATGTGATCAAGGCGGCGGATGAAGCGGGGCTGGCGATGGTGTTCACCGGCGTCCGGCATTTCCGGCATTAGGCCTATTGCGGGGCGGGCTGCTGGTAGCCGGGGCCGACGACGAGCGGGCCTTGGGGCAGCGATGTTTCATCGACCTCGGTGGTGAAGGTCTTTTCATAGCGGGCGAGTTCGGCGCCCGAGGTTCCGTCCAGCACCCGCAATACGGCCTTGTAGGGGTGACCCTTCTCGATGCCGCGCAAATCGCCGGTCTGGAAGGTGTATTGCAGTTTTCCTTCGGCTGAGGTTTCGCGCACGACCTGGTTCGGGCCGCCAGGCACCTCGAAGCTCGCCTCCAGCACGGCACCTTCCGGGAGCGGCTTCTTGCGGCGGGCAACGAAGCCATAATAATGGTCGGCGGTGCGGTAATTGAAAATGAAGCCGCCGCCGATGAATTCGAGATAGGGCGTTTTTGAATCGTCGCCGCAGGCGGCGAGCGCCAGGCAGGCGAGAAGGGCGGAACGGCGGGTTATCATCTCAGACCTCGCTGTCGCGGCGGTGGGCGCTGCCCAGCAGGCCTTCGGGCTTCAGCACCAGTATGAAGATGATGATGCCAAAGGCCGCCAAGTCACGATAGGCGAGGGGGAGGAGCGCCGTCCACAGGGTTTCAAGGGCGGCAAGAAAAATCCCCCCAGCGATGGCGCCCTCGATGCGGCCGAAGCCGCCGATGATGGCGGCGAACATGGCCTTGAAGCCCAGAACCAGCCCCATGGCGAAGCTGACCCCGCCATAGGCGACCGTCACGAACCAGCCGGAAAGCCCTGCCAATGCACTGGCGGCGGCGAAGGACCAGGCGAAAACCTTATTTGTATCGACTCCACACAATAAGGCCATCTGCTGGTTTTGCGCCACCGCCCGCCACAGCCGCCCCGCCGCCGTGAAGCGCATGACGGCAAGAACCACAATGACCGCGCAGGCGGCAGCGCCGATCACGGTCAATTGCGGCACACCGATCCGCACCGGAAAATCGCCGTCCCACAGCGTGAAGCCGCTGTCGAAGAGGGGCGGCAGCCACTGGTCCTTCGAATCGGTTGAAAGCCTCAAGCTTTCGCGGAGCACGATCGAAAAGCCGATCGAGGCGATCATCACCGCCTGCCCGGGCTGGCTGGCGATCCGCCCGAAGACGGCGGCATGGCTGGCGCGGCCCAGTGCGGCGGAGGCGGCAAGGCAAAACAGGAGGGCGATCATCAGCACCGGAAACCCGTCATAGCCCTTGACCATGGCCCAGAAGGCCCCGCCCATGGCGGCAATGGCGCCGAAACTCGCGACATCGCCGAAGGAGAGCACGATGCGGTTGGTGATGCCTTGCAGGAGCGCATAGGCGACGGCCAGCGTGACATAGAGGCTGGCCAGCATCAGGCTGTTCAGGCCCTGCTGCAGCCAATAGGGGGAGATCAAGGCAGAGACGTCCACGCGCATCCTCTTAATAAGAGGACTGTGCACCGGCATTTGGGGAAGATGAAGGGCAAGTTTGAACGGAAGGGCAGCAGAGGGGGCCTTGAGCCACCCTCCCGTTCATTACGCCGGGCCACTCCGATGGTAGCGAACCGCCATCGGCTTGCGGTGTAGACCTGCGTTTCACTTGCACTCTCACGCTAGCAGAGTGAGGGCCGTTGAATGTGACGTGCATCACTGTTTTTCGCTGAATCGCAAATATATGTCCCGCCCCGCGCAAGGCTGGGCGGCGATGATCCGCCATGGCTTCCCGGAAGCGGCTCCGCGCGTCTGACATCGCAACCGTCTTCATTTCGGTGGCGCTGGCGCTTTCCTGCGCGGGCTTTGCCGCAGGCATGATTTTCCGCCTGCAGGGACTGAAAGACCCGCCCGCCGACATGGGACTGAATTTCCCCGGGGCTGAAAAGAAGAAAAAGGTGATCGCCCCCTCGCCCCGCGCCGAGGCCGCCGATCCGTTGATCACCGGGGCGATGGATGCGGCGGACATTGGCGGCGGCGATGGCCCGCCGGTTCAGCCCTATCGGCTGGAACAGCCGGTGCTGGGCTACAGGCTGCTGGCGGTGGTGGATGGCGTGGCCTTCGTCGAGGTGAAGATGGTGGCCCGCACCGAGATCAAGGCGCTGCCCAAGGGGGCGGAGCTGCCGGGTGCGGGGCGGATTGACGATTTCATCCGCACGCCCCAAGGCTGGCGGCTCACGGCAGGTTCAGTGACGCTCGATCAGGCCGGTCAGTAAAGGCCGCGCAGCAGGCGCTCGATATAGCCGCGCTCGATCGGCTGAAGGCCCTGTTCGCCCGCCCTGGCGCGCAGCGCATCGAGAATCTCGCGCGCCCGCCGCAGCGCCTGTTCGGTGGGAAGAATGTTCCTGTCCGGCCCCATGTCCTCGCTGGTGGTGCGGTTGGGGCGGCCCAAGGGATCGGTGTCATCGCCGTGTGCCTCGCCGTCCCGTCCCTCGCTTCCCTGCTGGCCCTGTCCGCGCTGGCGCAATTGCTGGGCGAGGCCTCTCGCCCCTTCGCGCAGGCGCGACAGCGCTTCGCCCTGCTGGCCCAGGGCCTGATCGCGGTCCTGACCGCGGAGCGAGCCTTCGGCCCCTTTCATGTTCCTCCCGGCATCGCCGAAACTCTGCGGCGGCTTCATGCCGTTGCGGCCCATCTCGCGCATCATCTGGTCGAGGAGATCGCCAAGCGCGCCCTGCTGGCCGGCGAGGTCATTGGGGGTTGGCTGGGCGCCCTTGTTGCCGGGCTCCTGCCCAGGCTGATCGGTGATGCCGCCATCGCCCGGCTCGGGCATGCGCTGGGTCTGATCCATCAGCTTCTGCTGGCGGCGCATCAGATCGGTCAGCTGATCCAGCATGTTGTTGAGCTGATCGTTCTGGCCGTTCTGCGCCTGGCCCTGCTGCGGCACCATCTGCAGATTGCGCAGAATGTCATCGAGCTGGGCGAGCAAGTCCTTCGCTGCATCATTGGCGCCGCTCTGGGCCAGACGGTCGATCATGTCGAGCATCTTCTGGAGATCCTGCGGCGTCACCATCTTGAGGTTCTGGTTCTGCTGATTGCCGCCCTGATCCTGCTGCCCGTTTCGCTGCGCTTCCTCGCGCATGGACTTCATGTATCGGTCCATGGCGCTCCGCATCCTATCCATCAGCTTGGCGATGCGCTCAGGCGGCGCGCCCTCGGCCAGCGCCTGCTCAAGCTCCTTCCGGGCGGCTTCAAGCTCGGCCTTGGCGGAGGCCATCTGGCCATCCTCGATGCCGACCGCCGCCTGCCACAGCAGATTGACGGCCACATCCACATCATCCTGATCGGCGGCGGCGTTGAGCCTTGAAATGACGGCGGCGATGGCAAGGAAATCGCCGCTCCGGTCAATGAGGCCTTGCGGATATTCGATCAGCGCCGAAAGCATCTGCGCCACCTGGCCGTTTTCCTCCGGCTTGACGATCAGATGGCGGCGCTGCTCGATCAGGGCGCGCGCCAGCGGCTTGGTGAACAGGCGCTCGGGCATGCGGAAGCGGCGGAGCGCACTTTCAACCCTGTGGCCCGCGGCATCGGTGGCGGTGAGCGTCATCTCCACCATGAAGCCCGCCCAGGGATGTTCGGCGAGATTGGCGGTTGAGGTTCCGGCTTCCGTCTTCGCCGCCGACTTCCGCATCACGATCGGGAATTTCGGCGGGTCGTAAAGGAAGATGCCGTTGCCATCGATGCCATAGCCATCCTCCTGATCATCGGAGAGCGAAATCTCGGCGGTGATGCCCGTGACGCCATAATCATCCTCGGCCTTCCATTTGACCGTGGTGGTGCCGGAGGAATCGCCCGTGGGAAGATCGGTGATCGTGATGGTGGGCGCACGGTCGGGCGTGAGGAGGATGCGCCACTGGGCGACTCTGTTGCCATTGTCGGTGAGGGAAACAATTGCGGAGCGGGTGAGCTTCACCTCGGCCTGATAGCCCGCGGCGCCGGACTGGGTCTTGGGAACAATGCCTTTCAGAGGCGCACCCGTCTCGGGATCGGCAAGCGTGATCTCAGGCGCCTTGGCCTGCGAGAGCCTGAGGGTGAGCACGGAATTTTCCGGCACCGTCAGATCAGGTTCGGCGCTGAGGCGCTCCACCATGGCGGGGCTGGTGAGCAGGATGGGCGGCTCTGCCGTATAGGCGGGGGGTTTGAGCCACGCGTCGAGCATTTGCCCCGGAACCGCCGCGGGCCGCGTGAAGGACAGCGCATCGGCGAAATTGCCGCGCGGCGTGCCGGGGCCAAGAACCACGGCGGCGATCAGGGCCAGCGCCACCGGCAGGCGGAAGGCTCTTGGATCAAGCGTGTTCCAGCGCGAGCGGGGTGCGCCGGCTTTAAGGTTTGTGAGGCGCGCAAGTTCGTTTTTGCGGTGCATGTCCCACAAGGCCGCATTGCCTTCGGCCAGCGTATCACCGGCGGAGGAGACGGGGCGGTGATCGAGGCCCGAGCGGGTTTCAACCCGCCGCATCGCCTGTGTTTCGGTTGGCCAGCGGAAGCGCCTGAGAGGCCAGAGCGAGACGGCAAAGGCGAATGCCGCGAGGCCCAAAAGCGCCAGCCGCAAGAGAGGCGGCAGCCAGACGGCGAGGCCGGAAAAAATGAAGGCGAGCGTCACGCCCGCGATCAGCAGCGGCCATAGCAGCAGCGCCCATAAGCCCTCCGCCGCGAGCGCCAGGCGGGCGCGCGAAATGGCAAGGGTTACGGAGCGAGGGGGCGCCAAATTCATGTCGGCGATCATGCTAACACAGAAGGGCCGAATTGTGCCCAGTGCAAAGCATCACGATTAAGGGGAAAGCCGCGGCAGGCAAGTGGCGGCCAAGCCACCCATCGGCATCAAGACGCGGGGGATTTTTTGCGGCTTAAAAGAAGGGGCCCATAGGCAATCAGGAAGACCACGAAGGCGGCGATCCAGAACAGTGAGGCGGCATAGAGAAATTGCAGGGGTGCTGAAAATTCCGCCGCCGCGAGTCTGGAGATGACCGCCGCCACGATCAGCACATAGATCAGGACCGTTGCCGGAGAGGCGGTCAAGGGCTGCCCCGTGTGTCCCCGTGTTGCGCGGGTCATCACCGCAAGCGTCATCAGGCCGACGCCACCCGCGAGCCAGACATGAAGGGCGGCGGCATAATCCAACCAGGAGACGGCGGCGGCGGCGACCGCGATGAACCCCAGGGCGACAAAGCCGTAGCCCAGATGCAGGACCCAGAGCAGCGGCTCTTGCAAGGTGCGCTGTCCCTGCCAGCGCGCCAGCCTAAGGACATTGGCGCATCCGGCAAGCAGGGACAGTGCCGATGTCACGAGCCCTTCGGGATGAACGACGAAAGCCACAAGGGCGGCCGCGGTTGCCGCCAGCGCCAGCTTGTCAACGCTGTTCCATTGTGACGGCAGGAATTCTGATTTCCGGGCCGACAGCCAGTTCCGGGTGAATGACGGAACAATCCGGCCGCCGATCAGCGCGATCAGCAGCACTTCCGTTGCAATGCCGAGCCGCAGGCCGGCGTTTTCCCCGGCACTGTAATCCTGGTCCGCCGCAAAGTGAAAAAGCCCATTGGCAAGAACAAGCATGAGCAGCGCGCCCAGCACCGGAAGGTTTTTCCAGTTGCGCCCGGCGGCGATCTCGCGCGCGAGGACAGCCGCAAGAACGCCCAGATGAGCCATGTCTATGAGCGCGGCGCCCCAGGGCGGCAAATAGATCGAACATGACACGGCAATCCGGCCGGCGACCCACAGCGCAACCAATCCGGCAAGGGGAAAGCCAACCACCGGCAATCGCCCTGTCCAGTTCGGCACGGCGGTGAGCAGGAAACCTGAAATCACCGCGCCCGCATATCCGAAGACGAATTCGTGCGCATGCCAGGAGATGACGTCAAAGCGGGTGGGGAGCACCGCATGGCCGGTGAGCAGCGCAATCCAGAGGATCATGGCAAGCGCCGCCCAGGCCGCCGCCAGCAGGAAGAACGGCCGAAAACCGTAGCTCAGCACAGCGGGGCCATGCCATGCGCGTACCTTGTTCATCGTGCTCATCGCGAACTCCCCGGCCGGATATCCGACTTTACCCCATCCCTACCGGATTGGCGCTGAGGCAACTTTGACCATGATCAAGGAGCGGCGCGAGGGCGTTCAGGCGTTGTCCTTGCCCTGCCAGCTGGCGAGGCGGTCGAGGCCGATCAGCTCCTCATAGGTCTGGCGCGGGCGGACGAGGGCCCAGCGGGCGTCCTTCACCAGCACCTCGGCGATCAGGGGCCGCGAATTATAGGTGCCGGACTGGACCGCGCCGTAAGCGCCTGCCGTCATGGTGGCGAGGAGATCACCTTCCTTCATGGCGGGGAGCCTCCTGTCCCGCGCCAGATAGTCGCCCGATTCACAGACCGGGCCCACCACATCGGCGGTGATCGAGGCCTGGCCCTCGGTTTCAGTCACGGGGATGATCTCGTGATAGGCGTCATAGAGCGTGGGGCGGATCAGGTCGTTCATCGCCGCGTCCTGGATGATGAAGTGCTTTTCATCGCCCTCCTTCACATAGATGACGCGCGAGACGAGAATGCCGGCATTGCCGGTGATCATGCGGCCCGGCTCGATCACATATTTGAGGCCGAGATGGCCCAGCGTGCGCTTCACCATCTGGGCATATTCATCCGGGTGCGGAGGAACATCATTGGTGCCGCGGTAGGGAACGCCAAGGCCGCCGCCCAGATCGAGATGGCGGATGTTATGGCCCTTCGACTTCAGCATGGCGGCGAGACCGGCCATCACCTTGAAGGCCTGCTCGAAGGGGGCGAGCTCGGTGATCTGGCTGCCGATGTGCATGTCGATCCCCGCCACGTCGAGGGACGAGAGGGAGGCGGCGCGGGCATAGACCTGCTCGGCCCTTGCATAGGACACGCCAAACTTGTTCTCTGCCTTGCCGGTGGTGATCTTGTGATGGGTCTTCGCATCGACATCCGGGTTGACGCGGATCGACACCTTGGCGCGCTGGCCGGTGCGCTGGGCGACGCTGGCCAAAAGCTCAAGCTCGGGCTCGGATTCGATGTTGAAACAGGCGATGCCTTCGCGGAGTGCGAGGGCCATTTCGCGCGCCGTCTTGCCGACGCCGGAAAAGACGATCTTGCGGGCGGGAACACCGGCGGCGAGGGCGCGGCGGAGTTCGCCTTCCGAGACCACATCCATGCCCGCACCCAGATCCGCCATGGTCTTGATGACGGCCTGGTTGGAATTGGCCTTCATCGCATAACAGAGCATGTGATCGGTGCCTGAGAAGGCCTCGGTCATCACCTTGTAGTGGCGGGTGAGGGTGGCGGTGGAATAGCAATAGAAGGGCGTGCCGATTTCATCGGCCAGCGCCTTCAGGTCAATATCCTCGGCATGGAGCACGCCGTTCTTGTAAGTGAAGTGGTGCATGATCAGTCGGGCGTGTCGCCGGGTTTGGTTACAATGGTCTTGGTGGTGTCTTGCGGCTTGGCGGGTTTGGGGGTGCCGGGCGGCAATTCCGGATCGCCCCGCACGCCACAGGCGGCGAGGCTTACGGCCAAGGCCAATATGATCAGGATGGCACGCATGGTGAGCCCTCTCAAGCCTTGAGCAGCTTAAGCCAGCGCGCCGCCTCGCGCTTCACATTTCTGGGCGCGGTGCCGCCGAAGCTCTGGCGCGAGGCGACGGAGGCCTCGACGGTCAGCACCTTGAATACATCGCGGGTGATGCGGGGCTCGACCTTCTGCATATCGGCCAGCGTGAGATCGGGAAGATCGGCGCCCTTCTGCTCGGCCAGCGCCACGAGGCTGCCTGTCGCGTGATGGGCGTCGCGGAACGGCATCTTCAGTGTACGGACGAGCCAGTCGGCAAGGTCGGTGGCGGTCGAGAATCCGGACGCCGCGGCCTTGCGCATCTCCTTCTCGTTTGGCACCATGTCCTTCACCATGCCTGTCGTTGCGGCGATGGCGAGGGAGAGCGAGTCGAAGGCGTCGAAGGCCGGTTCCTTGTCCTCCTGCATGTCCTTGGAATAGGTGAGCGGCAGGCCCTTCATCACCACCAGCAATGCTGTAAGCGCGCCGAGGATGCGGCCAGGCTTGGCGCGCACCAGTTCTGCCGCATCGGGGTTACGCTTCTGCGGCATGATGGAGGAGCCGGTCGTGAACTTGTCGGACAGCTTCACGAAGCGGAACTGGGCCGTCGACCAGATGACGATTTCCTCCGCGAGGCGTGAGAGATGGGTTGCGCAGATGGCTGAGGCGCTGAGCGTCTCCAGCACAAAGTCGCGGTCGGCCACCGAGTCGAGCGAATTGCGGGTGGGGCGGTCGAAGCCAAGCGCTTTTGCCGTCTCATGGCGGTCGATGGGGAAGGAAGTTCCGGCGAGTGCCGCAGCACCCAGCGGGCTTTCGTTCATGCGCTTCCTGGCATCGGCGAGGCGCGAGCGGTCGCGCGCCAGCATTTCCACATAGGCCAGGCAGTGATGGCCGAAGGTGATGGGTTGCGCCACCTGAAGGTGGGTGAAGCCCGGCATGATGGTGGAGGCGTGGAGGGCTGCCTTTTCAGCCAGCGCCAGCTGCAGGTCTTTCAGCTGCGCGTCGAGATGATCGACCGTGTCCCTGACATAGAGGCGGAAATCGACCGCCACCTGGTCATTGCGCGAGCGGGCGGTGTGAAGCCTTCCGGCGGAGGCGCCGATCAGTTCCTTGAGCCGCGATTCGACATTCAGGTGAATGTCCTCAAGCGCACGGGAGAAGGTGAAGGTGCCGGCGGTGATCTCGGCCTGGATCGCGTCCAGACCTTTGCGGATCTCCTTCTCGTCGGCCTTCGAGATGATGCCCTGCTTCGCCAGCATGGCGGCATGGGCCTTGGAGCCCGCGATATCCTGTGCGAAGAGGCGCTGGTCGAAGCCGATCGAGGCGTTGATCTCTTCCATGATCGCGTCCGGCCCCGACGAGAACCTGCCGCCCCACATCTTGTTGGTCACAAATTTCCCCACTTCGCCTGAAAAGAAACCGCATGAGCCCCAAAAAGACCCTCGCCGTCCTCGTTGTGCTGCTTGCCGCTGGAGGCATTTACTGGTTCGGGGCGGCGGGGCGCAAGCCCGATACGGCAGCCCCGGGCGACGCCATGGCGGCCTTCGTGGTGAAAAAGGACCGTCCGGCGGTTCCCGATGTGAGCTTTGCTGATGGGGCGGGGACGCCTTTGAAGATTTCGGACTGGAAGGGGCGCGTGGCGCTGGTCAATCTGTGGGCGACATGGTGCGCGCCCTGCCGCAAGGAAATGCCGGCCCTGGCCCAGCTTGAGACAACGCTGGGGTCCAAGGATTTCGAAGTGGTGGCGGTGAGCGTCGACAAGAAGGGGGCTGAAGCATCTTCCGCCTTCCTGAAAGAGGTCAAGGCTGACAATCTCAAGCTCTATGTCGATCCCTCGATGGCGGTCTACAGCAGTCTGCAAACCATCGGCCTTCCGACCACGCTGCTGATCGACCGGCAGGGCCGCGAGATCGGCCGCCTTATCGGCCCCGCCGACTGGTCGAGCCCCGAAGCACAGGCGCTGATCAAATCGGCGATTGCGGAGAAGGAGTAGGGCGCTTTCCCATCCCAAGCATCCGTTAAGGCTGCGCTGCTAGAAAATATCCATGATGAAGGTCTGGTTCATTGGCGGCGGCATTGCGCTCTGCCTGTTTTCGCTCTGGGTGATGGCGCGCTATGACTGGCTCAGGCTCACCCGCCCGGCCCGGCGCGCGATGGGCGAAGTCACCGGGCATAAGCTTGGTTATGCCAAGGGGCGGCGCACCTATGCGCCGATCTATCGCTTCACCGATGACACGGGCATGCATGAGGTGACTGATCAGATGTTTTCCTCATGGGCCAATCCACCCGTCGGCAGCCAACGGGAACTGGCTTACCCCGCAGGCTATCCGCAACTGGCGAGGCCGCCGCGCCCGGTCATGTGGGTGGCGGTCTATCTCGGCGTGTTTGCGCTTCTGGCCGTTCTGGTGGCAAAGGCCATGGACTGGCTTCCGCACAGCTAAAGCAGAATGCGCTTTGATGGGATCGCGCTTTCATTCTCTCCTTGGCTGGGCTTGACCCAGCCATCCAGCCCTTCAACGTTGAGACTCGCTGAAAGTTTGGATGGCAGCCTCAAGGGCTGCCATGGAGAGAAAAGGGAGAGCGGTTCCGTTTAAAACCATTCCGCTCCAAGCAATTCTACCTTGTGGGCACCGGGGTGGCGCCGCGGTAGTCGTAGAAGCCGCGCTGCGTCTTGCGGCCGAGCCATCCGGCTTCGACATATTTCACCAGCAGCGGGCAGGGGCGGTATTTGGAATCGGCCAGCCCCTCATAAAGCACCTGCATGATGGCGAGGCAGGTATCGAGGCCGATGAAATCGGCAAGCTCAAGCGGCCCCATGGGGTGCCTGGCGCCGAGCTTCATGGCGGTGTCGATCGCTTCCACGCCGCCCACGCCCTCATAGAGCGTATAGATCGCCTCGTTGATCATCGGCAGCAGGATGCGGTTGACGATGAAGGCGGGGAAATCTTCCGAGACGGCGATGGTCTTGCCAAGGCCCAGTGCAAATTCCTTCACGGCCGTGAAGGTCTGTTCCTCCGTGGCGATGCCGCGGATCAATTCCACCAGCTCCATCACCGGCACCGGATTCATGAAATGAATGCCCATGAATTTTTCCGGCCGGTCGGTCGCGGCGGCCAGCCTGGTGATCGAGATCGAGGAGGTGTTGGTGCCGAGCAGCGTGCGGGCATGGAGGTGCGGGCAGAGCTGCTGGAAAATCTTGCGCTTGATCTGCTCGTCCTCAACGGCGCTTTCGATCACCAGATCATAGTCGCCGAAGCCTTCGTAGGAGGGGACGGCCTTGATGCGCGACAGGGTGGCGTCGCGCTCTCCTTCCGTCGCCTTGCCGGATTTCACCCGGCGCGCCAGATTGCCGTTGATGGTGGCAAGCCCGGCCTCGATCCGCTCCTTGCTCACGTCGCACAGGCCGACCTCGAACCCGCCCTGGGCGCAGACCTGCGCGATGCCGGTTCCCATTTGACCGGCGCCGATGACGCCGACTTTCTTTATCTGCATGGAAGTTTGCTGTCCGCTCACTGAAGATCGCGAAGCCTATCGCGCGCCCAATTGCAGGGCAAGTGCATTTCGCACATGCAGCAAAAGCGTCAGCGGGCGGGCTGCTCGGACTGGCGCGCCGGTTCAGCCCGGAACGGATAGGCCAGCTGTTCGGGGTAAGTGGCGGGCACCGGATCGGATACGCCATAGGCTTTGGGCATGCGGCCTTCTGGCATGTGGAAGGTGCCGAAAAGCTTGTCGAGGAAGGGCAATTGGCCGGCGAAATTCTTGTCCCAGCCTTCGCGGTCCTCGGCGTGATGCCAGTGGTGGAAATGCGGCGTGGCCAGCAGATATTCGAGGAAGCCCAGCTTGATCCTGGTGTTGGAATGCACGAACAGCGATTGCCACTGGTAGAGAATGGCATAAAGCGCCACGGGGCCGGCTGAAAATCCGAGGAGTGCGATGGGGAGCAGCGAGGCCGTCTTGGTGATGATCTGGTCAATGGGGTGAACGCGATGCGCCGCCAGCCAGTCCATCTCCTCGATCGAATGATGGACGGCGTGGAATTTCCACATCGACGGGAAGGTGTGGAACATGCGGTGGGCGAGATAGAAGCCAAGGTCCGCCAGCAGCAGCAGCACCGGGAACTGCAGCCACACCGGCTGCGACGCCACCCAGTCATGCAGGCCATCCGGCACGAAATGGGATGAGACAAGAATGATCGCCAGCACGGTGGCATTGAGGCCAATCCCCACCAGCACCCCGTTGATGACGAGATAGATGGTGTCGAGCTTCCATTTGGCGCGGAAGATCTTCTGGTTTTCGCGCAGCGCCAGCACCTGTTCGAGCGGCACGAAAATCAGGATCGCCAGGATGATGGTGACGGGATTGGGCAGGTAATGCAGCATGGTCATGCGGGTGTGCGGAGGGGGGCGGCCAAGAGTTTCGGGATGACGCGGGGCGTCCCCGCCGCATAGGCCTCATAATCGGGGAAGGCGGCGGAGAGGACTTTCTCCTCGTGATGCATGCGGCGGAGCTGCACCAGCCATTGCAGCACGACAAGGCCGAGTGCCGCCAGCGAGGGGTGAAGCAGCAGCATGCCGATGATGGCGATTTCCTCCGTCGCATAGAGCGGGTGGCGGACGATCGCATAGGGGCCGCCCGTCACCAGGCGGCGGGCCTCGGCCATGATCGAGAAGGAGCGGCCAAGCCACCACAGCACATAGACCGACAGGCTGAAGCCTGTGAGCATCAGGCAAAGGCCGAGGACGCGGAGGGCGGGAGAGACTTCAATCTGCGGCGGCAGCAGCACCAGGACGCCCATGGCAAAGGTGCCGAGCAGGGCCGTGACGCGGGCTTCAATGCCTTGCGCGCCCCTGATGGGCGGCAGGCGGAAGACAGTGGTGGTGATGATGAGCAGCAGGAAGGCCAGATTGGCGGCTTCCGACAGCATGGCGAGAAGCGAGGCATCGGCCGCGCCCGACATCCAGGCGGACACATCGGCGGCCCAGGCTTTTCCCTTCACCAGTGCGCCTTGTGAAAACAGCACGATGATTCCGAGCCGCCCCAGAAGATCGCCCACCCAAGTCCATTTCGGCACCATGGTCCCATCCTTCCTGCCAGAACGGATGAGGATTAACGGGCGAGCGGTGAACAAACCGTCTGCGAATTCTCCACAACATGAATGAAAATGGGCGCCATGCCCGGCATGCCGCCCTGTGGTGAACGAGAGGTTAAGCGTGCGGCTGCACGCCGGTCATTCGCGTTGGCCGTCATCCCGGGGGACAATCGGGGGTGTTGTTTTACCTGTCTTCCCGGCGGAGGCCGGGACCCAGGCTTTCAACCGGCACATCGATGGCAAGTCTGGGCCCCGGCTTTCGCCGGGGTGACAGGTGGAGGAGGACGCGTGACCTTACTTCACGACCTTTGCCAGTTCGGTGTCGAGTTCCGGCACCGCCTGGAAGAGATCGGCGACGAGGCCATAGTCGGCGACCTGGAAGATCGGCGCTTCCTCGTCCTTGTTGATGGCGACGATCACCTTCGAGTCCTTCATGCCGGCCAGATGCTGGATGGCGCCCGAGATGCCGACGGCGATATAAAGATCCGGCGCCACGACCTTGCCGGTCTGGCCCACCTGATAATCATTCGGCACATAACCCGCATCGACCGCGGCGCGCGAGGCGCCGACGGCGGCGTTGAGCTTTTTCGCAACCGAGTCGAGCAGCTTGAAATTGTCGCCGTTCTGCATGCCGCGGCCGCCCGAGACGATGACCTTGGCGGAGGTGAGTTCCGGCCGGTCGGACTTCGACAGGTTTTCGCTCTGGTAGGACGAGAGGCCGGGGTTGGCCGCGCCCGAAGCGGTTTCGACCGGGGCAGAACCGCCTTCGCCGGTGGCCGGGAAGGAGGCGGTGCGCACGGTGATGACCTTCTTGCCATCGGTCGACTGCACGGTCTGAACCGCATTTCCGGCATAGATCAGGCGCACGAAGGTATCGCCCGAGACGACATCGGAAATATCCGAAATCTGCATCACGTCGAGAAGGGCGGCGGCGCGCGGCATGAAATTCTTGCCGTTGGTTGTCGCCGGAGCGACCAGATGCTCATAGGCAGGGGCGAGGCCCACAATGATGGCGGCCATGGGTTCGGCCAGCGGGCGCTCGAGGCCCGCCTGCTCGATATGGATCACCTTCTTGACGCCCGCGAGTTTCGCGGCGGCCGCGGCAGCGGGGCCGGCATTGTGGCCGGCCACCAGCACATGCACGTCGCCCCCCATCTTGAGGGCGGCGGTCAAGGCCTTGTGGGTTGCGTCCTTGAGCGACGCATTGTCATGTTCGGCAATGAGGAGGACGGCCATCTCAGATTGCTCCCGCTTCCTTGAGTTTCGCCACGAGTTCGGCGGGCGACTTCACCTTGATGCCGGCCTGGCGCTTCGGCGGCTCCTCGGTCTTGACGACCTTGAGGCGCGGCTTGACGTCAGCGCCGTAGTCGGCCGGGGATTTTTCCTCGAGCGGCTTCTTCTTCGCCTTCATGATGTTGGGAAGGGAGGCATAGCGCGGCTGGTTGAGGCGGAGATCGGTCGTCACGATCAGCGGCATCTTCACTTTCAGCGTCTGCAAGCCGCCGTCGATCTCGCGCGTGATGACGGCTTCACCGGCACCGGGCTCGAGCTTCGAGCAGGCGGTGGCCTGCGCCCAGCCCAGGAGGGCCGCCAGCATCTGGCCGGTCTGGTTGCAATCATCGTCAATCGCCTGCTTGCCGAGGATGACGATATCGGGCTTTTCCGCCTCGACCACGCCTTTCAAAATCTTGGCGACGCCGAGCGGCTCTACGTAATCATCATTCTTCACCAGAATGGCGCGGTCAGCGCCCATGGCGAGGGCGGTGCGGAGCGTTTCCTGCGCCTGCGCGGGGCCCACGGTGACGGTGACCACTTCGGTGGCCTTGCCGGCTTCCTTGAGCCTGACGGCCTCTTCGACGCCGATTTCGTCGAAGGGATTCATGGACATCTTCACGTTTGCCAGTTCGACGCCCGAACCATCGGCCTTCACACGGATCTTGACGTTATAGTCGACGACCCGCTTCACAGCGACCAGGACTTTCATGTCTTCCCTCTGTATTGCGGTGCAAAATTCGGGCGGACCCTAGGGATGCGCCCGGCCCGAGTCAATTCCGCTTCCGGCACGGCGGGGCGGAAAGCGACGTTTTTCTGACGCACGCCGCCCCCTCAGGCGGCGAGGCGGCGGATCAGCTGGTGGCGGAGGGCATAGGTGATCACGACGCCCACGGCAAAACCGCCGATATGCGACCACCAGGCGACCGGCTCGCTGCGGGAGCTGGCAAGGAAGACATAAAGAAACTGGAACAGGAACCACGCCCCCAGCACCCACATGGCGCTGATCTTCAACGGGATGGTGGTGAAGAGCAGCACCCAGACGCGCGAGCGTGGATAAAGCACGGCATAGGCGCCTAGAACCCCCGACACCGCGCCCGATGCGCCGATCAGCGGCGATTGCGCGGTAGGCTCGAGCGCCACATGGAGAAGGCCGCCGGCGATGCCGCTGACCAGATAGAGGCAGAGGAAGGCCACATAGCCGAAGGCATCCTCGACATTGTCGGCGAAGACCCAGAGGAACAGCATGTTGGTGAAAAGATGCCACCAGCTGGCATGGAGGAACATATAGGTGATGAGGGTGAAGGGTTCGGGCACGCCATGCCAGGCCTGCGCCGTCTCGCCGTTGAAGACGGCGGGGACCAGCCCGTAGGCTTCCGCCACCGCGACCATGGTGGCCTCGCTGCCGAAGGCCCCGGTCGACAGCCAGATCACCACATTGACGGTGATGATCGAGAGCGTCACGAACTGGAAGCGGATGACCTTGAGCGGGATGCTGTCATGGAGGGGGACGAACATCAGCGCGTCTTTCCGGGGACCCACAGCACATCGCCCGCGCCAAACGTATTGGCCCAGCGGCTGGCGACGAAGAAGAAATCCGACAGGCGGTTCACATAGGCCATGGCGGCCTCGCTCACTTGTTCACCGTGGGCGGCCAGTTCCACCATCAGGCGCTCGGCTCTCCGGCAGACGGTGCGGGCCAGATGGAGATGGCAGGCCGCCGCTTCCCCCGCCGGCAGCACGAAGGAGCGGAGCGGCGAGAGTTCGGCGTTCATGCCGTCGATTTCGGATTCGAGCCGCTGCCACTGGCTGGCGAGAATGCGCAAGGGTTCATAGCCCAGGTCCTTGCCTTCATCGGGCACGCAGAGATCAGCGCCGAGATCGAAGAGTTCGTTCTGGATGCGGGCGAGCATCGTGTCGAGTGCGCGGTATTCAGGGCGCGCGGTGTGGAGGCGGGCGATGCCGACCACCGCATTGGTTTCATCGACCGTGCCATAGGCCTGGATGCGGAGATGCGCCTTGGAGACGCGCTGGCCCGAGCCAAGCGCCGTGTCTCCGGCATCGCCGGTGCGCGTATAGATGCGGTTGAGGACGACCATGGCTCACACCTAACCGCGAATCGCCGCAAATTCCACGCGATTTATGGGCTCACTCGTCGCGAAGCTGGCGGGCCGGGCGTGCAGCCAGCGCAACCCAGGTGACCGACAGGCCGGCGATGACGGTGACGGCCATGGCGATCAGGGCGGTCAATGCGGCTGTCAGGGTGGAAAAGCGCCAGTCCATCTCAAGAATATAATAGGCCAGAAACCACGAGGCGAGGGAGCCCACGGCGACGCCGAAGACCGCCGCGGCGAGGCCCAGCCCCGCATATTCCAGCGCGAAGGCCGACATCAGCTGGTGGCGGCTGGCGCCATAGGTCTTCAGCACCACGGCATCATAGACCCGCTCCGAGAGGCCGGCCGCCAGGGCGCCCGCCAGCACAAGAACGCCGGTCAGCAGCGTCAGGAGATTGGCGCCCCGGATGGCGGCCAGCATTTTTCCCAGAAGCCCGCTCACCTGGGCAATCACGTCCTTCACGCGCACGGCTGTCACGGTGGGAAAATCGCGGGCGATGCTGTTCAAGAGTTTCGCTTCATCGCCGCCCGTCATCTGCACCGTGACGATATTGGCGTGGGGTGCGCCTTTCAGCGTGTTGGGCGAGAACACCAGCACGAAATTCATGCCGAGGCTTTTCCAGTTCACCTCGCGGAGGCTCGATACGGTGGCGGTCATCTCGCGGCCCAGCACATTGACGGTGATGGGATCGCCGAGCTTCAGGCCCAGCGCATCGGCAATATCGGATGTGAGCGAGACGAGGGGCGGGCCAGCGTAGCCTGCGGGCCACCATGTGCCCTCTTTCAGCGTCGAGCCATCGGGGAGCGTTTCGGAATAGGTGAGGCCGCGATCACCGCGGAGCGCCCAGGCGCCATCCTCTTTCGGTTTGACCTTCTCGGCCTCGACACCCTTCACCGCCGTGATGCGGCCCCGGAGCATGGGGGCTGCCGTGATGGCGGTGACGCCGGGCGTTGATTTGAGTTCATCGGTCAAGCGGGCGAGATCGGCGGATTGCACATCGGCGAAGAAAAAGGCGGGAGCCTTTTCGGGGAGGTTCGCGGAGAGTTCACCGGAAATGGTGCGGTCGGTGAGGGCCAGCATGACGAAGAGGGTGAGGCCGAGGCCAAGCGCCATGATGACGGAGACCGAGGCTGCGCCGGGCCTATAAATATTGGAGAGCGCGTAACGCCAGATGACGGCGCGCGGGCGCGGCAGATATTTCGCCCCGCGCACGATCAGTTGCGCGAGGCCGAGCAGCACGATGAAGCTCACCAGCAATCCCAGAAGATACCAGCCGGTGACTTCACCTTGCGGGGAATTGAGCATCGCCACGCCGCCGATGAGGGCGAGGGACAAGGCGATCGCCAAAAGCTCTTTCCATGACGGCCAGCCATGAACCGGAAGTGCTCGGTGGCGGAACAGGGCCGAGGCCGGCACGCGCCTGACCCGGGCGAGCGGCCAGAGCGAGAAGGCGAGCGTGACGAGGAACCCGAACAGGGCCGCAACAGCCAGAGGCCATGGCTCGATCCTCGAGGTGACGGGCAGCGGCAGGATGCCTTCAAGAAGATAGGCCATGAGCGGCGGCACGATCATGCCCAGCGCCACGCCGCCCGCAATGGCGATCAGGCCCACCAGCAGAATTTCGATCAGATAGATGGCGAAGACATCGCGCGAGGTGCCTCCTAAACATTTGAGCGTGGCGATGGCGGAGGTCTTGCGCGATACGAAGGCCGCCACCGCATTGGCGATCCCCGCGCCACCGACGATGAGGGAGGCCAGGCCCACCAGCGTCATGAAATAGCCGAGCCGCTGGATGAAACGGTCGGTGCCTTGCGCGGCATTGTCCTTTCCCCTCACCCGCCAGCCGGCATCGGGGAATTTTTCCCTGGCCTCCTTCATCACCGATTTGGCCTTTGCGGGATCGACGAGCTTTACGCGGTAATCCCAGGTGATGAGGGAGCCCGGCTGGATGAGGCCGGTGGCGTTCAGCGTATCTTCGGAAATGAGAAGGCGGGGGCCCAAGAGAAAGCCTTCGGACAGGCGGTCTGGTTCGCTTGTGATGACGCCGCGAAGGTTCAGTGTTGCAGTTCCAACGCGGAGCGTATCGCCCACTTTGAGGCCGAGGCGGGAGAGGAGCAGCGGATCGGCCACCGCACCATTGTTCCTGAGCGCGTCCTGCAGCGCGCCGCCGCCTTCAAGCGCAAAACTTCCATAGAGCGGATATGCTCCGTCCACGGATTTTAATTCGGCGAGCGTCGAGCCCTGGTCGGCGATCGCCATGGCGCGCAGCGTGGCGCTGCGGCCGACCTGCCCCCGGCTCACAAGAAAGGCTTGCTCATCCGCATTGGTCTGGCGGTGGATCAGGGCAAATTCAATGTCGCCGCCCAGAAGCGTCTGGCCCTGTTCATCAAGCCCGCGCGAGAGCGATGCGGCGAGCGCCCCCACGATGGCGATGGTGCCGGTGCCGAGCACCAGGCAGGCGAGGAAAATCCAGAAGCCCTGAAGGCCGGCGCGGAGATCACGCAGCGCATAGCGGAGCCAGAGCCTCACGGATGGGCGCCCGCGACGATGCGGCCATCGCGCACCTCGGCCACGCGGTCGCAGCGTTTGGCGAGACCGGCATCATGGGTGATGAGGATGAGGGTCGCGCCCTCCTGCTCCTTCATGTCGAAGAGCAGGCGGATGATCTCCTCGCCCGTGTCATGGTCGAGATTGCCGGTCGGCTCGTCGGCGAGAATGATGCGGGCCCCTGACGCAAGTGCTCGGGCAATCGCCACGCGCTGCTGCTCGCCGCCCGACAGCTGGCCGGGATAATGGGTGAGGCGGTGTGAAAGCCCGACGCGGCCCAGCCTGTCGCGGGCAATCTCCAGCGCATCGGCAACGCCCCGGAATTCCAGCGGCACGGCGACATTCTCGAGCGCCGTCATGGTGGGGATCAGGTGAAAGGACTGGAAGATGATGGCGGCATGGTCGCGCCGGAAGGCCGAAAGCTGATCCTCACTTCTTTGATCAATGCGCTGGCCCGCCACGGTCACGATGCCGCCGCTCGGCTGCTCGAGGCCCGCAATCACCATGAGCAGCGTGGTCTTGCCGGAGCCCGATGGCCCGACGATGCCCAGCGCCTCGCCGGGCTTCACCGAAAGATCAACCTGTTTCAGGATTTCAACCTCGCCGGCGCGGCTGGGCAGGGTGAGGCTGACCCTCTCGAGGGACACGGACAGATCGGACATGGCCTTCAAGATGGGGGCCTCAACATGATTTGTCGAGCGCGCTTGCAGGACGGGCGCGGCGATCCTAGCTTTCGCTAATGCTCCGCCTCCTGACGTTTTTCGCCGCGACATTACTGGGCCTTCATGTTGCCCTGGCCCAGCCCACCATCCTTGTATTGGGCGACAGCCTGACGGCGGGGCTGGGGCTTGCGCCTGCCGATGCCTTTCCGGCGAAACTCGAAGCGGCGCTCAAGGCAAAAGGACTCAGCGTCAAGGTTCTGAATGCCGGGGTTTCCGGCGATACGGCAGCGGACGGGCTGGCGCGGCTCGACTGGGCGCTCGATCCCGCGACCACGGCGGTGATCGTGGAACTGGGCGCCAATGACGCGCTGCGCGGCCTTCCGCCCCAGCAGATGGAAGCGGCCCTCGATGGCATCCTCACCAGCCTCGACCAGAAAAAACTGCCGGTGCTGGTGGCGGGCATGCGCGCGCCGCGCAATCTGGGGCCGGACTATGCCGCACTTTATGATCCCGTCTTCGCGCGCGTGGCGGAGCGGCACAAGGCGCTGCTCTATCCCTTCTTTCTCGACGGCGTGGCCGCAGATCCGACGCTCAACCAGGCGGACGGCATGCACCCCAATCCGCAAGGCGTTGACGTGATCGTCAGCCGCATTCTTCCGGCGGCGGAGCAACTTCTTGGCAAGGCTGTTGCAAAATAGGGCTTTGAGAATTCCCGAATCACGCTAGCTTTGTTTCAAAGCGTTCCGAGCAATCCTTATCCACGAGGAGGCCCGCCATGCCGCGACTGTTCACCGGTCTTGAACTTCCGGAGGATGTCGCCTTCGATCTCGACCTGATGAAGGGCGGGATCATCGGCTCCCGCTGGATCGACCGCGAAAGCTTCCACATCACGCTCCGCTTCATCGGCGACATCGACGAGGTGATGGCGCGCGAGATCGCCTATGCGCTGGATGGCGTTGAGGCGAGGCCCTTCTCGCTGAGGCTCAAGGGGCTTGGCGTGTTCGGCGGCAACAAGCCCCACACGCTTTATGCCGGGGTGGAGGAGAATGCCGATCTCCGCCGCCTGCAATCGATCCATGAGCGCATCTGCCAGGTCTTGGGGCTGCCGCCCGAGGGCCGCAAATTCACGCCGCATGTGACGCTGGCGCGCCTCAAGGACCCCGACTTCCATTCGCTGCACGGCTTCCTCGCCTCGCACAGCCTCTACAAGAGCCGGGGTTTCGAAGTTCCGCGTTTCGTGCTCTTCTCGTCCCGCCCATCGCGCGGGGGTGGTCCCTATGCGGTGGAGGAGAGTTACGACCTTCATGACAGACAAAGCGATGATTGGCGTGGAGCGCGCGAAGGCGCTGCATGAGCTTGACGGGTGGGCCGAGGCCAAGGGCCGCGACGCAATCACCAAGACCTTCCAGTTCAAATCCTTCTCGCAGGCCTGGGGCTGGATGAGCCGGGTGGCGCTTTATGCCGAGAAGGCCGATCATCATCCGGAATGGTTCAATGTCTATGGCCGGGTGGAGGTGACGCTCGCCACCCATTCGGCAGGCGGTGTGACGGCGAAGGACGTGGCGCTGGCGAAGAAGATGAACGATCTGGCGGGGTGAGATACCTGTCATCCCGGCGGACGCCGGGACCCAGCCTTCAACCTGCAAGGATGCGGCAAGCCTAGGCTCCGGCTTTCGCCGGAGTGACAGGTGACTAACGCCCGCCTTGAATTGCAGGGCTGTTATGCCCATATTGCCGGGCAAGCAGTTTTGCGGAGGGAGATCCATGGCCGAAACACGCTATCAGACCCGGACCGGCGCGAGCGCCGTTGTCGACGAGGGCCTCAGGAGCTACATGCTCAAGGTTTACAATTACATGGGCGCTGGCCTTGCCATCACCGGCATTGCCGCGATCCTCACCTTCATGGCGGCGGTTGACGGTTCCGGCGCCTCGGCGGCGCTGACCCCGTTCGGCCAGATGCTGTTCACGAGCCCGCTCAAGTGGGTCGTCATCTTCGCGCCGCTGGCGATGGTGTTCTTCATGTCGTTCCGCATCCACACGCTGAGCGTCCAGACGGCGCAATTGCTGTTCTGGGTCTATGCGGCGCTGATGGGTTTAAGTTTCGCGTCGCTCGGCCTCGTCTATACGCACGGATCGATCGCGCAGGTGTTCCTGATCACCGCCGGCACCTTCGGCGCCATGAGCCTTTACGGCTATACGACGAAGCGTGACCTGACGGGCTGGGGTTCGTTCCTGTTCATGGGCCTGATCGGCCTCATCATCGCCTCGCTGGTCAATATTTTCTTCGCCAGCTCGGCCATGACCTTCGTGCTGTCCGTGATCGGCGTGCTGATCTTCACCGGCCTCACCGCCTATGACACGCAGAAGATCAAGGAAATGTACTATGCCGCCGACGACGGCACGGTGATGGGCCGCAAGGCCATCATGGGGGCGCTCAACCTCTATCTCGATTTCATCAACCTGTTCCTGTCGCTGCTGCGGCTGTTCGGAAACCGGAACTAGGATTGATCGCAAGACCAGAGAATGCCCGGCCTTCGTGCCGGGCATTTTGTTTTCAGGCGGTGAGTTTTTCGCGGATTTCGAATATCGCGTTCAGCGCCCCGGGATTGGGGGTGATGTCGGCGAGGGTGGTGCGGTCGAGCCTTGCATAAAAGGCTTGGAGCGCATCCGAAAGGGCGTGTTTCAGGCCGCAGGCCGGTTCGATGACGCAGCCGCTGTCGCGGCCGAAACATTCAACGAGGGGGCTCCCCGCTTCGGTGAGGCGCAGCACGGCCCCCACCGTGATCTCCGCTGCGGGCCTTGCCAGCCGGAGGCCGCCGCCCTTGCCGCGCGCGGTTTCGAGATAGCCGGCACTGGCCAGGAGATTTGCCACCTTCATCAGGTGATTGCGCGACACGCCGTAAGCTTCGGAAACGCCGCCGATGGTCACGGACTGTCCGGGCCTCGCGGCGGCGAACATCAGCATGCGGAGCGCGTAATCGCTGAACAGGGTCAACCTCATGGGGCGGGTTCTCCTCTCAAATACAAAAGATGTATTTGATCTGCATCAATGTGAAAAGGGCGTCCGTGCGTATAGTGCCGCCCATTCCGGAAAGGGAGTGGCAGGAAAATGAGATTGATGTTGGTTGCGGGGCTTGCACTGGCGCTTGGCGCGGGCGTGGCCCATGCGGACGGCGATGCCGCCAAGGGCGAACGGATCGCCAAACAATGCGCGGCCTGCCACAGCCTGAATGATGCGTCGAACAAGGTGGGGCCGTCGCTCTTGGGCGTCTATGGCCGGAAGCCCGCCTCGGTTGAGGGCTATGCCTATTCCGACGCTCTCAAGGCCTTTGGCGAAAAGAACCCGGCCTGGGATGACGCCACCCTCGACGCGTGGCTCAAAGGGCCGGCCGCCGATGTTCCCGGCAACAAGATGGCCTATGCCGGCGTCAAGAAAGATGACGCAAGGGCAGATCTGATCGCGTTTCTCAAGACCAAAAAGTAGACCCCGCCGCTTCCCCTCAAGCGGTCTACCGCCCGGCTATTTCCGGGCGGTTTTTTATTTGGCAATCGGATTGGCGATGGGGCCCCAAGTAAATCCCAAGTCCATTGACGCAAATCAATGCCTGGCCATGGCATTCCTTTAAAGATGCATTGAAAATACATCTTTCAAGGAGACTGTGATGAATATCCGCAAGACACTCGCGATCGCCGCTTTCGCGGCCGGCCTCACGGCATCGTCCGCCTTGGCCGAAACCGTGGTCAAGGTCACGCTCATCGACAAGATGGCGGAAGGCGACCTCGGAAAATCCATGGGGCTGGGCATGGGACTTCATGCCGACATGACGAAGGCGCCCATGGGCATCGCCGTCAACCCGAAGGAGCTTCGGCCGGGCACGGTACGGCTTGACGTGACCAATCTCGCCAGCTCGCTGGTGCACGAAATGCAGATCGCGCGCATCACCGATGAAAGCGAAATCCTTCCCTATGACCAGAGCCGGAACAAGGTGGACCAGGAGGGCCTGGAGGTTCTGGGAAGCGTTTCGGAAATCAGCCCGAGCAAATCCGCTTCCATCATTCTCGATCTGGATCCCGGCAAGTACCTGCTGTTCTGCAATGTGGCGGGACACTACATGGCGGGCATGTGGGCCGTGATCGAAGTGAAATAACCACAACAAGAAATCCTGAAAAAGAGAGTCTATCATGACCAACAGACCGCAATTTTCCCGGCGCAACTTGATGGGCGCCACCCTGCTTGCCGCAACCGCCGCAACGCTTGTCACAGCGCCGGCACTCGCGGACACGCAGCCCACCGACATTTCGAAACTGCCGCGCGTCAAGCAGGAGCTTGTGCCGCCGCCGTTCCTGCCCGTTCACGAGCAGGTGGCAACGACCGGCCCCAAGATCGTCGAGGTCACCCTGACGATCGAGGAAAAGCGCATCGTCATCGACAATGACGGAACGGAAATCTGGGCCTTCACCTATAACGGCACGGTGCCCGGCCCGATGATCGTCTGCCACGAAGGCGACTACGTGGAACTGACGATGAAGAGCCTGCCCACCAACGCCATGGAACATAACATCGACTTCCATGCCTCGACCGGCGCGTTGGGCGGCGGCGCGCTCACCAAGATTTTGCCTGGCCAGGAAGTCGTGCTGCGCTGGAAGGCCATCAAGCCCGGCGTGTTCGTCTATCACTGCGCGCCAGGCGACGTGATGATCCCCTATCATGTCGTGCATGGCATGAACGGTGCGGTAATGGTGCTGCCGCGCGCAGGCCTGACCGATGCACAGGGCAAGCCGCTCAAATATGACCGGGCCTATTATATCGGCGAACAGGATTTCTATATCCCGCGCGACGACAAAGGCCTGTTCATGAAATATGAATCGGCGGGCGAAGATCTCGCGGAAAGCCTCGACGTGATGCGCGGCCTCATTCCCACCCATGTGGTGTTCAACGGCAAGGCAGGCTCCCTGACCGGCGAACATGCGATGAAGGCCAAGGTGGGCGAGAGCGTGCTGTTCATTCACGCGCAGGCCAACCGGGATTCACGGCCGCATCTGATCGGCGGGCATGGCGATTATGTCTGGGAGACCGGCAAGTTCGCCAACCGGCCCGAACAGGGGCTGGAAACCTGGTTCATCCGCGGCGGCTCGGCGGGTGCAGCACTCTACACCTTCCGCCAGCCCGGCGTTTACGCCTATGTGAACCACAACCTCATCGAGGCGGTGATGCTGGGCGCCACGGCGCATGTCAAAGTCGAAGGCACGTGGAACGACGACCTGATGATGCAGGTGTCGAAGCCCGGGCCGATCAAGGCGTAAACCCATGCTGCGCGTCCTTCCGGCCATTCTGGCCAGCCTGCTGATCTTGGCGGGGGCGGGACTTCCGCGTGACGGCGCCATCCGGGAACGGATGGTGGCCGTGCGGATGGCGGATGGGCATACGCTCTTCGTGGCGCCCGTCGAGGTGACGGATGCCGAGTGGGCGCGCTGCGTGGCCGACAGATATTGCAGCCCCGCGCAACGCCTGCGCCGGACGCAGGAGAATTTTCCGGCAACCGGGATCAACTGGCTCGACGCGCAAGACTATCTGGCCTGGGCCAATGCCCGCTCGGGCGGAGGCCTGCGCCTGCCCACCAGCGCGGAATGGCGCTGGCTGAACCGCAGCCTGGAGAAGCCCAAGCCCGCGCCCGCCTTCACCGATCCGCGGCTTTCCTGGGCGGCAGGCTATGGCCAGGAGGAAACCCCGGGAGGCCCGGTCCAGCCCTCTGGCTCTTTTTCCAAAACCCCTGACGGCATTTCCGATCTCGACGGCAATGTGTGGGAGTGGACGGCAAGCTGCGCCTCGGGCGGCTATGCGGTTCTTGACAGCAAGGACTGCCCGGCCTTCATCGCCGAAGGCGCGCATGAAGCACAGATGCCGCTCCTGGTGCGCAACCCAGCACTCGGCGGTTGCGCCACGGGCATTCCGCCCACCCATCTGGGCCTCAGGCTGGTGGCCGACCGCTGAGGCGTCAGACCGTTGTCAGCTTCGGCTGTTTCATCAGCACGCGGAGCACTTGCGCCAGGTCATGGCCGCGCTTGAGAATGAGGCCGCCCTGCGCGATCACCGCATACATGCCCTGACGCCTCGACAGGGCCGGGTCTTTCACGATGCGGTAGAGCGGCACTTCGCTCGAACGCCGGAAGACCGAGAACACTGCCGTGTCGCGCCCGAATTCCATGGCATAGTCGCGCCATTCGCCGGTGGCGACCTTGTTGCCATAGAGCCCCAGAATGGCGGTGAGTTCGCGGCGGTCGAAGGCCACCTGCTCGGGGCGCTGGGAGCCCCGGCCATCGGCTGATCCCGCCCGGGGGCCAGAGCCCCAGGACGGGAAGGAAATTATCGCTTCCTGATCGTCCATCTCCCCGCTTTCGCTCAAGGGGGTTGAAACCTCCGATGATGATGTACCCAAAGCCCCGGTCTGGCAAGTGCGCGAGAAATCTTGCTTTTGCCGCATTTGCATCAAGCTCCTGCCGCGCTCTCCCGTGATCTTCCGATCGTTGCCTCTATCGCCCGGCCGGGATCATCTCCGGATATCTCAGCCCCCCAGCCCCTCCGGGCTGCTCCCGCCGGGCACCCTCGCTCCTTTTTGTGAGTGAGTTGTTGTGTTGCGTTTTCTGCGGCCGGATAGCCCATCCGGCCGCTTTCTTTTTGGGGCCTTGACGCGAGGTGGGCTTGATCCGATATCGCCCGCAGCGATTTTTCCGCGGCGAGGACGGCATGGCGAAGACAGCGAAGACAACACCCGAATCGGCGGCTCCCGAAACCCACGCCTTTCAGGCCGAGGTGGCGAAGCTCCTGCAGCTCATGGTGCACTCCGTCTATTCCGACCGCGATGTGTTCCTGCGCGAGCTGATCTCGAACGCGGCCGACGCGCTGGACAAGCTCCGCTATGAGGCGATCGCCCAGCCCGATCTCCTCGAAGGCGAAGCGGCGCTGACCATCACCATCACGCCGGACAAGGCGGCGAAGACGCTCACCATCGCCGACACCGGCATCGGCATGAGCCATGATGAGCTGATCGACAATCTCGGCACCATCGCCAAATCCGGTACGCAGGCCTTCGTCGAAACTGTGAAGGAGGCCAAGGGCGACGTGCAGCTGATCGGCCAGTTCGGCATCGGCTTCTATTCGGCCTTCATCGTGGCGTCGAAAGTCGAGGTCACGTCCAGGCGGGCGGGCGAGGCCAAAGCCTTCACCTGGGTTTCGGAAGGTGCGGGCAGCTTCACGATCTCGCCTGCCGAAAAGGCGCCGCGCGGCACATCGATCGTGCTGCATCTCCGCGAGGATGCGCTGGAATTTCTTGAGCCCTGGAAGATCGAGCAGGTGGTCAAGAGCTATTCCGACCACATCGCGCATCCCATTCTGCTCAAGGACGGCGACGGCGAGCCCCGGCAGATCAACACCGCGAGTGCTTTGTGGACGAGGCCCAAGTCCGAGATCACGCCCGAGCAATACAAGGATTTCTATGGCGATCTTTCGGGAGACTACAATCCGCCCGCGCTCACCATCCATTACCGCGCCGAGGGGCGGCATGAATATACGGTGCTGCTCTTCGTGCCCGGCGAGCGGCCTTTCGATCTCTATGATCCCGAGCGCCACGGACGGCAGAAGCTTTATGTGAAGCGCGTCTATATCGCCGACGACGCGCAGCTCTTGCCGCCCTATCTGCGCTTCGTGCGGGGCGTCATCGATTCCGAGGACATGCCACTCAACCTGTCGCGCGAGATGCTGCAGAACAATCCGCAGGTGGCGGCGATCCGCAAGGCGGTGACCAACAAGGTGCTCAGTGAATTGAAGAAATGCGCTGAGACCGACACCGCCACCTTCATGAAGATCTGGGATGTCTTCGCGCCCGTCATCAAGGAAGGCCTTTATGAGGATATGGAACGGCGCGACCAGCTGTTCGAGATCGCCCGCTTCCGCAGCACGGAGGCTGAGGCGGTGACGCTGAAAGATTATATGTCACGCCTCAAGGAGAACCAGACGGCGATCTATTACCTGACCGGCGAAGACGCCAAGAAGGCGGCGGCGAGCCCGCAGCTGGAAGGCTATAAGGCGCGGGGGCTGGAGGTTCTGCTTTTGACCGATCCGGTCGACAGTTTCTGGGTGCGCACGGCCGTGGGCTTCGACGGCAAGCCCTTCAAGTCCGTCACGCAGGGCGCCGCCGATCTCGATCTCATTCCCCTGAAGGATGAGACGAAGCCCGAAACGGCAGGCGATGCCGCAACTTCGAGCCTTATTGTGGCGCTGAAACAGGCGCTGGGCGAGCGGGTGAAGGATGTGCGCGTATCGAAGCGCCTGACCGGCAGCGCCTGCTGCCTCGTCGCCGATGGCATGATGGACCGGACGCTGGAAAAGCTTCTGTCACGGCAGAAGGATTCAGGCGTTTCGGTGAGCGCGCCGATTCTCGAAATCAATGCCGGGCATCCGCTCATCGTGGCGCTGGCGAAAAGCGTTGAGGCCAAGGGCGCTGATTCGGTCGGCGAGGCGGCGCAGCTTCTGCTCGACCAGGCGTTCATTCTCGAAGGCGAGCCCGTGGCTGATCCTTCGGCTTTCGCGCGCCGCATCGCGGATGTGATGACGCGGGTGTTTGCGTGATGTTACTTTGAAGCCACAGCAGTAACTAAAATCGGGGCGCGGGGTTTTCTTCCCAGCCTTTTCTGTTATAAGCGCCTCCTCACGCAAACAGAGACGGAGACAGCCATGATGAGGATTTTCACGCGACGCTGATCTCCAGGCCGCTCAGGGCCTGGGGCCTTGAGCGACAAGCGTATTCCGCGCCTCAGGCGCTTTCCTGACGTTCAAATCACTGTTGCCGCCGAAGCCCGCATTGCGTCCGTATGCGAGTCTTGGGCTGCAGCGCCGTCAATTTTTTCACGCGTGGGCCGGGCTCTCCCCGCACGCGATGGAGAGACTTATGTACTCACTTAAATCCGATCTTTTCTTTCCCAGCCTTGAGACCGCGAAGGCGCTGGCCCGCAAGCTCAATCCGCCGCGCAAGGTGCCTGATCATTATATCGACGTGCGCGAGTTGCGGCGCATGCAGCGCGAGCTGCAGGAGATGCGCGACCGGGTGATGCTGCAGTCTGTGGGATGACGAAACCTCATGCGTTGACGCGTGTCGGGCTTGCGTTACAGTCGCGCGCGATGCTGCTTTTTGTTTCACCCGGTGAGGCTTCGGCGCGATGAATGATGTGGTTGTGATCGGAGCCGGGCTGGCGGGCGCGGCTGCCACGGCCAGGCTCGCGCAAGCGGGGCTTTCCGTGGTGGTGCTCGAGGCACGCGGCAGGGCAGGCGGACGCGGATGGTCCAAGCCTTTCAGGGGCGAAGAGCACGGCGAGCTGCTTGAATATGGCGGGGCGTGGATCACGCCCTGGCATCGGAGGCTCCGCGCGCTGGTGCCCGCGCATGGGCTTTCGCTTAGGCCCCGGCATGAGGTGGCGGCGCGGCGCCATGCGGCGGAGGAGCCCCGAGATTATGCCGCGCGGCTTTCGCATGAGCGGGCGCTGGCGCGGGTGGCGGCTGACGCACTTCTCCTCAAGATGGGGCATGGCGTGAACGAGCATGGCGAGGCGCTGAGGGGCGTGAGCTTCGCGGATTATCTCGACCGTATCGGCGTTTCGCCCTTCACGCGGGCTGAATTTTCGGCGTGGTGGACCGTCTCGGGCAATGGCGATCCCCACACCATGGCGGCGAGCGAATTCCTGGCGAGTGCTGCCTATGACAGCGGGCTGGCGGAAGGCATGATGCGCTTCTGGACCGACACGGTGGTGCCGGGCATGGGCGTTCTGGCCGAGCGCATGATCGAGGCGTCAGGCGCTACTTGGCGGCGCGAGACAGCGGTGACGGAAATCCGTCAGTTCACGGATCATGCAGAGGCCGTTGCGGGCGGTGAGGTCTTTCAGGCGCGTGCCGTGGTGGCGGCGCTCGGCATCAACCAGATGAAGGCCGTGCGTTTTACGCCGGAGCTGCCGGAGGCGAAGCGCCGGGCCGTTTCAATCGGCCATGGCGGATCGTCGTTCAAGGTTTGGGTGAAGATGGAGGGCGTGGCGCCGGGCACGCTGGCGAGCGGCGATGGCACGGGCATCGAACTCGCCTTCGCCGAGCGGAAGGCCAGGGACGGCACGGTGCTGGTGGTGGGCTTCGGCTTGAGCACTGCCGAAACCCATCCCGGTGACCCCGCGTGGGTGAAGCGCGAGATGCAGAAGCTGCTGCCCAATGCGCGCTATGTGGCGCATGACTGGCACGACTGGGTGAATGATCCCCATGCCGCGGGCACCTGGGTTTCCGCGCCCGCGGGCCATGAGTCCGGGCTTGAGGCCGAGACCTGGAAGCCCGAAGGCCGCATTGCCTTTGCCTCCTCCGATTACGCGCCCGATCAGGCGGGATGGTTCGAAGGTGCGGTGATTTCGGGCGAGACAGCGGCGGATGAGGTGATGGGGATGCTGGGTCTTAACACGTCACCCTGATGACAATCAGGGTCCCGCTTGCTGACACCCACAGCGGGATTCTGACTTGCGTCAGAATGACGGACAGAATTATGCGCGCTTAGCCCACCGTGTCCCGGAACGCGTCGAGGGTGGTGTTGGCGCCGCAGAGGATGACGCCGACGCGTTCGTCCTTCTCGGGCCGGTAGGCGCCGGTGAGAAGGGCGGCAAGGGCGGTGGCGCCGCCCGGTTCCGACACCAGCTGCAGCGCCTGCCAGATGTGGCGCTGGCTGTGGCGGATGTCATCGTCGCTCACCAGCACGACATGATTGATATGGGCGCGGGCGATGGGGAACATCAGTTCGCCCACGCGGCTGGCGCCGAGGGAATCAACGGCCAGCCCCGAGGGCTGGATGGTCACGCGCTCTCCGGCGGAAAGCGCGGCGTGAAGCGTGTTGCAGCTTTGAGGCTCAACGCCCACCACTTTCACGCGGCCCTGATACCACGCCGCAATGCCGCCGATGAGGCCGCCGCCGCCCACCGCAACCAGAACCGTGTCGAGACCGGGCGACTGGTCTTCAAGCTCGCGCGCCAGCGTGCCCTGGCCTTCAAGCGTTGCGGGCGCATCATAGGCGTGGACCGACAGCGCGCCGGTTTCCGCGATATAGGCTTCACACAGCGCCAGCGCCTCGTAATAGGTCTTGCCCTGCTGCACGATCTCGGCGCCATAGGAGGCGATCTTCTTGACTTTCGCGGGCGATGAAATTTCGGGAACGAAGATGCGCGCCTTGTGGCCAAGGGCACGGGCCGCATAGGCCGCCGCCGCGCCATGATTGCCGCCCGAGGCCGCGGCAACGCCGGGGCCTTGCGGATCACGTCCCACCAGCGTGTTGAACGCGCCCCGCGCCTTGAAGCTTCCGGAATGCTGCAGCAATTCCAGCTTAAGGGTGACGGGGCAGGCGATGCCGTCGATCACAACGTCAATCACCGGCGTGCGCCGGATATGAGGCGCAATGCGCTGGGCGGCGCGGGAAATCGCCTCGCGGGTGATGGTCATTCGGCGGGCGCCACATGGACGAGGGTGGAAGACTTGGCCGCGAAGGCCTCATCATAATAGCGCTTCTGGGCCAGGGCGGCGGTCAGCGCATTGCGCATGAGGATCGACACGGTGACGGGGCCGACGCCGCCTGGAACGGGGGTGATCCAGCCCGCAACCTCGGCGCAGGCGTCATAGTCGACATCGCCCACGGTGATGCTCTTGCCGTTTTCCTCGATCTGGTTGATGCCGATATCGATCACGGCGGAACCGGGCTTGATCATGTTGGCGGTGATGAAGCGGGGCTTGCCGACCGCCACGCAAATCGCGTCGGCAGCGCGCGAGTGGACGGCCAAATTGCGCGTCATGTGATGGCAAACGGTGACGGTTGCTCCTTCCGCCATCAGCAAAAAGGCGATGGGCTTGCCGACGATTTCGGAATGGCCGATCACCACGACTTCCAGGCCTTCAAGCCTGAGGCCGGTGCGCTTGAGAAGCTCGACCGACGCTGCGGCGGTGCAGGGCGCCAGCGAGGTGTCGCGGTAGACGATGTTACCGATCGAGGCGGGGTGCATGCCTTCCACATCCTTCAGCGGATGGATGGCCGTCTGCAATTCGCGGATATCGAGATGCTTGGGCACCGGGCGCTGGATGATGACGCCGGTGACGCGCGGATCTGTGTTGAGGGCGGAGAGGATGCCCGTCATCTCCAGCCGCGAGACATTGGCCGGAAGGTTCCGCTCCTCGAAGGTGATGCCCGCCTTTTCAGCACCCCGCGCCTGATTGCGCACGTAAAGACTCACCGCCGGCACATCGCCGATGGTGATCGAGACGAGCTTCACTGGCCAGCCCTTGTGGGCGAGCTCGGTGACGCCCTTGCGGACGCTGGCGGTGATTTCCTCGGCGACGGGCTTGCCCAAGAGGGCGTTGTGATGCGTGGTCATGGCGGGGCGTTCTAGCCGAGGCTTCAGCGCTTGTCATGCGCTGATCGCCATGCGGAGGCCGCGGCCGTCGCGCTGCTCACGGACGGGAAAGCGGAGCGCCTCTCCATCGCGGATGCGCCTTGCGGCCCATGCGCAGGCGCAGGCGTCGAGCAGGTCGTCCGCCCCCACATCGCTCCGGCGGTAGGGGGCATCGGGCATAGCCGCAAGCGGGAAGCCCGCCCGTTCGAGCAGAGTGCGCCGGAGCGCGAGGCCCGGCGGGTGCGGCGTGCCCTTGACCTTTTTGGGGAGGGGGAGCGGCCCTCCGCCATTCATGGCCCAGAAGGCGAGTTCGGGGTGGGATTCATGCACGCGCTGTTGCAGGGCGGGGGTGATGAGGGCGTCGATCTCGCGCATCTTGGGGAAGAGATGGAAGATCTGTTTGGAGATTTTCTTCGGCGGATCGGCGGCTTCCAGATTGGCGGCGCAGGCCTCGCGGTAATCGCCGCAGGCGACGGCGGCGCGGGTGGGCACGGCGAAGACGCTGGATTGCCGCGCGCCCAGCCGTTTCCGCACGTCCTTCTCCGCCTGCCTGCCCTCGCGAGCGGGAAAGCCGATCGGCATATCGACGGCGATGATGGCGGCATCGAGCGCCAGCACTTCCGCGAAGCTCTGGCACAGGCGGTGCGTGAGCGCCCCGCCCCAGATCACCGCGATCCATCCGGCGGGGCAGCCATCCACGCCGATGACGCTGTTCATCCGGCGAGCGCCTGCGCCACGGCCAGCACATCGGTGCCGTGGCTCAAGGCGATGGCGCGGTCGAGTTTCCGCATCGCGGCGGGGAGCGCCTGTTCGGGTGATGACGACAGGCGTTCGGCCAGATAGGCGCCGCTCAGGAAATCGCCGGTGCCATGCGGCACATGCGGAAGGCGCTGCCGCTGGATGCGGGCGACGGCATTTTTTGTGATGGCGAGGGTGAGGAGCGTATCATCCGTAGACGGAACAGATGTCGCCAGCACCTCAGGCGTGCCGAGGCGGCGGGCGGCGGCGAGGGCTGTGGCTTCATCGCTGACGGAAATGCCTGACAGCCAGCCCAGCTCGAAGGCATTGGGCGTGATGAGGGTGGCGAGTGGCAGCAGCCGGTCACGGATCGCCGTCGCAACATCCTCCGGCACATAGAGCGCATCGCCGTCGCCGATCACCGGATCCACCAGCACGATGGGCGCATTGATGGCGGGAATGGCGCGGGCCGCTTCTTCCACCTGGGCCACCGAGGCGAAATAGCCGGTCAGCACCGCGTCCACCTTGCCGAGCGCGCCGCGTTCCTTCAACGCGGTGAAGATGGCCGCCATTTGTCCGGGCTCCGTGCGAAAGCCCTTCGGGACGCCGTGGCCGGGATGATTGGAGAGCGTGATGGTGGGGAGCGCCATCACCTCATGACCCATGGCCTGAAGCGGCGGCACCAAGGCCGTCAAGCCCACCGGCCCCCAGGCAACCTGCGAAGAAATCGCCAGCACACGCGCCATCACAGCATCCCCCGGTCCATGAAATAAAGCAGCACGGAGGCCGAGATGGCGGCCAGCGCGGTGCCGAGCGCAATGGCGCCGGATACTGCCGCCACCGCCTCGTCATTGCGGTGGGCGAAGAGAAAGGCGTTGGCGCCGGTGGGCATGGCGGCAAAGAGGATCGCCACCTGCGACCACAAGGGCGGCAGGCTGACGGCAAAGCGCAGCAGCCCGAAGACGCAAAGCGGCAGCAGGATCATCTTGAGCGCGATCAGGGTGAACATGCCCGTCCATGCCCCTTTGAGCGAATAGGCGGCAAGCGACAGGCCCAGCGCGAAGAGTGCGGTGGGCACGCTCGCATCGGCCAGCATGGAGAGCATCTTGTCGATGATGGGGTTGAGCCCCAGCCCGCCGGTGCGCCAGATCGCTCCGGCGATCAGCGCCAGCACGATGGCGTTCTTGGCCAGATTGAGGAACAGTTCGCGCGCCGTGCGGGCAAAGGAGAAGCTCGCGTCATGGCGCGTCAGCTCATGATGCACGGTGGCGGTGAACCACAATAGTGGCGCGTGGATCGAGAGGATCATGCCCAGCGGCACGCCCACCTTCTCGCCGAAATGCGAGAAGGCGAGCGGCGTTCCGAGGAGCGCCAGATTGCCGAAGCCTGCCGCCATGGAGGCCGCCGATCCGCCGCCATCGGAAATGCCGTCAATGCGCGGCGCGATGACCGCCGTGAGGCCCCAGGTGATGGCGATGCCGCCGAAGAAGACGATCCACAAGCCCCAGGGCGCGCCATCCTGCGGCGTCATGGTGGCGACGGTCTTGAACAGCAGGGCTGGAATCGCGGCATTGAAGACGAAGAGGGTGATGCCCTTGCCCGACACCTGATCGATGATCCCGGCTTTCGCGAAGCCATAGCCCAGAACGATCATGCCGAAGACCGGCAGGACGGTGACGAGAATGGCGTTCAAATGAAGACCCACGGAGCAAGGATGAGATGCCCTGCTTACAGGCCGCGTGGCGGAACGTCAAAGATCGGGAGATGGCGGCAAGCATCAGCGAGCGGGACCCTGATTGTCATCAGGGTGACGTGTTGGGGATTACGCATTCTTTCCGTCATTCCGTCGCAAGTCAGAATGACGCTTCCCGCGCGGGAGCCGTTTAAAGCCAGGGCTGGGTGGTGTGCTGCTTTGACTCGAAGGTGTCGATCGAGGCCTTCTTTTCCATGGTGAGGCCGATGTCATCGAGGCCGTTCAGCAGGCAGTGCTTGCGGAAGGGATCGATGTCGAACTTCACCTTGCCGCCGTCGGGGCCACGGATTTCCTGATTGGGAAGATCGATGGTGAGCGTGGCGTTTGAGCCGCGCTCGGCGTCGTCCATCAGCTTGGCCAAATCTTCGGGGCTCACCTTGATGGGCAGGATGCCGTTCTTGAAGCAGTTGTTGTAGAAAATATCGGCGAAGCTGGTTGAGATCACGCAGCGGATGCCGAAATCGAGCAGCGCCCAGGGCGCATGCTCGCGCGAAGAGCCGCAGCCGAAGTTATCGCCCGCCACCAGAATCTCGGCCTTGCGGTAGGCCGGCTGGTTGAGGACGAAATCCTTGATCTCCTTGCCGTCCTGCGTATAGCGCATCTCGAAGAACAGCGACTTGCCGAGGCCCGTCCTCTCGATCGTCTTCAGGAACTGCTTGGGGATGATCATGTCGGTGTCGACGTTCACGATGTTGAGCGGGGCCGCGACGCCGGTCAATGTTTCGAATTTCTGCATGAGCGCCTCCTCAGGCTGCTTTCGGGAGATCGACGCCGAGTGTTTCCTCGGCACCGATCATCAGGTTGAGATTCTGCACGGCGGCGCCCGAGGCGCCCTTGCCGAGATTGTCGTAGATCGACACCAGCAGCACCTGGCCCGCCGCATCATTGGCGAAGACATGAAGGCGCATGCGGTTGGTGTTGTTCAAAACTTCGGGCGACACATCGGGCGAGCGCTCGATTTCGGCCAGCGGCGCCACTTCAATGAAGGCCGAATCCCGATAGGTCTCGTCCAGCAGCCTGTGGATCGCCTCGGCATCGGTCTTGCGGGCGAAGAGATGGGTATAGAGCGGCACCGCCCCCAGCATGCCTTGCGCATAATCACCAACGGCGGGCTGGAAGACGGGGGGACGGCTCAAGCCCGCATATTGCTTCATCTCGGGCAGGTGCTTGTGCTGGAAGGTCAGGCCATAGGGGAGATAGGGAATGGCGGATGCACCCTTCGCCTCATAGTCCTCGATCATCTTGCGGCCGCCGCCGGAATAGCCCGACACGGCATTGTAGGTGACGGGATAATCGGGCTTGAGGAGGCCATGATCGATCAGCGGTCTCACGCAGGCGATCAGCCCTTGCGGATAGCAGCCGGGATTGGCGACGAACCGCGCCGCGGCGATCTTCTTGGCCTGATCGGCTGACAATTCGGGGAAGCCATAGGCCCATTGCGGATTGGTGCGGAAGGCGGTCGAGGCGTCAATCACCCGTGTTTTGGAGCCGGGTTGAATCATCGCCACGGCTTCCTTGGCCGCGTCATCGGGGAGGCAGAGGATGGCGACATCCGCCCCGTTCAGCAGGTCACGGCGGGCCGCCTCGTCCTTCCGCCGTTCGGGCGCGATCGACAGCAGCGTCACGTCCTTCCGGCCCTTCAGCCGGTCGCGGATCTGGAGGCCGGTGGTGCCCGCCTCGCCATCGATGAAAATGCTGGTCATGGCGGGTCTCATACAGGGGGAGGCGGGGGGCCGCAACATGAACAGCCGTTAAATGCATGGCTCAGATGCGGTTCAGGGCGCGGCGCCTAGAACAGCGTCCAACACCGGTGATCATCACCGATGGGGCAACAAAGGAACCAAGCCATGTTTCGCAAAACCCTGATCGCTCTCGCCGCCACCGCAGCCCTCGGCACCGCCATGACGACAGCTGCCGAAGCCCATCATCATCATCACAAGCTCATCGTCGACATCGGGTTCGGCGGATGGGGTTATGGCGGCGGCGGCTACGGCGGCGGCTACTGCGGCTATGAAGCCGTGCCGGTGAAGAAGTGGAACAAGTGGCACGACGCCTACAAGATCATCTGGGTCAACAAGTGGGTTTGCTACTGACCGATGACGTAATTCCCCGAGGCCAGGTCCTCCCTCCTCCCTCCCTGCCTGGTCCCGGACCAGAAACCGGCTGCGTGCTCCCCTCCGCAGCCGGTTTCGCTTGTCCTGAATGACCACTTCCGGACCCCCGAAACGCATGCGTGGCATGCGGAACCTCACGCGCCGTCACTGCTTGTTCCCCTATCGCGCCCCACCATATTCAGGAAGGGACGGTAAATGAGAGGGACAGCCATGCGCAAAATCATCATCGCGCTTTCCTGTGCCGCAGCGGCGAGCCTCGCGGCGGCGACAGCGGCGGAAGCCGACGCTCCGATCTGGAAGCACAAGCATCATCATAATGGCGGCAACTGGGGCGGACCCGGCGGGCCCGGGGGCCCGAACGGCGGCTGGGATCACCACCGCCATCACCATGGCGGCGTGAACATCGGCATCGGCCTTGGCGGATTCGGGCCGGGCTGGGGCGGCGGCTGGTATGGGCCTGGTTATTATGGCGGCTACGCGCCCCGCTACTATGGCGGCGGCTATTACGGCGGCGGCTATGGCGGCGGTTATTACGGTGGTGGTTATTATGACGGCGGCTATTACGGTGCCGATTGCGGCTGGCGGCCGGTAAAACGGAAAGTGTGGAACGCCAGCCACACGGGCTATCGCATCGTGTGGAAGAACAAGCGCGTGTGCTGGTAGAATAATCTTTGGACTTCCATCCCGCGTGAGGACACGCGGGATGGAGGTATTTACTGGTGATGACAAAACGCCCGGGGATGTGTCACCCTCTTTGAAAATGAGGGAAAGATGACCGCATCCTCCAATCTGTTTGAACCCGATGCCGATACGTCGAAGCCGGTCACCATGTTCGGGCCAGACTTTCCCTTTGCCTATGATTCCTGGCTGAAAAACCCCGCCGGGCTTGGCAGCGTGCCGGCGCACAGGCATGGCACCGAAGTGGCCGTCATCGGGGCGGGCATGGCGGGGATGACGGCGGCCTATGAATTGATGCGCATGGGCCTCAAGCCCGTCATCTATGAAGCGGCGCGGATCGGCGGCCGCCTGCGGTCGCAGAAATTCGAAGGTGCCGATGGCATCATCGCCGAACTGGGCGGCATGCGCTTTCCCGTCTCCTCGACCGGCTTCTGGCATTATGCGGATACGCTGGGGCTTCAGTCGAAGCCCTTTCCCAATCCGCTGGTGGAGGCCACGCCCTCAACCGTGATCGATCTCGAAGGCGAGACCGTTTATGTGGAGAAGACCGCCGACCTTCCGCCGCTGTTCCGCGAGATCGGCGAATGCTGGGCCAAGGCGCTGGAAGAGGGGGCGGGCTTCAGCGATCTCCGCCAGGCGATCCGCGAGCGCGATCCGCAGCGGGTGAAGGAAATCTGGAACCAGCTCGTGCCGATCTGGGACGACCGCTCCTTCTATGATTTCGTCGCCACCTCCTATGCTTTTTCGTCCAAGCCGTTCCAGTACCGCGAGGTGTTCGGGCAGGTGGGCTTCGGCACCGGCGGGTGGGATTCGGACTATCCCAATTCGATGCTGGAAATCCTGCGCGTCGTCGCCACCGAATGCGACGAGAACCAGCGCTTCATCGTGGGGGGCGTCGAGCAGGTGCCGCGGGGCTTGTGGACGCATGCGCCCGAAGCCATGGCGCATTGGCCCAAAGGTACCACGCTTGCGAAGCTTCACGACGGGGCGACCAGGCCCGGCGTGGCGAAGATCGAGCGCGCCTATGGCGACAAGATCGCGGTGACCGACCGCTGGGGCCATACAAAACTTTTCGATGCCTGCCTGGTGGCGATGCAGAGCTGGCTTCTCACCACCTATGTGCAATGCGAGGAGAGCCTGTTTTCGCCCAAGATGTGGATGGCGCTGGACCGCACGCGCTACATGCAATCCTCCAAGACCTTCGTGATGACCGACCGGCCGTTCTGGAAGGACAAGGACCCGAGGACCGGCCGCGATCTCATGTCGATGACGCTCACCGACCGGCTGACGCGCGGCACCTATCTGTTCGACAACGGGCCGGAGAAGCCGGGCGTCATCTGCCTCACCTATTCCTGGATGAGCGATGCCATGAAGATGCTGCCGCTGCCGGTTGAAAAGCGCGTCAGGCTGGCGCTCGACGCGCTCAAGAAAATCTATCCCACGCTTGATCTCGAGAGCCACATCATCGGCGATCCGATCACCGTCTCATGGGAGGCCGATCCTAATTTCATGGGCGCGTTCAAGGGCGCGCTGCCCGGCCACTACCGCTACAACACACGTATGTTCTGCCATTTCCGGCAGGAGAAGCTGCCTGCCGCCGAGCGCGGCATCTTCCTCGCGGGCGATGATGTGTCCTATACGCCGGGCTGGGTTGAAGGCGCGGTGCAAACCGCGCTCAACGCCGTGTGGGGCATCATGCATCATCTGGGCGGTGAATGCGCCGCCTCCAATCCCGGCCCCGGCGACGTCTTCGACGCGCTGAGGCCGGTGGAGCTGGGCGAGTGATGGCGCAAGGCCGCGCCGGCCATTCCGCCTATATCGAAATGGGCGAGCGCATCACGCCGCGGGCGGGGTCGTTGCCGCCCTTGAGCAGAATCTGGATGTGCTTCCAGCGCGGGTCGCCGGAATAGTCGCGGCATTTGCCGTTGGCGTCGCACTGGACGGCATTGCCGTTTTCGATGTTGCGGCAGCCATAGGCGCCGCTCTGGCTCTGAAGGCCATAGCTCTCGCCCCTGTCTCCCAGCTGATCGCAGGCGGCGGCCAGCGCCTCGCGGCTCTTTTCATAGGAAATGGGGGCATAGCTGGCGAAGGCCGTGCCCGACAGGATGACGCTCAGGGCAAGGCCGAAAAACACTGACTTCATGATCAAGAAAATCTCCGGTTGCAAGTGATGACCCACCATGCGGGTGCCGCCGTGAACGCCAGCGCAATGAGCCCTTCATCGGGGCTTCAGGCTCATGGCGAAAGCGGGGCGCTCAGCCCGCAGCCCGCTCAATCGCTTCCATATCATCGTCCGAGAGGCCGAAATGATGGCCGATCTCATGCACCAGCACATGGGTGACAATGGCGCCCAGGGTTTCCTCATGCTCGGCCCAATAATCGAGCATGGGACGGCGGTAGAGGAAAACCATGTTGGGCAGGCGGCCCGTCTCGGGCGAGGCCATGTCCTGTGCCAGGCCTATGCCCTGGAAGAGGCCCAGGATGTCGAAAGGGGTTTCGGCGTGAAGCTCGTCCAGCACGTCATCGGCGGGGAAGTCTTCGACGCGGATCACGACATCGCCCGAGAGCGCGCGGAATTCCCGGGGCAGGCCCGCGTAAGCCTGCCGTGCGAGGGTTTCAATATCGGAAAGGGTGGGGGCGGAGAGCCGGCCGAGCGCCGTTTCAGCCGCCAAGGCTTACTGCTGGCAGAACATCAGGCACTGGCCGGATTTCTCCGTCATGGCCTGAACGGTTGTCAGGCCTGCCATGATTCCGGTGGCGAGGGTGAGGAGAACGAGGCCAAACAGCACGCGGCGAAGGAACTTGGTATCGGCCTGAACAGTGGTACCCACGGTACTTTTCCTTAAACTTGAGGCATGCGGTGAACTTGTGATTCACTCTATCGCCGCCGTGGTGACATATCCCTTAACGGGGAGTTCATCAACCGTTAATGGCAAAACCGTGCGCGATGACGGCAAGGCTGTGGCCAAAATGCCAAAGGCCTGCCGGGGCGATTCCGTCAGGCCTTTGAAAACAGGGTTAATTTTCCGAATCAGGCGCGCTTGCGCACATCCACGAAATGGCCTGCAAGGGCGGCGGCCGCCGCCATTTCGGGGCTGGCCAGATGGGTGCGGCCCCGGTAGCCCTGACGGCCCTCGAAATTGCGGTTGGAGGTCGAAGCGCAACGCTGGCCGGGCTTCAACTGGTCGGGGTTCATCCCTAAACACATGGAGCAGCCGGGTTCGCGCCATTCAAAGCCTGCAGCCTTGAAGATGCGATCGAGACCTTCGGCTTCCGCCTGTTCCTTGACGAGGCCCGAGCCCGGCACGATCATCGCATAGGCGAGGCTTCCGGCGATTTTCTTGCCTTCGACGATCTTCGCCACGACGCGCAGATCCTCGATGCGGCCATTGGTGCAGGAGCCGATCCACACGACATCGAGCGGCACGTCGGTCATCTTCTGGCCGGGCTTCAAACCCATATATTCGAGCGCCCGCCATTTCGACTGGCGCTTGCCTTCCTCGGCAATGTCATCGGGATTGGGGATCGCGGCGGTGATCGCCATCACGTCCTCAGGGCTGGTGCCCCAGGAAACGATGGGCGGGAGCGAGGCCGCATCGAGCTTCACCACGCGGTCGAAATGCGCGCCCTGATCGGTGTGGAGCGTTTCCCAATAGGCCTTGGCCTTCTGCCAATCCGCGCCCTTGGGCGACATGGGGCGGCCTTCGAGATAGGCATAGGCCTTCTCGTCGGGGGCGATCATGCCGGCGCGGGCGCCGCCCTCGATCGTCATGTTGCAGACCGTCATGCGTCCTTCCATGGAAAGATCGCGGATGGCTTCGCCGGCGAATTCGATCACCGAGCCGGTGCCGCCTGCCGTGCCGATCTCGCCGATGATGGCGAGGATGATGTCCTTGGCGGTCGAGTGGGGCGCAAGCTTGCCATCCACTTGCACCAGCATGTTCTTGGCCTTCTTCTGGATCAGCGTCTGGGTGGCCAGCACATGCTCCACTTCCGAGGTGCCGATGCCATGCGCCAGTGCGCCGAACGCGCCATGGGTCGAGGTGTGGCTGTCGCCGCAGACGATGGTTGTGCCGGGCAGCGTGAAGCCCTGCTCGGGGCCGACGACGTGAACGATGCCCTGGCGCTTGTCCAGTTCGTTGAAATAGCGGATGCCGAATTCCTTGGCATTGTTGGCCAGCGTCTCGACCTGGATGCGGCTTTCGGTTTCGGCGATGCCTTTTGAGCGGTCGGTGGTGGGCACGTTATGGTCCACAACGGCCAGCGTCTTTTCCGGGTGGCGCACCTTGCGGCCGGTCATGCGCAGGCCCTCGAAGGCCTGGGGCGAGGTGACCTCGTGCACGAGATGGCGGTCGATATAGAGCAGCGCCGTCCCGTCTTCGGCTTCATGGACGAGGTGGTCGTCCCAGATCTTGTCATAGAGGGTGCGGGCTTTGGCCATATCAGGGTTGCCTTCGGAGAGTGGTTTCGCGGGGCTATTTAAGCCTCGGGGCGCTCAAGTCAAATCCCATCGCTGCATCACACATTTGCCGGTTTGTGCGGGCTTGATCCTGCTGATGGGAAGCAGGCGGGCGGTGATCGCGGGTGGTCTGGGGCTTGGCGTGGCCGGCGTGGCGCTGGCGGCGGCGCCTGGAAGCTGGCGGCATATCGGGCTTTCCTATCTGGCCGACCCCGTGCCCAGCCCGCCGCCTTCGGAAACCCGGCCCTTCGCGGTTCCCGAACCCTGGGCGCTGACTCTTATCCGCGCGGCGGAACGGCAGATCGGTGAAACGCTGTTCTACGATCCGCGCTACCGCCCCATCGGCTATCCCGGCGGCGATGTGCCCCGCATTTCGGGCGTGTGCACGGATGTGGTGATCCGCGCCTATCGCGATGGCCCGGGCTTCGACCTGCAGCGCCTCGTGCATGAAGATATGGCGGCCGATTTTTCCGCTTATCCGAAGCTCTGGGGCTTGAGCCGCCCCGACAGCAACATCGATCACCGCCGCGTTCCCAATCTCAAGGTGTTCTTCGCCCGGCACGGGCAAGCGCTTCGCGTTTCCGCCGATCCCGCCACCTACCGCCCCGGCGACATCGTGACCATGAAGATGCCGGGAGGGCAGCCGCACATCGCGATCGTCACCCATCGCCCGAGCGGCGATGGGCTGCGGCCCGAGATCATTCACAACTATGGCGCGGGCGCGAGGCTCGAGGATACGCTCTTTGCCTATGACATTGACGGGCATTTCAGGTTCAATCCGCGGCCTGCCTCATCGCAGGGCTGAGGGCTGCCGCCCGTGGGTAGCGCCAATTGAAAAGACGGAACGGCGATGTTAGCGTGAACCACATGCTTGGTTCTCCGCCGGACGTTTCCTCCCCCCGCGAAACCTTCGTGTGCTGCGTGGCGTTTCACCCGGAAGCGGGGTGGACCTGGATTTCCGGCAATCCCCATATCGCCCCTGGCCTGCGATGGTCGGCCGTTTCAACCTATCCGACGGAACGCGAATCGCGTCTCAAGGGAAAAACCAAAATCGCCTTGGCGCGGGCGATGCTGCAGACGCGGAGAATTCTGAAAGAGAAGTGTGACCTCATCGTCTCGCACGGGCCGATTGTCGCCGCCGTGGCGTCTGTGGCGGCGCGCAGCACATCACGAAAGGTTCCGCATCTCTGTTACGGGTTCAACTATACAACCCTGCCGCAGGGTGCCTCGCGGCTGGCGCTGTCGCGCGCGCTCAGGGGCGTCAGCGAGTTCACCGTGCCCTCGACAATGGAACGAGGGCTCTACGCGCAGTATTTCAATCTGCCACCGGAGCGCTTCAAGACGGTTCTGTGGGGCTGCAATCCGCCGGTGTGGGATGACGCGTTCCAGCCGGTGAAGCCTCCCTATTTCTGCGCCATTGGCGGTGAAGCCAGAGACTATCTCACGCTTTCGCAAGCGGCGCGCGCGTTGCCGAATGTGCAGTTTGTCATTGTCGTGCGCAGCAAGAATCTTCCCGGCCTCGACATGCCGGGGAATGTGAAGGTGTTCGTGGATCTGCCCTATGCGCAGACTTGGGCCGTGCTCCGTTATGCGACAGCCTCGATCGTGCCGCTTGAAAGCCGCCAGACGCCCAATGGCCATGTCACGATCGTGAACGGCATGCATCTGGCGAGGCCTCACATCGCCACCAACTCAAGCGGCATCACCGATTATCTTGCCGATCAGAAAAACGCGATCTTGACCGAGGAGCGTGACGCCACGGGCATCCGGAACGCCATTGTCCGCTTTCTCGACGAGCCATCGCTGGCGCTTCAGTTCGGCGAGGCGGGCCAGACGTTTTCACTGGCGCATTGCACCGAACGGAACGTCGTTGAATATTTCAACAGCTTCGTCGAAACCTCGGTGTGGGAGCATGCGCATTAGCACGCCTCTTGCGCCCATCGTCCTCTGTCATGTTTTCTGGGCACCATGAATATTCTTTGCATCCGGCTGGGAACCCCCGGCGACACCAGCCGCTCGGGCATCGCGGAAGAGCTGGAACGCCGCGGCCATCATGTTGACGACAGGGTGATCGCCGAAGGATCGCGCTGGCAGATCATCCGGCAGATTCTCTTCATGCCCTTAAGCTTCGGCCGCTATGACGCGATCATCAGCACCAGCTATCACTGCGCCTTCGCCGTGAGCCTCCGCTTGCGGGCGCGGCGCCGCCCCCCTCTCAACATCGTCATCGGCTTCAATCTTTCGGGGAGGCCGTGGAAGATAGGCTTCGGGCCTGCCAACGCGCTCTTCGATTTCATTTTCCAGCGGCTCGATCTGGTGATCGTTCATTCGACCGCCGAAATCGGCCTGATGGGCGACCTTCATCATCTCGACGCAAAAAAAATCTCTTTCGTGCCCTGGGGGTTCGACCTGCCGGACGAGCCCGCCGCAACGCCTTCCGTCGCTGTGCCGGATGGCCCCTTGTTCTGCATGATCGGGCGCAACAACCGCGACTTCGCAACCTTCTCCGAGGCTGTGGCGAAAGCGGGTTGCAACGGCATCATCATCACCGACCGGTTTGCCGAGGTTCCGGCATCAGGCCCCCATGTGCAGGTGATCTACAATGCACCGCTGGCGGAGTGCATGTTCTGGATCGACAGGTCGGTTGCCAATGTCATCCTGGTCAATGACGAGATGCGGGGGGCGGGCCATATCACGGCGGTTCTCGGCATGCTGCTGAAGCGGCCGCATATCTTCTCGCACGCCCAGACCATTGCGGACTATCTGCAGGCGCCCGATCACGGGATCGCGGTGGCGATGCATGATGCCGGTGACGCGGCGCGGGCGATGCAACTCCTCATCGCCCAGCCGCAGCTTGCGCAGGAGATGGCGCTGCGCGGACACCAGCATGCCAAACAGGATCTCTCGCATGCCGCGGTGACCCGGCGGATGGGCGATCTTGTCGAGGCGGCGCTCGAGGCTAGACGCCCGAACGCGCCCGCCGCAGGCGTTCGATAAAAGGCTGCAACAGGCGCGACCTGTCCCACCATTTCTCCGTCCCGAGATCGCTCCGGGAAGAAAACTGGGTAATGAGCTGCGGTGCCGCCACGAGGGTTCTGAAATCCGGATTCTGCGCCCGGAACATGGTGAATGCGCCATCGACATGCATGGGGCCGCCAACGGGATCGCCGGGTGGCCTTCGCTTGCATGCTTGAAGATAGGAAACGATGCGGCGCGCGGCTTCGGGCTTCACGGCATAGGCATGGGTTGTCATCACCGGCCCATACCATGGGCGGAGCGGCTGCTCCGTGCCGGGGATCGCGTTGCCATAGCCAAAGTAAAGCATGTCCCATGATTGGGAGGCGATGAGGCCCGGCAGGGACGGCAGGGCGGCCCAGCGATCCATTTCAAATTTGATATCATCCTCGAGCACCAGGGCAGGCTGGTTCAGCCTGGCGCAGTCCTCGAGCACCAGAAGATGGCTCTCGAAGCAGCCGCGCGCGCCGATGGTTGGAAAATCACCCGCGCCGTCAAAGCGGATGGCATCGAAATAGCGGAGGCCGTGCTGGGCCATATCAATGCCGAGTGCGGCGAATTGCCGGTTCACGCGCTCCCGCCGGTCGGCACGGGATTTGAGGCTGATGATGCGCATGAAGGGGAATTGCCGCAACACCGCCGCAACAGTGATGCCCGCATCATGTGGATTCTGGCCCATCATGCTTTCACCGCGCGGATCGAGTAGCTGAGCGGCAGCCGGGGGAAACCGTCCGGCAATTTCCACATGGTGCGGCGGCCTTCGATGGGCACCATGACAGGCGCAAACTGCCAGGCCAGCAGCTCATGCTCATGCAGCCATGCCAGGCTGAGGCCTGCGCCGATCAAGGCGTTGATGATGTCGGAGAGCGGATGAATCCATTCCATCGTCGTGGTGTTTTTCAGGATGGCGGTGTCGCCGGTGTAAGTGGTTTCCTCGTTCATCACCAGCGGATGATTGAAAGGCGTACGCCAGTCGTAACCCGGCCTTAAGTCAGGCTGGCGCTCATCCGCTACCATCAAGGAGGGGTGGCCTTCGAGCAGATAGAGTTCACCGCCGGGCTTCAGGAGTGACGCCACAACTTGGGCCCAGCGCGCCAGATCGGGCAGCCAGCCGATGGCGCCCCAGGTGACATAGACCATATCGAAGCTGCCGGAGATGAGCTTGCGCGCCTCATAGACATTGCCCTCCACAAATGCGGCATCAAGGCCGGTGCGCTGCTGAAGCCTCAAGGCCTCGGCGATTGCGACGGGTGAGAAATCGAGCCCCACCACGGACGCGCCGCGCCTCGCCAGGCAGAGCGTGTCGATGCCGAAGTGACATTGCAGATGGGCAATGCGCTTTCCCGCCACGTCGCCGATCTCGGCATGCTCGATGTCATGCAGATTGTCGGCGCCGGCGAGAAAGGCGTTGACGCGATAGCCGCCCGCTTCGTCCTTCACATGAATCGCCGCGCGCTCATCCCAATTGCGGCGGTTGATGGCGAGATAGTCCGTCACGACGCAGGCCGCGCGGCGAAGCGGATGGAGAAGCGCGTGCCGTTGTCCTGGGCGTAACCGAAATCACTGCCGAGCTGCTGGCCGAGCGCGCGCACCAGCCTGGTGCCCATGCCCCTGTGATCATCGGAAGGTTCATAGCCCACGCCATCATCGGCGATCACCAGTTCGGCGCGGGACCCGTCAAGCGCCCTGGCGGTGACGGCGATATTGCCCCGCGCGCGGCCTTCGAAGGCGTGTTTCATGGCGTTGGAAATCACCTCGTTGACGATCAGCCCCAGGGGCGAGGCGAGATCGCGGTCGACCGTCAGATGGGCGATCGCGGAGGTGATGGTGACCTGATCGCCATAGCTCTTGCGGATGCTGTCGAGCAGGCTTGCGAGATATTGCGCCAGATCGACTTCGGTATATTGATCCATGCGGTAGGCCTGCTCATGCACAGCACTCATCGCGGCGATGCGGCCTGACATGTCGCGCTTGGCGTCGTCGGGAAGCGGCTGCAACTGCACCAGCGAGGCGACGGTCTGCAGATTGTTCTTCACCCGATGGTGGATTTCACGGAAGAGCAGCGTGTTGTGTTCCGCCGCAGCGGCAAGCTGAAGCCTCAGGCTTTCATCATGGCGCATCAGGCGCGTCACCCACCACACCACTCCACCGATGGCGGCGAAGAGGGGCACGAGAATGGCCAGCAGCCTCCAGGTGTCGCGCCAGTATTTCGTCATGACATAGCTGGTGGCGAGAGACGCCGTGGCGATGAGCGGCGCATTGGACAGGCGGCGATAGCCGATAATGCGCAGTTCATTGTCGATGGTGGAGCGGGTCTCATAGGTGCCTTCGGGCGCCTTGGGCAGATAGTCCGTGAACAGCGGGCTGTCGGATATGTTGAGGACCTTGCCCGTGGGCGGGTGGCGCGCCACCAGCAGGCCGTCATCGCGGATCAGGGTGATGGTGGACAATGGCCCCAGATCGAGGGAGTTCCACACCGACGTAACGGCGCCAGTAGGAATGACCAGCGCCGCCGTTCCCGCATATTGCCCGGCGCGCGTGATCTTGCGGGCGAGGATGAAATTCTGCCGGTCGGGTGTGGCTTCCGAGACGGATGGCGAGGCGAGCAGCGCGCCCGCTGGCGTTTCGGCCGTGGCCAGCACGCCCGGCTGGTTCAAATCCGCAAGCCCCGCTGCCGCCGCGGGATAGCGTGTTCCATCGGCGAGCACGACGGCGGCGCTGACGCCCTGGGGCAGATTATACTGGAGGGCGGCGATTTCAGCGTCAAAGCCGGCAGGCGGATGGGCGGGATCGGGGCCAAGCTGGCGGTCGATGCCGTCGAGCGTCTGGCGGCTGGTGCGCACCAGCCACTCCATGTTGGTCGACACGATCTGGGCCGCGGCGGCGGCTTTCAGCTTTCCGGCCTCGCGCGCGCCCGCATAGCCGTTCCACAGGAGCAGTCCCGCCCCCGCCAGCAGGATGGCGAGCA